>Ga0068872_10001727_pt1 | contig 17432 bp, 12 predicted proteins | sample NOAtaG_7_FD_66441 | JGI IMG/M metagenome (GOLD analysis project Ga0068872, IMG submission 66441) | Freshwater lake microbial communities from Lake Erie, under a cyanobacterial bloom - NOAA_Erie_Diel1S_2200h metaG | ecosystem: Environmental > Aquatic > Freshwater > Lake | place: USA: Ohio, Lake...
GTTATGATTTTGTACCCGTGTACTGGATGGCTTCAGAGGATCATGATTTTGAAGAGATCTCCTATTTTAAACTGCTCGGAAAAAAATATACCTGGAAAACAGAACAGCAAGGTGCCGTTGGACGAATGCATCTGAAGGAATTATTGCCTTTACTTAGTGAAGTGCCCGGGGACCTTGAGCCTTTTGCCGCTGCCTACAAAAGCTCAGCTACCTTATCTGAGGCCGTGCGAAAATACGTGCATGCACTTTTTGCTGATGAAGGTCTGATCGTGATCGATGCCGATGACCGGGAACTAAAGCATCGTTTTTCAGGGGTCATGGAGGCTGATGTATTTAGTGGCATCACGAAAAAACTTGTTGATACCACCAATGAGAACCTTCGTAAAGCCGGTTATGAGCCACAGGTACTGGCCCGGGATTGTAACTTTTTTTATTTGGATACCGGTATTCGCGAACGCATCGAACAAAGCGAAAAGGATTTTAAAGTACTCGATGGTTCGCTAACCTTCAATGAGTCGGAAGTTCGGAAGATGATCCTGGAAGAACCAGAGAAGTTAAGCCCCAATGTAATCCTGCGTCCACTTTATCAGGAAATGATTCTGCCCAATCTCGCCTATATCGGTGGTCCGGCAGAAATGGTTTACTGGCTTCAACTCAAAAAGGTTTTCGATCATTTTCAAACTCCTTTTCCAATACTATTACCGCGAAATTTTGCATTGGTTGTCGATCAGCCCGCAATGCGTTTGGTGAAGAGAACAGGTGTTTCCACAGCAGAATTGTTTCAAACGAAACAAAACCTGCTGAACAGTATAGCACTCCGAAACAGCACTTATCCGCTTCGACTGGATAATCCTAAAAAATATTTTGAGTCAACGCTGAATGAAATCAGACAGCAGGCACTGAACGTTGATCCAACTCTGGCCAAGATGGTGGCCGCCGAGTTGCATCGGATTACCCAAGGACTTGAGCGTATGGAGCACAAAATGCTCCGCGCCGAGAAAAGAAAAGGCTCTGATGTATTGCGCCAGACCGAGACTGTTAAAGAAAAGCTATTCCCGGGTGGAGGTTTGCAGGAGCGCATCGATAATGTGCTCAATTTTTATCAAACCGATCGACAATTTATAAACAGCCTTTTGGAGCATCTTGACCCGTTCGATCTTCGCTTCCACGTACTGATCTATGAATAAAGCGGAATTGAGGAAACACGCCCGCCTGCAACGACAGGCCATGGATGAGGCTTCCTACTTCGAAAAAAGCCGCTCGATTTGTGACTACTTCTTTACCGGATTCGATCTCAACTTCATCCATACCTTGCACGTATTTCTGCCCATGACCGAACGTAGGGAACCGGATCTTTGGCCGCTTATCGATCGGTTACGAAGAGAATTTCCCGCTGTTCGGATATCCATTCCAAAAATGGCTGGGGAGCATCTAGAGTCTTACTACTTCGAAGGGCTCCATCAACTCGAAAAAAATTCATTTAGTGTTGTGGAGCCAAAACAAGGAATACCTACACCGGTCGAAAAGATTGACATGGTTCTGGTACCCGTACTGCTGGCAGACCGACAGGGCCATCGTTTGGGTTACGGAAAAGGCTATTACGATCGTTTCCTTAAAGATTGTCGTCAGGATTGTCTTAAAGTGGGGATCAGCATTCTGCCTCTCTCCGATCCGTTACCCTTCGAAGCACACGACGTTCGGTTAACCCATCTGATTACACCGGATGGAATAATCCGATTTGAATAACTTTGTCTTCCCCATGAATAAACATTTCCTAAGCACATTGTTGGGTGTGGCGCTTCTCTTTTTGGCAACACCTCGCCTTCAGGCTGCGCCTTATACCCTAACTCCGGAAGCAAAAATTTCCCTGATAACCTGCGGACCATGGCAGGGTGAGCTGTATTCCGCCTTTGGTCATAGCGCCATTCGCGTGTTTGATGCACAGCAAGGTATTGACTGGTCTTTCAATTACGGAACGTTTGATTTCAATCAACCTAACTTTTATCTCAACTTTGCCCGAGGGCGGAATTTTTACATGTTGTCTGTTCAGGAATATCCTGCCTTCAGAGATTACTACATTCGGGATAACCGCTACATCCATGAGCAAGAATTAAACCTGGACAGTGTTGACAGACAAGCATTATTCAATTTCCTCTGGAACAATGCACTGCCCGAAAACCGCAGTTACCGCTACGACTATTTTTATGACAACTGCTCAACCAAGCCCAGAGATGTTATTAAGCAGGTATTTGGAGACCGCATAAGCTTTGAAAAGTTTGTCGTTTCGGAATCAAGAACAATCCGGCAGCTTACCGATTTGTATCTGGTGCATCAGCCGTGGGGTGATTTGGGTATCGACATCTGTCTTGGCCTACCTATGGATAAAGATGCGGACGCAAACGTACACATGTTCCTGCCCGATTATTTAGAGAAGGGATTTGACTACGCGACCATTAAAAATGGAACGTTATCCATGCCATTGGTTCGGGAAAAGAAGATTGTCTATCAATCAAGTTCAGAAACTCACCCCTTTAGCTTTACTCATCCCTTGGTAATTTTTGGTTTACTGATGATAGCCCTCATAGTTGTCTCCTTCATCGATATTCGAAATCATGAGATTACTGGCTGGGTAGATAAGATCTTGTTCACAACAACGGGATTGCTTGGTTTATTATTGGTAGTCCTGTGGTTTGGAACTGACCACAAAGCGGCTGCCTGGAATTTCAATTTGCTTTGGGCCATGCCGTTGAATTTATTTTTACCCTTGATCCGATCGGTTCTGCACCGGCAACGCTATTTCCAGGCTATGACCATACTTACTGTTCTCTTATTGGCAGCCTGGCCTTACCTGCCTCAGGAACTTAATTTAATGCTAATCCCGGTAGTCATTGGGCTTCTGTTCCGATATTATGTTAATTTCAGGCTCTTGTCACGGGTAAAAATTATCAACTCATGAAAATAAGACTCAACAGTGCTTTGGTGGCTATATCGATCGTAGTCACTGCTGTAATTCTTTCAAATGCTTTTTTAAACCGGAATAAACCTTATAATACCATCTCGGTAACTGGTCTGGGCACTAAAAGTTTTACATCCGATCTTATCGTATGGAGTGGAGAATTTGTGCGGAAAAGTATGAACCTCAAAGAGGCTTATTCTTCCTTAGATAAGGATCGGGAAAGCATCAAATCCTACTTGCTTTCAAAAGGTTTGAAAAAAGAAAACATCGTATTCTCAGCAGTTACCATCAATAAAGAGTTCGATGAAACATATGACGATGTCGGAAATCGAATTCGTTCGGTTTTCACCGGATACAGACTGAGTCAGCGTGTTCAGATCGAGTCGCAGGAAGTTGATAAAGTGGAGAATATTTCCAGAATGGTCAGCGAGTTGATTAACACAGGCATTGAGTTTTATTCCAATAATCCGCAGTATTACTATACAAAATTGGCAGAGCTTAAAATTGAAATGATTGCGGCGGCCACTAAAGATGCGTACGAGCGGGCTAAAAAGATTGCTGAGAATTCAGGCAGCACCGTTGGCTCGTTGCAAACAGCTGATATGGGCGTCTTCCAGATTGTTGCCGAGAATTCCTCTGAGGACTATTCGTGGGGTGGTTCTTTCAACACAACCTCAAAACGGAAAACAGCCAATATTACCGTTAGCCTGGTTTATCGCGCTGAGTAAATCGCTACCAACGAATTACTTAAACAATACGAAGTCAGGATTTCTTCCTTCGAGCGTAGGCGTTTGTTCAATGCCGTGCAACCGACGGGCCCAATAAGGTACTCCGCGCACATTATCGGAAAGAACCTGATGAATTTCGCGAAGCGAAACCGATCCATCTCCATTTTTATCTGAAATCGTTTTATCCTGCAGGGATTTCAAAAAGAAATACGTAAACAAGCCATGGCCCTTATCGTTGTACCACGATGAAACCTGGGAACCAGAAGAAGAACCCAGCACATTTATATTGTCTGGACGCGTCGCAGCTTGTGCTTTAATTACAATCGGACTAATATTTGAAAATACATTAGCGCCTGAAAAGCAGGCGTCCAAAACAACCGTAACACTTTTTGCCGGAAGCTTTCCAAGATTTTTATAAAAGACATTGCTATCAAATCCACTAATCTCCACATAATTTGGATCGCACTCTACAGGAACAAAATAACCTTTCTGATCCTTTAATCCAGGTGCTCCATGTCCACTGTAGAAAACAAACACATCCGAAAAGCCTGGCATAACTGTATTGAAAAGTTTTCCCTTTTCATTCATTTCGGTGCCAAACAACATTTCGAATTGCCCCTTAGTCGCGTTTTCATAATAAAGAATATTACCTTCCTGGAATCCAAGTGAATTGATCAGATACTCTTTTACAATGCGTGCATCGTTAATGGCAAAATCGACTGACTTGGTGCTGGTGTAATCACGATTGCCAATCACTACAGCAATGGCATCGGGTCTTTGAATGCTGCCTTTTGGAATGTTGATGTCAACATCCGAAATAACTTTTTTATCCCCAGGTAACTGCGGCGACTTAGTTTCAATCCGGCTTAATGTCTGGGCCTCCGACCGATGAATGGTAAATGTGAATTCAGAGAAATTATTTTTTGTATCAGATGCTCTAATCACTATTCGATTATCACCAATACCGAGTCGTACCAGAGCTTCAAAATTAGAGTTTTCATGTATGGTAGCTTCTTCACCATTTACAGAAACTTCAAATAAACCACTTCCATCATATGCACGACCTTTTACCAGTATCTGTTTATTCGATTCTTCTACACGGCCATCGATGGCGACCTCGGGCTCAAAGAGTGTTATGGTTGGCCCTGCCTTATCCCCTTGCTGCTTGCGTAGGTAGGCAATGCGAATGTTATCAAAACGGGCCACGGCATTTTGGTTGGATTGCATAGAGAGCCGTTGACCAAAAAAGGATTCAAAAGGTTGTTGATGTACCAGAACCTTGTTTATAAAAAAAGAGTAGTAGCTGCCTACTTTTCGAATGGTAAGGAGATTGTAGTTCTGAGTATTAATGAGACTTGATTCGGTCCACTCCTTCCAGCTCACCCAATTTCCATTGTATTTCCAGATGGAAAATTGTCCATTTCGGGTAATTCCAAACATAAAACGATTATCTCCGTCATTCGACTTACCCCAAGAAAGACTGTTTCCGTTGTCGTCTTCTCCGGAAACCGGATAAACGGAAATTTCAATTTCAAAATCTCTGGTATCATCGATAAAAAATCCCTTATCGGAATTAAAGTTCATGGTCGTATAACTGCCCGTACAGATGGATTCAAGCTGTAGGAATCCAGGTTGATAATCAAAGATGCGGCAATTGTCGTCACGTCCTTCATACCAGCCATAAGTGTTGGTAGAGAAATCATCTGAAAAAATAATTTCTTTGTCCACTGTTGAAAAATCGTTATAAGAAGACTCTCCAATAGTACTCACCACGATAGGTGGCTCATATTTTTTTACTGGCTCAGACTTGCGGATGTAGCGGATGTGAATATTATCGAAACGACCAATTGAATTTTGATTGCACTGCATCGAAAGCCGCTGACCAAAAAAAGATTCGAATGGAGCATTGTGAACCAAACTTTCATTTATAAAGAAATAATACTGGAAGTTGACTTTTCGTATGGTTAGTTTGTTGTAGCCTGTAGTATTAATAACAGAAGAGGTCGTCCAGTCCTTTAGGTAAGACCAAGCGCCATTGGAATATTTTGAGATGATGAATTGCCCGTTCCTGGAAATCCCAAACGAATACCGATCATCCTTCTTGGCATCCTTTCCCCAACCAAGGGAATGGCTGTTGTTATCTTCTCCCGAATAGGGATAAATAGAAATCTCAATTTCAAAATCACGCGAAGTGTCAATGGTAAAACCGCTATTGTTATTGAAATTCATCGTGGTATAATCACCTGTACATTTGGATTGTAATTCCAAATAGCCTGGTTGCACGTCATAAATCCTGCAATTCTCATCTGTACCCTCATACCAACCATAATCGTTCGATAAAAACTCCTCAGTGAAAATGGCTGCATCATAACTGGGTACATAATCCGAATAGGCATTCTGACCATAACTAGCGGTCCATGAAACCAGGAACAACACGACAACCAGGGTAAAATTCCTCATACAGCAATCAGGATTAAATGAATGCAAACCTAAAGGTAAAAAATACCATTCTTTAAAGGAACGGCGACATCCTGAAGCTTTGGAAGCTTCAAAAATCAACAAATCAATGGTGTTCCAGCTGATGCAAGACCTCACATATGCAAGGGCCTATTGGCCGTGGCGGCAAGGCAGGCTTCCTTAAAGGCTTCCATATAGGTTGGATGTGCATGCGACATTCTGGATACATCTTCTGCGGAAGCACGGTATTCCATAGCCACCACAGCGGCTGCAATCATATCGGCAGCCCGGGCGCCGATAATGTGAACACCAAGAATTTCATCTGTCTTTTCATCAGCTAAAACCTTTACCAGTCCATCTAAATCCATAGAGGCCCTTGCTCTGCCGAGCGCTTTATATGGAAAACTTCCAGACTTAACCTTTATACCAGCTGTCTTCAATTGTTCTTCTGTTCTGCCAACACTAGCCACTTCAGGCCAGGTGTACACTACACCAGGTATCAAATTATAATTGATGTGAGGCTTTTGACCAGCGATCTGTTCGGCAACCATTACGCCTTCTTCTTCGGCTTTGTGCGCTAACATAGCCCCGCGTACCACATCACCTATCGCGTAAATATTTTCAACCGTTGTTTTCAAATGATCATCTACTGGTATCTGACCTTTCACAGGTTGGATACCGATGTTTTCCAAACCAAGACCATCTGTAAAAGGACGACGACCGATTGAAACCAGGCAATAATCGCCCGATAATTCTAATTTTTTTCCAGCCTTATCTTCAGCAGTTAACGAAACCTGTGCACCTGAGTTCACCACAGAAGTGACCTTATGACCCAGGTAAAAATCCATGCCTAACTTCTTGAGTGATTTCTGCAGCTCCTTACCCATGGTTCCATCCATGGTTGGGATAATGGAATCTAAAAATTCTACTACGGATACTTTACTACCCAGTCGCGCATAAACAGATCCCAATTCCATCCCAATTACTCCTCCACCAACAACAATCAAATGTTTTGGGATTTCTTTCATTTCCAATGCTTCTGTACTGGAGATGATTCGTTTTTTATCGAATGGAGCAAACGGAAGTGGCGTTGGCTTTGATCCTGTTGCAATGATGATTTTATCGGAAGTGAGATTCTTTACGGAACCATCACTGGCCGTTACTTTCACCGTATGTTTATCCACAAAAGATCCTGTACCGGTATGAATATCAATTTTATTTTTCTTCATCAAGAAGGCAATACCATCGACATTTGATTTGACGACCTCAGCCTTTCGCTTAATCATTTGGGAAAGATTCGCCTTCGGAGCGTTGATCTCAATTCCATGTTGAGCAAAATGGTGCGCCGCATTGTGAAAATGCTCACTTGAATCGAGCATAGCCTTCGACGGTATGCATCCCACATTCAGACAGGTGCCGCCAAGAGTCGGATACTTTTCAATTATTGCCGTCTTCATTCCGAGTTGAGCACAACGGATAGCAGCTACGTATCCGCCAGGACCAGAGCCGATGACAACTACCTGATATTGATTCGCCATAAAAAGTGTATTCAAAAATTAAATTCCAAGGATCAATCTTCCCGGATCTTCCAACAATTCTTTCACCCTTACCAGGAAGCTCACCGATTCACGACCATCCACAATACGGTGATCGTAGGAAAGCGCCAGGTACATCACCGGACGAATTACAATCTGACCATCCTTAACTACCGGGCGCTCCACAATATTGTGCATACCCAGAATGGCCGATTGCGGCGGGTTGAGAATCGGTGTAGAAAGCATCGATCCAAATACTCCGCCATTGGTAATGGAGAAGGTTCCGCCCGTCATTTCCTCAATAGAAAGTTTTCCTTCACGACCACGGGCAGCCAGTCGGGCAATTTCGGATTCAATCTGATCAAAACTCAACAACTCTGCATTTCGGATAACCGGCACAACCAATCCACGGGGAGTTGAAACAGCGATGGAAACATCACAATAGTCATGATAAATGATCTCATCGCCGTTGATCTGTGCATTCACAGCCGGCCATTCGCGCAGGGCTTGACAAACCGCCTTTGTGAAAAACGACATAAAACCCAGACCAACGCCATACTTCTCTTTGAACTTATCCTTGTATTTGGCACGCATGTCCATAACCGGCTTCATGTCCACCTCATTAAAGGTGGTGAGCATAGCGGTTTCGTTTTTCACGGAAACCAGTCTCTTGGAAATGGTTTTTCTGAGGGAAGTCATTTTTTCGGCGCGCTTGCCTCGACCACCTGCAACAACAGGTGCAGCAGCAGCTGGTGCCTTAGAGGCCTCTGCAGGTTTTGATGCAGGAGCCTGAGCACGTACAGCATCTTCTTTAGTAATCCGACCGCCTGTTCCTGTACCTGCTACAGACGATGCGGGAATTCCCTTTTCATCTAAAATTTTAGCGGCCGCAGGCGATGGATGACCTTGTGCATATGCTGCATTGGTATCCGATTTAGCAGGCACTTCCGGTTTTGCAGTGGCAGCAACAGCGCCATCAGTTACCTCAATTCGACAAATCAGTCCACCGATGGGTAATGTTGATTTTTCCGGAGCCACTATGCGTAAAATACCTGTTGCCTCAGCTGGCAATTCAAAAGTGGCTTTTTCAGACTCAACCTCTGCAATCACTTCATCCAATCGGACGAGATCACCATCTTTTTTCAACCAATTTGAAATGGTGACTTCTGTGATGGATTCGCCTACTGCAGGTACTTTCATTTCTTTCACAACACCTGTTGGTGCAGGTGCCTTTTCAACCGCCGGAGCAACTGGTGCAGGCGCAGAGGGAACTGCATTGACTGATTCTTCAATTTCACAGACAATCTCTCCGATGGGCACAGAGTCACCTTTTTGTTTTTTGACAATCAGCTTTCCGGCAGCAGGAGCCGTGAGCTCAAAAGTTGCTTTTTCAGACTCGAGTTCAGCGATCACTTCGTCCATACGGACCATGTCGCCGTTCTGACGGATCCAGTTGGCAATGGTTACCTCGGTGATGGACTCTCCAACAGAAGGTACTTTAACAGATATAGCCATATTCCAGTTGTTTCAGGGATTAAATTCCGAGTGCGTCGTTAATGATTCTTTCCTGTTCCATTTTATGAACCTTGTTGTATCCGGTTGCTGGCGAAGCACTGGCTTTGCGTGAAACCAGTTTCATTTTCACCTCGGGCAACATCCGAACCATAAATGACCAGTAGCCCATGTTCAGCGGCTCCTCCTGTGCCCAGACAATTTCAGCACCCTTGTACTTTTTAAAGATGCCGTTAACTTGATTTTCAGGGAATGGGAAAAGCTGCTCTATACGGACGATCGCAACATGTTTCAACTTTTTCTTTTGCTGAACCTCCTGCAATTCGTAAAACAGCTTGCCAGTACATAAAATCACGCGGGTAACCTTTTCATTTCCTGCATTTGGATCATCGATTACCTCCCTGAAGATTCCATCCGTAAATTCTTTAATTGGCGAAACTACACCCGGATGTCGGAGCAGCGACTTCGGAGAGAACAGCACCGCAGGTTTGCGGAACTCCCATTTCACCTGTCGGCGCAGCATGTGGAACAGGTTTGCCGAGGTGGTGAGGTTTAGCACCACCATGTTGTATTCTGCCGACAACTGAAGGAAACGCTCCGGACGGCAACTGCTGTGCTCCGGACCTTGTCCTTCATAGCCGTGAGGCAACATCAAAACCATTCCGTTTTGTCTTTGCCATTTGGATTCAGAGCTAGAAAGAAACTGGTCAATCATTACCTGAGCGCCATTGGCAAAATCACCAAACTGTGCTTCCCAGATCACCAGGGCTTGAGGAGTAGCCATCGCATAGCCATATTCAAATCCCAGTACACCGTATTCCGAAAGGAGTGAATTATAAATATGGAATTTGGCCTTGCTCTTATCCAGATCATTCAAGCCACAATACATTTCATTCGTGTTCGAATCCCAGAAACAGGCGTGGCGGTGCGAAAATGTACCACGCTTTACATCCTGTCCGGTTATACGTACAGGATGGCCCTCTGCCAGAAGGGAACCATAAGCCAACAATTCAGCTTCCGCCCAACCGAGTGCTTTCTCCTCAAAAAAGGAAGCTTTGCGGTCTTTAAGAAGCTTTTCGATTTGCTTGATCGGCTTAAAGTTTTCCGGGATAGTTGTTAGCGCCTTTCCAACAGAATCAATGACTGAAGGAGTGATGCCTGTCTTAGGTGATTTCTCAAAATCTGCCGGCACGGCAAAACGAAGTTGCTGCCACTCCTCCTCAATCTTTTGTGTTTTGTATGGGAGTGGCTTTTGTTTGATCTCATTAAGACGGTCCTGCAGCAATTGGCGGAACTTTTGTTCCATTTCATCAGCGAGGGCTGCATCAATTCCACTTGCTGTAAGTTTTTTCAAATAAACTTCACGCGGATTGGGGTGTTTAGCAATGATGTTGTAGAGCTTGGGCTGAGTAAACTTAGGCTCGTCGCTTTCATTGTGTCCGTGACGACGGTAGCAGAGCATGTCGATGAAAATATCTTTTCCGAATCGCTGACGGTATTCCAGAGCCAGGTTGGCGCAGAAAGTCACTCCCTCTGCATCGTCACCATTTACATGGAGAATCGGTGCATCAACAATTTTTGAAACATCCGTACAATAAATAGAAGTACGAGCATCTTCAAAATCCGTTGTGAATCCGACCTGGTTGTTGATCACAAAGTGAATCGTGCCTCCGGTGGTATAACCGGGAAGGCCGGACATTTGAACAATTTCATAAACAATTCCCTGTCCGGCAATTGCGGCATCACCATGAATCAGAATGGCCATGGCCTTACGCAATTCTCCTGTATACTCGTCGTCAATTTGTCCACGGGTATAACCAAGTACCAGAGGATCCACCGCTTCCAGATGCGAAGGATTGGGAGTTAGTTTCACATAAATTTTCTTTCCGGACGGTGTTTTGATTTGTGAAGCGTAGCCAAGGTGGTACTTCACATCGCCATCACCCATAGTCAGGTCAGGGTTGACATTGCCTTCAAATTCGGTGAAGATTTGTTCGTAGGTTTTTTCCAGGATGTTGGAGAGTACATTCAGGCGACCGCGATGGGCCATACCAATCACCACTTCTTTCACGTCCATTTCAGCAGCCTTATCTATAATCTTTTGCAAGGCTGGTATGGTATTTTCACCGCCTTCCAGAGAAAATCTTTTTTGACCAAGGAATTTAGTGTGCAGAAAGTTTTCAAAAACAACCGCTTCATTCAGTTTAGAGAGAATGGACTTCTTTTCGTCAAAGGAAGGATTGTGCTGATAATATTCTTGCTCACATTTTTTAAAGAACCATTCTCTGACTTCATCATTACGGATGAAGTTGTATTCAAAACCGACCGTACCAACGTAGACCTTCTGAAGTTTTTCAATGATTTTTCGAAGGGTGGAACGTCCCATTCCGATTTCGCGGCCCACATCAAATTCAACATCCAGGTCGGCATCGGAAAGTCCGAAGCTTTTCAACTCAAAGTTTACGTGGTGGTTGCGTCGCTCGCGTACCGGGTTCGTGTTGGCTTTTAGGTGGCCAAAAGATCGGTAGGCAAAAATAAGGTTACGAACTTGGGTTTCCTTTAGCGACAAGCCATCTGAGGCGGAAGCTGAAGGCCCATCCTCGCCGAAGCGCTGAAGGGAAAATTCGTACCCCTCAAAAAATTTCTGCCAGGTGGCATCAACCGAAGACGGATCAGATTTGTAGGATTGATACAACTGATCCACATATCCGGGATCAGCGTTTGAGATGAAGGAGAATTTATCCATGGATTTTCCAAAAAGTCTGTAAAGCTAATCAGGGATAGGTTTATGTAAAAACCTAATATCCGCTTATACAGATATTGTGATTTTTTCAGAAAATCAAATGAACATAAGCACAGTGTAATTAACCGGAGTTACATCCAAAAGCACAAAATCAAGGTAAAATAGCCTTTTTTTAGGCTTATCGTTCAATTTATATGGCTTTGCATTAGGGTTAATCTTGTTGGATTACCGAATTATCCTAGCTTTGCAGTCCTTTAAAAACCGGACGAGATCCAACATTTAAAAACTTAAAAAATGGTAAAAATTCGTTTGGCCCGCCGCGGCCGTAAAAAGCTGGCCATGTTTGATGTAGTGGTAACCGATACCCGCTCTCCCCGAGACGGAAAGTTCATTGAGAAACTCGGTACCTACAACCCCCTCACTAATCCTGCAACCATTGAATTGAGCGATGAAAAAGCTTTTGAATGGTTGATGAAAGGTGCTCAACCTTCCGATACGGTAGGAAGAATTCTCTCGTATCGTGGTGTGCTTCTTCGCAAGCATCTTCAGATTGGAGTAGTTAAAGGTGCAATAACTCAGGAACAGGCTGACGCGAAACTAGACGCCTGGAAAAAAGAAAAAGAAGCCAAGATTCAAACTAAAGTGGAGCGTTTGTCTAAGGACAAGCAGGCTTCAGTTAAAGCTCGTAAGGAAGCGGAAACCAAGGTACGTGAAGCACGTGCCGAAGCGATTCGCAAGAAGCAGGAAGCCGCTGCAAGTGAAGCTCCAGCAGCGACTGAGGAGGCTTCCGAGGCTACCGCTCCAGAGGCTCCTGCATCGGAGGCATAATTACTGTAATCAATTCTCTTAAAATATTGCCGGTTTCAAAGCCGGCATTTTTTTTAGCTGACTGAATGACCCCGAAAAACATCTTCAAAGCGGGCTATGTGGCTAAAGCACACGGCTTGAAGGGAGAAATTACCGTCAACCTTTTCCGTGTAGAACTGCCTGAAAAGGTAAAGGTGGCCTTCTTTGAATTGGATGGTGAGTTTAAAAAATTCGAGGTTGAAGCGTTTTCTGCCCGTCCGGATAAGGCCTTCATCAAGTTGGCAGGAGTGGATTCGATTGATGCCGCGACCGCACTTCGCGGACATCAGGTGTACTTCAAAATTCCTGGACCCTCTTCCTCCAGTGAAGCGTTTTATGCCGAAGAAATAATTGGGTTTACAGTAGAGGATAAACAAGCGGGAAAAATTGGATTGGTCACGGGCGTTTCGGGGATTCCCGAAAATCGTTTGATTGAAATAGCCGGCGATTCCGGAGAGATCCTGTTACCTCTAAACAGTCCCTTTTTCATCCAATTGGATAAGCAAAAGAAGTGGCTACAGGTAGATCTGCCTGAGGGCTATCTCTCTATTTAATTCTATCAGGGTTGTTCGAGGATAATTTAAAATTATCTTTATGGTGTGAATAAACTCCGGTTTATATTCTTGTTGTTTCTTTTGATTGGTGTTCTAGGGGTCCAATCCGTTGCTCCTTTGGTAGGTATTGCCTTAACAGACCAGCAAACCTATTCTCTTGCTGAGGAAGCTACGGGCGATGAAGACTCGGATGAAAGAAAGGAATTGGACAAGGCACTGAATAAATCCTTAAGATCAAATAGCAACCACCGAAGCGTATTACTTCACTTCACAGAATATTTCTTGAACTTTTATCCAGTCATTTGTGAGGTCGTCTATCCGCCGCCACGTTCCTGAGTCGGATATTTTCCAATAGCCGTTTCATTCACGGCAAGATCAAGTTTAACCTTAATTTCTTTATACCAATATTCAATGGGAACTAATCCTAATCAATCCATTTTTGGCAGCTACAGGCAAGACTTAACAGCCTCTGTAGTTGTATTTTTTGTAGCCATTCCCTTATGCCTGGGTATTTCTTTGGCTTCAGGCGCACCCTTAATTTCTGGTCTTATTGCCGGAGTGCTTGGCGGAATCGTTACCGGACTATTATCCGGGTCTCAATTGAGCGTGAGTGGACCAGCAGCAGGCTTAGCCAGTATTGTGCTGGCCTCTATCTCGGACCTGGGAACATTTCAGGCTTTTTCTGCTGCGGTTGTCCTGGCTGGAGTCATACAACTAGTGCTTGGATATGCCAAAGCAGGGGCTATCGGGTATTTTTTTCCATCATCTGTGATTAAAGGGATGCTGGCGGGCATTGGCCTTATCCTAATCCTCAAACAAATCCCGCATGCTTTGGGTGATGACAAAGATTATGAGGGAGATGAATCTTTTCTTCAGCCAGACAATCAAAACACCTTCACAGAAATTCTTGCTGCTGTAATGAATCTGAGCACGGGGGCGGTAATAATTTCCACAGCCTGTTTAGCCTTACTAATATTTTGGGGAAGTGATCGAATCAAAAAAAATGCCGTGCTTTCGATCATACCAGGGCCACTTCTGGCCGTAGTTCTTGGTGTAGTCTTGAATTTATTTTTTCAGAACTCATTTCCCGAGCTTGCCTTAAGTGGAATTCACATGGTAGACCTTCCAGCGCTTGATGAATTGTCTGCTGGATTCAGCCTGCCTGACTGGACCATACTCAATGATGCACGAGTTTTTACGATTGCCATTACCCTCGCGTTGGTGGCCAGCCTGGAGTCATTGCTGAGCATTGAAGCGGCTGATAAAATGGATCCATTTAAGCGCGTAACTCCACTTAATAGAGAATTAAAAGCTCAGGGGGTAACCAATATGATCTCGGGCTTTTTGGGCGGCTTACCGGTGACTTCCGTAATTGTGCGCACCTCCGCCAATGTAAGCTCCGGAGCTCAAACAAAATTATCGACGATTGCACATGGGTTTTTTATCGCCACCGCAGTATTGTTATTTCCCACGGCGCTTGAATACATCCCGCTTTCTGCATTAGCAGCCATTCTACTGCAGGTTGGTTACAAACTAAGTTCACCAAGTCTTTGGAAGGAACAATTCAAAAAAGGGCTTGATCAATTCATTCCATTTTCGGTAACCATCCTGGTCATTCTATTAACAAACCTGCTCATGGGTATTTTCATCGGGATATTGATTGCGGTTTACTTTGTTTTAAAAAGTAATTTTCATTCGGCTGTGTTGGTGGTGAATCACGGAAACAACTACATGATTAAATTCACAAAGGACGTTTCATTTCTGAACAAGTCTCCGCTTCTTAAGGCTGTTGAATCGATTCCGGGAAATTCAAAGGTGCTTATTGAAGGCTCTTCCATTCAATACTACGATAACGATATCCTTGAAATTCTGAATGACTTTAAAATAAGTGCGCTCAAAAAAAATATTGATGTTGAAATCAAAAAAACTAAAAACGCTTTACACCCCTTTTTCAAATCCGAAACCATCGACTAAATAATTATGAAAACACACGAAAAACTTCTTCTGGAAAACCGTGCCTGGGCTGCTCTTCAACTAGAGCGCGATCCGGAATTTTTCAATCGACTTGAGCATGTACAAACACCAGAATTTTTATGGATTGGCTGCAGCGACAGCCGTGTACCGGCCAATGAAATTACCAATACACAACCGGGTGAAATTTTTGTACATCGCAACATCGCCAATATTGTAGACCATACCGATTTGAATATGATGAGCGTCGTACAATATGCCGTAGAAGTGTTGCAGGTGAAACACATCATCGTTTGCGGACATTATGGTTGTGGTGGGGTTAAAGCCGCCATGGGAAATTCAAGCTTTGGGCTTATTGATAACTGGCTTCGGAATATTAAAGACACGTATTACAACAACCGGGTGGAGTTGGATAATCTTAAGGATGCCAGCACCCGAGCAGATCGGCTTACGGAATTAAACGTCATTCATGGCGTTTATAATCTTGTAAAAACCAATATCATTCAACGCGCCTGGAAAGACTGGAATAAGCCTGTTTTACACGGTTGGGTATATCGACTCAGCGATGGGATTTTGCACGATCTGTGTAAAGTTGAACCAGGCTCAGAAATTGAGCGTGTTTACCGCTTTGACTAATCAACGCTTACCTGCCCGAAAGAGCTTTTCCTTTTCCTCTGAAGAAAGGCTTTCATAACCCTTTGCGGAAATCTTGTCAAGAATGGCATCGATTTCTTCTTGAGTAACCTGAGATGAGCTAGCCCCGCGAGAAACGGGGCTTTCTCTTTTTTCATACTTCAGTTTCACTGTTTTCCGACCGGAAAATAAGGACACCAACCAATTCAAAAGACGTGTAATCCAAGAACCAATATTAGAGCCTGCTTGTAACCGTTTAATGTAAACGTAACCGATCGCAGCTCCTCCGAGGTGAGCAAGGTTACCCCCTGCATTGGAAGAAACAGTTCCTAGAAAACTTAGCAGGATAAAAAATAAGGCAATGTATTTGATTCGAACCGGCCCAAGGAACAGAAGAAAGAAAGTATAATCGGGTATCAACGTAGCACAGGCAACCATAATGGCATAGATGGCCGCCGATGCACCGACCATCCCAACACCTGCGCGCTCCTGAAAAAATGGTACGGAATTAAACAAAACCAAATAAAGCACACCACCAGCCAGTGCTCCCAAAATATAAACAGCTATTAGACGATCGTTTCCAAGGTATTCAATGAATAAGCGGCCGAACCAGTACAATGAAATCATGTTAAACAAAATATGCCAGATGTCACGAAGGCTGTGAGCAAAGGCATACGTAATCAAAGTATATGGCCGATAAAAAAATTCATCGGGTTTCGGCGGCAGACTAAAAGCCTTATATACAGTTGCAAATACCTGATCAAACCCGCCGATGGTAGAAATAACGTACAACAATGCCAGAACAACAAAAACTACAACGTTGATCAGAATCAACTGGATGTGACTGTTGTTCGGTCGACGAAATGCGTTTTTAAATTCCTCAAGCATGGATTAAAACCTTGTTAAAGTCACCATCCATTTCGGCGACCCTGACTTTTCCAGTAACTAATTACAACAAAGGCAACTAGAGCGCCTCCAAAGTGAGCAGCGTGTGCCACCTGTCCACTTTTATCCATTGCATAGGTGATGAAGCCCATAACAAAGACCATATATTTTGCTTTCAGCGGGATAGGTGGAAAGAGAAGCATGATTTCCAGGTTAGGGAAAACCATACCAAAGGCCATCAGTATTCCGTAGATCGCACCAGAGGCACCGAGCATCGGACCACCGGTACCTAAAAAGTAATTCAGCGTAGCATAGATTATACCAGCACCCAATCCCGTAGCGAGATAAAAGAAAAGAAATTTTCTATCGCCCCAATAATTCTCCAGAATAGGTCCAAAAGAAGATAAGGCAAGCATGTTAAACAAAACATGCCATAAACTTCCGTGAGCAAACATGTAGGTGAATAACTGATACGGCTGGAAATGCTCCGAATCCATTGGCCACAACATAAGCAGGTAATCGGCCACCGGAAACAGATTCTGGATCAGGAAAATGACCACATTAATGATGATCAGATTTTTTACGAGTGGCGAAGTCTGAAACATGTTGTTG
>Ga0068872_10001730_pt1 | contig 17396 bp, 11 predicted proteins | sample NOAtaG_7_FD_66441 | JGI IMG/M metagenome (GOLD analysis project Ga0068872, IMG submission 66441) | Freshwater lake microbial communities from Lake Erie, under a cyanobacterial bloom - NOAA_Erie_Diel1S_2200h metaG | ecosystem: Environmental > Aquatic > Freshwater > Lake | place: USA: Ohio, Lake...
CTGGCCAAAAACCTTTTTGCCACCCGGAGTGAACTTTATCAGGGACATCTTTCGGCCGTTCCCGGCCTTCGCACCGTCATCATTAAAACCAAAGAATGGATTACAGCTGTCCGGCTGGAAAGAACCTACACCAAGCAGGAAATTCTTACCATGTACCTCAACACGGTGCATTTTGGCTCCAATGCCTATGGAATAAAAACCGCCTCCCGCACTTTTTTCAATAGTAGTCCGGACCGGCTGAGTCTGGAGCAGAGTGCGATGCTTGTCGGGGTACTGAAAGCACCAACCCTTTACTCGCCGGTGTATAATCCAAAGAGGGCGCTGGAACGCCGGAATACCGTACTGGATCAGATGGAAAAATACGATTTCATCACCGAGGCTGAGGCTGAATCTCTCAAAGCAAGACCGGTTGATATCCGGAACTACCGGGTTGAAAACCATAATGAAGGATATGGAACTTATTTCCGCGCCGAGCTGAAAAAGGATTTATTGAAATTCTGCCGGGAAAAAGGAATTGATCTTTATTCCGATGGACTTCGGATATACACCACCATCAACTCCAGGATGCAGCGCTATGCCGAGCATGCACTTGACAGCCATATGCGATGGCAGCAGCAGGTATTTTTCCGCTATTGGAAAGGCCGCAATCCATGGGTGGATGAAGAAGGTAAGGAGCTGAAGGATTTTATTCTTCAGAATGCGAAAAGAACCAGCCTTTTTCAGTCCTACCTGGAACAGTACAACGGGAATATGGACTCGGCAGTCGCTGCTTTCCGCCGGCCTATGAAAACCACCGTATTCTCCTGGAATGGTGGCATTGATACCACCATGTCTCCCTGGGATTCCATTGCCTATACTAAGCATTTTCTCCACTCAGGGATGATGAGCATGGACCCCTTTACCGGCCACATCAAGGCCTGGGTAGGCGGAATCAACTACAAGTTTTTCAAGTATGACCATGTACGCCAGGGAAGAAGGCAGCCGGGCTCATCCTTCAAGCCCATCGTGTATGCAACGGCCATAGAAAACGGCTTTACCCCCTGCACCGAAATGGTGGATGCCCCGGTAACCTTTTTTAATCCGGAGACCAACAGCTACTGGACACCCAAGAATTCAGACGGAAAATTTTCCGGAGAACGCATGACCCTCCGAAAAGCCATGGCACAGTCCATCAACTCCGTAGCCGCACAGGTAATGAAAAAACTGGGTCCGGAAAGAGTGGTTGCCTTCGCCAGACTCCTTGGAATAGAAAGTCCGCTGGATGCGGTGCCGGCACTTTGTCTGGGTTCCAGCGATGTGTCGGTATTTGAAATGGTAGCCGCCTATTCTACCTTCGTTTCCGGCGGAACACTTACCAAACCCTACTACATACTGCGGATTGAAGATAAGGACGGAAATGTAATGGCTTCTTTTAATCCGGAGAAAAAAGAAGTGATTTCAAAAGAAACCGCCTTCATGATGGTACACATGCTCATGGGCGCAACCCGCGAAAGAAACGGCACCGCACTTGGTCTGCACAGGCTGGGCAAAACTCTCGTAGGAAATGAAGTAGGTGGAAAAACAGGCACTACTTCCAATTACTCCGACGGCTGGTTTATCGGAATTACCAAACAACTGGTTACCGGCATCTGGGTAGGCGGCGAAGACCGGAGTATCCACTTCAGAAGTTTCAATTACGGGCAGGGTTCGAAGATGGCCATGCCGATATGGAGCTATTATATGGACAAGGTTTATGCCGATAAAGTTCTCGGTATTACCAAAGGTCCGTTCAAACGGCCGGAGAATCTCAGTGTTGACCTCACCTGCAGCGGAAAAGTATCCATCGACCCGCTCGGAAGTGATACGGTTAAAATTCAGAAATCAGGGGATCCTGTTTCGAGCGGACTCGACGACTGATTTTCTTCATTCCCGAACCTTTTTTTAACTTGCTCCCTGAAACGCAAAAAAATGGACATTCGCATCAGGGAAAAACTTGATTCGCTCAGCGAAAAAGTAGCAGGACTTCTGGCTGATAAAGAGGAGCTTAAAAAAGACCTTCAGTATTACCAGAAAGAGAACCGGGAACTCCGGGCCAGCCTGGATCAGGCTAAAGAGAATGCGAAAAATTTTCCCGTACGGGGCGAAAGCACTATCATTGCGGATGAAAACGGACGCTATGCCGAAAAGGTGGCCTCTATCTCCAAAAAGATAGATGTCTGTGTCGAGGAGATTGACCGTTGCATAGCCCAGTTGGAAAATTAACGCATTCATACCAAAGGACTTGGATAAAGTTTCAGTTATAGTTCAGATTGCAGGCAAGGAATACCCGATGAAGGTAAAGTCCAGCGATGAGGAGCGCGTGCTCCTCGCAGCCAGCAAGCTGAACGACACGATGGCTTTCTACAAGACCAATTTTCATATATCGGAAAAGCAGGATTTACTGGCCATGGCAGCCTTTGATGCTTTTTTTGAAAAACTCAGTATGGACGAAAGAAGAGAAGAAATGGTATCATCGGTTTGCGATGAAATTGACCGACTTTCGGATAGCTTAAGCGTTTAATTTTTCAGGTTCAGTGTCTGAAAAGACATGGTTCCGGTGGTCTTTCTGCCGGATGGGCTTTCCCGGGATTTCTCTTCCCTGACTGGCTTCGCCATTAGGATTGCCCCGTTACCACTTAACAAATAAAATATACCATGGAAATTATCATGTACATCGTCTTCCTGATTGTGGGTGGCGGTGCAGGGTTTCTTATTTCAAGAACCCTTTTTAAAGGCTCACTGAGTAAATTTGAAGATGATGCCAGGGCCAAGGCAGGGAACATCATAAAAGAAGCCGAACTCAATGCAGAGGCTGCCCGTAAGAACAAGATGCTGGAAGCAAAAGAGTTTTTCATCAAACAAAAAAGTGAGTTTGAAGAAGATGCCAACCGCCGCCGCAATCAGATGGTGCAAAACGAAAACAAACTCAAGCAGCAGCAGCAGCAGGTTTCAAAGCTTCAGGAACAGGTAAGCCGCAAGGAAGCCGAACTGGAAGCTAGCCGCCAGAACCTGGATTCCCAGCTTGAGATTGTAGCGAAAAAGAAAGAAGAAGCAGAGAAGCTCCGCATTCAGCAACAGCAGCAGCTTACCCGAATAGCGAATCTCTCCGTAGAAGAAGCAAGGGAGCAGCTGATTGAAAGCCTGCGGAACGAGGCCGGAACCAAGGCTGCGGCCCACATCAAAGACATCATGGAAGAAGCCAAGATGACGGCGACCAAGGAGGCCCGGAAAATCATTCTTACCACCATTCAGCGCACGGCACACGAGCAGGCGGTCGAAAACTGCGTATCGGTTTTCAACCTGGAAAGCGACGACATCAAAGGAAAAATCATTGGCCGGGAAGGCCGCAATATCCGGGCACTGGAAGCCGCCACCGGAGTTGAGCTCATTGTGGATGACACCCCGGAGGCCATCATCATTTCAGGTTTCGACCCTGTGCGCCGGGAAATCGCCAGACTTTCGCTGCACCGCCTGGTACAGGACGGCCGTATTCACCCAGCCCGAATTGAGGAAATTGTGGCCAAAACCCGCAAAAACATTGAGGATGAAATCGTGGAAACCGGTGAGCGAACTGCCATCGACCTCGGTGTTCACGGACTCAATCCGGAACTCATCAAAATGGTGGGAAGAATGAAATACCGTTCTTCCTACGGTCAAAATCTGCTTCAGCACAGCCGTGAAGTTGCCCGTCTCTGCGCTACCATGGCGGCCGAACTCGGACTCAATGCCAAGCTGGCCAAGCGTGCAGGACTGCTCCACGATATTGGTAAAGTATGGCCGGAAGAGGCGGAACTGCCCCACGCACTCCTCGGTATGGAACTGGCCAAGAAGTATAAGGAGCATCCGGATGTGGTAAATGCCATCGGTGCCCACCACGATGAAATTGAAATGACGGCCATGATTTCGCCCATCATCCAGAGCTGCGATGCCATCTCCGGTTCCAGACCGGGTGCACGCCGCGAGGTAATGGACAGCTACATCAAGCGTCTGCGAGAACTTGAAAACCTGGCTCTTTCCTTCGATGGCGTAAACCAGTGCTTTGCCATTCAGGCCGGTCGTGAGGTCCGCGTAATGGTGGATGCCGATAAGGTGGGCGATGAAAGAGCCGGGAATCTGGCCTTTGAGATTTCCAGTAAAATCGAGAAGGAAATGCAGTATCCGGGCCAGATCAAGATAACCGTAATCCGTGAAAAACGGGCGGTGAGCTTTGCCAAGTAAGTCGCCGGAAAATTGATCCGGCATCATTCAAACTGCATTCCGAATGCTGCTTGAACTCGCTGTATTCCACCCGGCTTCCGTGGAAATTGCACGGAAGTGCGGACTTGAGCGCATCGAACTTTGCCGGGATTATGCTTCCGGTGGCCTCAGTCCTGATATGGCCTTGTTTGCTGAAAGCAGGAGAATTTTCAGTGCTTCAATTTTTGTCATGATTCGTCCCCGTACCGGGGACTTTTTTTACAGCGAAGCCGAATTGCTGCAGATGCGGGAACTGATCCGGCTGTACGATGATGCCGGAGCCGACGGCTTTGTGCTGGGTTGCATGAAAGAAAATACCGTGGATGTCCGGGGCCTTGAAATGCTGATGAATGCTGCCGGGAATAAGCCGGTCACCTTTCACCGTGCCATTGATGAGGCAGCTGATTACGATTCTGCCATTGAAGCATTAATTGCCTGCGGATGCAGCCGGGTTTTAACGAGTGGCAAGGCAGACACTGCCATTGAGGGCGCTGACATCATTTCCCGGATATTGAAGAAATACGGTACACGCATCGGTATTTTGCCAGGCGGCGGCATCCGAAGCCACAATGCCGGAATCCTCTCCGCAATCCCCGGCCTCAGTGAAATTCACAGTGCCTGCATCACCGGCGATGTTGAAACAGCTGACAAAGAAGAAGTGCTTCGCCTGATGGCAGCAATTGCCTGAAATTCGGAATCAGGAGGCATTCCTGCGATGGAAAAGCCATGCTCCTGCAAGGAAGAAAATAACCAGAACCAAAGCCGGAATCCGCATGCTGCCGCTGAGCTGGTTCAGCATGCCAAAAACCAGGGTGCCAAGTACAATGGAGAATTTCTCCAGCAAATCGTAAAGTCCGTACAGCACCGATTTGCCCTGTTCACTTGCGGGCAGGTAATGGGTAAAGGTACTTCTCAGCAGCGACTGGCTTCCGCCCATTACCAGACCCACCGCAGCAGCGACTGCATAAAACTGAACTTCTGTGCGGACAAAGTAGGCTGCTACGCAGATGGCGGACCAGATGAGGCAGGCGAACAGCAGGGTGGTCAAGGGCTGCAGCCGCAGTGAAACACGGGCAAAAAACCAGGCACCGAGTATGGCTACCAGCTGAAGAATCAGGATGGTGACAATCAGCTTCTCTGAAGATAATTTCAATTCAGCCTCCCCGAAAATGGCCGCCAGGTACATGATGGTCTGTACGCCCATGTTCATAAAGAAAAATCCGCTCAGGAAACGGGGAAGTCCTGCAGTAGAGAGGCAGATCTGAAGGGCGGATTTCAGGCGTTTCACCACCGGGGTCAGGGAGAAAAACATGCCCGTCCCACCGGAAGAAGCAGGTAGGCCGCTGACTGCATGCCATCCAAATCCCATCCACCAGATTCCAGTAATCACGAAACCAAGCCGGCAAATCAGGTCCATGGAAGCGGCTGCTCCAGGTACGACAAAAAGCGGTGACAAAATCAGGATGAGCAGCAGAACCGAGCCAGCATAACCCAGCGCAAAACCGCGGGCTGAGACACGCTCGTACTGATCAGGAGTGGCGATGTCCGGCAAGAATGAGTTGTAAAAAACGATGGAAGAACTGTAGCCGAGTGCAGCCATCACAAAAAGGCTCATACCCAGTTCAAGCTGGTCTCCGGTGAAAAAATAGAGCAGACTGCAGGCCAGCGAGCCCATCAGACAGAAAAACAAAAGAAAATGTTTCCTAAAACCGCTGAGGTCTGCATACGCCGAAAGAATCGGACTCAGCAGACCGGCAAGCAGAAAAGAAAATGAAACCGAGAAGGAGAAAAGTGCCGGGCTTAGTACCTTCCACCCGAAAAAATCCACTTCAGGACCTCCGGCCGCATTTTTTGCAATCCGGTTAAAATATACCGGAAAAAGGGTTGAAGTTATGAGCAGAGAGTAAACCGAATTAGCCCAGTCGTACATGCACCAGGACCGGATGGTTGCCGGATGGTTGCGGCGGACTTCGGTTTTTATCATTTGGTCAGCTCCGAATAGGCATCTGTATTCTGAGGATCAATTGCCAGAAGCAGTGTATAGGCTTCCTGCTTTTGCTCCGGTTTGGTGGCTTCTTTCATTATCCGGATAAATTCAGGCGCCTTCATATCAATAAAGGTTTTGACAAAAATGGATGTGGGTCGCTGCTCGAATGCAACCTTCAGTTTTCGCAGCACCTCCAGCAGGTAGGTACGGGTTTCTTCGGGTTTCTCGGTGTAGGTGTCAAGCCCTTTCCTGTGGTAATCGTACAGGGCCTGCCGGAAACTCAGAAACTGAGCCGACATGATGTTTTCGAGTAGGAAGTAGCGGGTGTTGGTTCCGTCAAACTGATTCCAACCCTTCAAACCTCCCTGAGCAGCGTTTTGCCCGATCTGCTGGGCAAGCTGGAAGTAGTTCTTCCCGCCCTCTTTGGAATAACTGTCGTAATCAAGGCCGATTACGATATATGCATAATAAGCCAGCAGAGAGGTGAGGTTGGATGTAAAGGTACCCGGCTGAAAATCAAGGGGCTGACCTTCCACATAATTAAAGCCCCACTCCTTGTCCAGAAAATTAATGAGCTTGGTTTCGTAGGAGGTATTAAAAACAGGCCTTGCCGCGATGATTTGGGCACTGGCAGTATAATTTCCAACCGTACCTGAAAGGCTGAGCGCAATGGTCATTTTGATGCGCTCTTCCGTTTTGAAGTTGTCGTTGGTCCAGCGCCTTTGGTTCATAAAATCCCGGATGGCGCGTTTCATATCTTCGATAACGCGGTTATCAACGCTCTGCACACCGGCAGCGTTGATGTTGATCTCACACATAAGTTCCTGCGCCCTTGCCTGTGGCATCTGCAAAATCAGGCTGAGGAACAGAAACAAAAACTCAGGGAAGTGTTTTTTCCAGAAAACCGGCAATGTCATGGGCAACTTCTTTCTTGGATTTGGTTTCGTAGGCAAAGGTAGCTCCTCCTGCGCTGAGAATGGTAATCTTGTTGGTATCCACCGAGAAGCCGGCGCCTTCATCCTGCAGAGAGTTTAGAACAATGGCATCCAGGTTCTTCTTCAGAAGCTTTGAAAGGGCATTCTCCTTTTCATTATTGGTTTCGAGGGCAAAACCCAGCAGATACTGCCCTGCTTTTTTTACCGCTCCAAGCGAGGCCGCAATGTCCGGATTTTTCACCAGGCGGATTTCGATTTCATCACCCGATTTTTTGATCTTTTGCTCTGACACTTCAGCAGGACGATAATCTGCTACTGCGGCACAGAGAACAGCGATGTCCATTTTCGGGAAAAGTTCCGAAGCGGCGGCATGCATCTGCAGCGCAGATTCTACCTTAGTTATGCGGGCTCCGGCAGGAAGGACCGAATCTGCAACCGGGCCGGCCACGATGTGTACATCAGCTCCGCGGGCAAGCATTGCAGCAGCAATTTCACCTCCCATTTTCCCCGTGGAATGATTTGAAATAAAGCGAACCGGATCCAGTGCCTCCCTGGTCGGGCCAAGGGTAATGAGCACTTTTTTTCCATTGAAACTCCCGGATGATGCAAAAAAATCCTGCACCAGTTGAAACAGAATTTCAGGCTCTTCCATTCTTCCCTTTCCGCTCAGGCCGGAGGCAAGTTCACCCTCGGCAGGCTCAATTACCCTTACGCCGTCTGCCATAATCCGGCTGATGTTCCGGCCTGTGGAAGGATGAGCCCACATGTCCAGGTCCATGGCCGGCGCAACCCAGACCGGGCAACGGGCAGAGAGGTAGGTGGTGAGCAGTAAATTATCCGATTGCCCGGCTGCCATTTTGGAAATGGTGGATGCTGTTGCCGGAGCGATGAGCATCAGATCCGACTCCAGACCAAGATGCACATGGTTGGTCCATTCCCCGGTATGGCTGTCAAAAAGTTCCGAATAAACGGGCGAATCGGCCAGGGTTGCCGGCGTAAGCTTGCCGACAAAGGCTTCTGCCGGCGGGGTGAGAATGACCTTCACCTCTGCACCTGCTTTTTTGAAAAGCCGGATAAGACTCAGGCTTTTGTAGGCTGCAATGCCGGCTGAGATGCCGAGGAGAATTTTCTTACCCTTCAGGCCAGACATAGATAGGCTTGGTTGTTTGTGCGAATAAACGAAGAATCGGGAATAAGATTCGCTGATAAGTTGAGGAAAAGAAAGCGGCGGCAGAAAGTCAGCCGGGAATTGCCACAAAAAATCAGTGAGCAGTTACTACCCGGAAAAGATGCTGCATCCAGGCGGAGTCTTGGTAGCTTACCTCATGAGGCAGGAAAGGTTGGCCACCGGCAGCAGTGAACGGAAACTAAGGTTGCGGTCATAGTCGGTGCGAAGACCGAAGCTGAGCAGCAGATTGGTACCGATGCGGAAGGAGCCGCCGTACCCGATCTGAACATGGGCGTCGTTTTTCAGACTTCTTTCGCCTGTTAAAAAATTGGTTTGCCGGCGCTGGTCGTTCTGCAGCACCATCTCCCCGAAGAAATTAAACTTTACGCTGCCGTATCGGATGTTGATACCGCGGAAAAAGCTGAACTCCTTCTCGTTAAACATCACATTTTTGATCATTCCCGAAACAAACCAGGAGTCACCCAGTCCGAAGCCACCTGTGAGCCACACACCAAAACCCTGTTGCCGCAACTGAAGGCTATCAATCCGTTCACCCTGATAAAGGAAAGTTTTTCCGAAAGCCAGGTCCAGACTGGCCGAATTCCAGAATCTTCGCATAAATATTCCCCGCAGAAAATTACTGCGGTCCCGGATCTGCATGTCCATTGATTCCAGCTGCTGATTGAGGTTAAAAATTTTGTAGGCACGCTCAAACTTTCCTCCGTCGGTTTGCGCCGTGTCGGGAGAATCAAGCAGGCGCTGAAGCTGCGCAGCCAGCGTATCGCGCATAGGCTGAATATCCTGATTTCCAATCTGAAACACCGCTTTTGTAGCGTAAAAATCTTTCTGAGAAAACAGGTTGATTTTCACAGCCCAGGCAAGTTCGCGCGTGGTGTCCTGCGCAATGGTTCCGATTGATAGATTGGTACTCGACAGTCTGCGCATGAGCCAGCCTGCCCTCTGATAGGCTGCATAGGAGTTCTGGGGACGGTCATACAAAAATGACCAGACGGGATTTGCTTCCAGGCAGAGATTGGGTGTGAGGCGGTAGGTTTTAAAGGACCAGTCTACCTTGAAGTCCCTTACTACCGAAGGCATTCCCACCATACTGGGATCGGCATTCAGCAACGAAAGAGCAGGCGAAACCGGAATGGCAAACTCCGTGTACCGGTATTCCGCACCCTGCGGTAAGGTGGCCGGCAACTGGCCGGGTATTTGTGAAAAACCCGCCGCCGGGGCTAAAGCGAGAACCAGGGCCGGGGTTTTGAGAAAAGAGAGGAGTCTTTCGAGCATTGAAAAATAGAAGACTGTTGATTCTGTAAAAATACCTTTTCAGCGCTTCAGCAAAATCCCGGCGCTTCCTGATCTGGATGAGGAAAGAACAACCGAATACCGTTTTTCTCCCGAGATAATACTCATTTCTGCTGTATTGGGAGGAATGAGTCCTTCACTCTCCGAATGAAGGATAAAGGATGCTTCTTTCCTTCCCGGAGGCATGAGCACAAAAAATCGCATGGGATTTTTGGTAACGGCAATGTTGCGGCCAATCCATTCCCGGTCGAAATACAGAGAAACAAGATCACCGTCTTCTTCCTGATCATCGCGGATTTCCAGGAAAATGGTGTCGCTCACCACCGGAATTTCTTTCAGATAATTGACCGGCCGGCCGGCGAGTTCTTTCGGACGGATGTTGCGCTGGAGGTATTTCAGCTCAAAATTAAATTCATTCTGATTCGGCTCTGCCACAAACTGCAGCACATTCCGCTTCAGAGTCCAGCTCCCTTTCTTGTTGCAACGGTATTGTACCGGAACCATGCCTTCAGGAAAAATCCAGGCGCGGGCGTAATTTTTGAAATTGCCGGGATGTGTCCAGTCGAATCGTTTGCCGTAAGGATTGTCTACTCTGGCACTGTCGAAGGGAATGATGAGGGTATCACCGCGGCGCTGCACCACCGAAGACCAGTTGAAGGCCGATAAAATATTCTCTCCACCCGGCGGATAAAAGGAAATGATGCCACCGTTTTTTGCATCCAGTGAGTCTTTTTCCGGCTTTGGAAATTCATAGAGGTAACTGAGTGTATCATCTTTTGCCTTCCAGAAGGCATCGCTTTCAAAGGATGTTTTCTTGCTGGTCTGAAGTTCATAACCGGTCAGGCCGTCGGCGTTGATGAATTTTACCTTCTGGTGATAATCATGTTTGCCGAAAAAATCCTTGACCTGCTTCACCACATCCATGGCAGGCGGCCGGCCAGACTTCCTCCCCTGGGCGGAAAGAAAACCGTGCATCATCAGAAACAGAAGACTAAGGAAATACTTCATCGTAGCAGCAGATTTTCAGCCACAAGAAAAATAGAATTTGCCTGATTCCCAAGCTTACATGCGCTCAGGCATTTCAATGCCCAGCATTTTTCCGCAGGCCCGGATGGCTTCTCCGGTATGATGAGAAAGTGCTACCCTGAACTGAACCTGCTGTGGCGTCTCCGCCTGAAAAATGGTTTCATGCGCAAAAAAGGCATTATACAGCCGGCTGCATTCGTACAGATAATTGGCAAGAATGGACGGCGCGTAATTCTGGACAGCTTCGGCCAAAGCATCATCAAATCGAAGCAGATGGAGAAGCATTTCTTTTTCAGTCGCCGCCAGAGCGGGCGGCATGTGGTTCAGGCGAAGGCCGATGCCAGCCTGCCCTGCTTTCCGGCAAATGGAGGAAATCCTGGCATGGGTATATTGTATGGCAGTCGCAGTATTCCCCTGAAGGCTTATGGACTCTTCCGGATTGAAAAGCATGCGCTTTTTCGGATCCACTTTCAGCAGAAAATAACGGATGGCTCCGATGCCCAGCACTTCATACAGTTTTTCAAGTTCAGATGCATCAAAATCGGCGATTTTACCAAGTTCAGCTGTTTTTTCCCTTGCGGTAGCCACCACTTCATCCATCAGTTCATCGGCATCCACCACCGTTCCTTCCCGGCTTTTCATTTTCCCGGTGGGCAGGTCAACCATCCCATAGCTCAGGTGGAAAAGTCCCCATGCATAAGCCCGGTTCATCTTTTTCAGAATGTGAAAAAGTACTTCAAAATGATAGTCCTGTTCGTTCCCTACCACATAAACCGAGCGTTCCATCCGGTGGTCCTGGTATTTCAGGTCGGCCGTTCCCATGTCCTGGGTAATATAAACCGAGGTTCCGTCGGCCCGCTGAACGAGTTTGTGATCAAGCCCTTCTCCGCTCAGGTCAATCCAGACCGATCCGTCCTCCTTCTGATAAAAAACTCCGGCATGCAGACCTTCCTGCACCATATCCTTTCCCAGCAGGTAGGTTTTCGACTCATAATAATACTGGTCAAAGTGAATGCCCATCCGCCTGTAAGTGCTTTCAAATCCGGCATACACCCAGTCATTCATGGTTTTCCAGAGGGAAATTACATCCGGATTACCCTGCTCCCATTCCTGCAGCATTCTTCGGGCTTCAAGCAAGACCGGGGCTTTTTCCTCCGCCTCTTCCTTTGTCATACCACCCGCAACAAGCTGATTTACCTCCTCTGAAAAAATCTGGTTGTAAAGCACATAGAACTGCCCGACCAGATGGTCGCCTTTGATGCCGGTTTTCTCCGGTGTCTGCCCTTCGTTCTGCCTTTTATAAGCTACCATGGATTTACAGATGTGAATGCCGCGGTCGTTGATGAGGTTGGTACGGACAACTTCAAATCCTGAAAATTCCATGATTTCAGACAAAGCCGCACCCAGAAAGATGTTGCGGATATGGCCGAGATGCAGGGGTTTATTGGTGTTGGGCGAGGAAAATTCCACCATGATTTTCCTGTTATTTTTTGGTCTGGCCTGAAACCCCGGACCCTGGGTTAGATTCCAGAATTCAGCAAGCCAGGCACGGTCCTGAACGGAAAGATTGAGAAAACCCTTTACTACATTGAATCTGGCAATTTCCGGGCAATGTTCAAGCAGGTATTCACCAATTACCAGGCCAGTTTGCTCCGGACTTTTTCCCATCATCCTGGTAAAAGGAAAGCAAACAATGGTGAGATCGCCTTCAAATTCCGGGCGGGTTGCACTGATGGTAATTTCGGGTAAATCTGCGCCCGGACTTCCATGCTGCCGGATGGCATTTTCGGTGAGGTTCCGGATTTTGGTTTCAATTCCCTTCATGCTTGATTCTATAAAGGCGACAAATATAAGGGAAAGCGAAGGGCATCTTTCCTGCTTTTTACCTGCAGTTTTTTCGCGATTGGTTGTAAAATGTTTTTAGCTTTGCCCTTCAGCAAATAAGCCTCAGAAATGATTCAATCCGCGCTTTTGCAGGAAGAAAACCGGTCGAAGAAAATCTTCATACGGATGCTGGGCGGTTTGACTGGTTTTACTTTTTTCGTCAGCATTTATTATTTCCTGCTCGGCCTCAACGCCGTAGGCCTGCTGAACGCCCTGCTTGCCATAACTGCCCCAATAGCCATATGGTCTGCCTCCAGAGTAGGTTCTTTTTTGCCGGTGAAGATCATCATGCACCTGCTGGTATTTTTTGTTGTCATCGGATCAGCCTGTGTTTATGGAATAGAATCCATGATTCTGAGTTTTATGGTTCCTCTGGTGCAAAGCGCACTTACCATTTTCAGCCGCAGGGAATGGTTCTGGAGCGGAGGATTTCTTATTCTGATACTGGTCCTTGTCCCATGGATTATGCTGGACGACATCCGGATATTCCCCCTGATGCTGGAAGGGGCTGTGCTGCAGTCTATTCAACTCATCAATGTAGTGGGGGCCATTGGCTTTTCGGTTGTTCAGATCACCTACGCATCCTGGGTAAATGCGCAGTTTCGCGATGCGCTGGAAATCCGAAACCTGGAATCAGAAAACACCAATCAGCTGCTGAAATCGGCCTTATCCACACGGGACCAGTTGTTTAACATGCTGGCACACGATTTAAGGAGCCCTTTTATTGCACTGGAATCCGGGCTGACGGTTCTTGATGATCTGGAAATTCCGAAAGAAAAAAGCTGGATGGTAAATGAAATAAGGAATAATGCCCGTAACACACTTGGACTTCTCGACAATACCCTGGCATGGGCAAGATCCCAGACCGACAACATTCAGTACAATCCGGCAGAATTTCCTGTATCGGAAGTATTCGGGAAAATAAGCCAGCATTTCAGCAGCAACCTCAGGTCAAAGGGCATAAATCTGAGTTTTGAAACCAGCCCTGAAATAAGGGTGTATGCAGATTCCAATATGCTGAGTTCCATCCTTCAGAACCTGCTTTCAAACGCCATCAAATTTACCCCGAAAGATGGTAATATCTGGATTTAGGCCATGGGCCTTCTGGAAGGGACTGAATTCCGGATCAGGGATTCAGGAACCGGCATGAGCCCGGAAGAGGTAAGTCAGATTCTGTCAGGCGGTACTTTTTCAAAACCGGGAACCGGCCGGGAAAAAGGACATGGTGTTGGCCTTTTGCTGGTGCGGGAGTTCCTTGGCCGGCATGGCAGCGACATTCAGATTAAATCTGCACCGGGAATGGGTTCTGAATTCAGCTTTCTCCTGAAACACAAAAGCGCCTGACCCAGGGAGTCCTCCGGATTTTTTCCGGTATGAGCGAAAATCATTTGATTTTCATTAGAAAAATCTCATTTTGCCAACAACAAAACATACAATCTGTGAAAAAAACCATTTTGCTGTTGCTGGTTCTTGTAGCCATCTCTTCATCATCTGCTTTATATGCCCAGGAACTTAGTGGCCGCGCCGCTTATGAGCGGGTTACTGGTGCCAGCCGTGTAATCCTGAATAATGACAATGTTCCGGAGTTTGTATTCTTTGAAAATGGTCAGGGACCAAGCGTTGCGGAGTTCGGAGCATGGCTCAGGAGGAATTTCGGATACTCAACATCTTTCGGTCTGAGTCCTGTTGGTCTTGAAAAAGATCAGCTTGGATTTGAACACCTGCGTTTTCTGCAGACATTCAATGGCTATCCTGTAAACCACAGCATGATCATCGTACATGCCAGAGGAAGCGAAGTCGTTTCTTTCAACGGTGACCTTGCTCCGGCTGAGATTGCCCCTGCTGTGCAGCGCGTTAGTTTCAACCGTGCGCTGGAATCTGCCAAAAGATTTGTGGGTGCTTCGGTATACAAATGGGAATTACCGTCGCAGGAAGAATTTATCCGCAATGAGCAGCATGATGAAAAGGCCAGTTTTTTCCCGTCGCAGGAATTATTCTGGACCAAAGGAAAGGCTAAGGGTGGAGAGCTGGAGCTTGCTTTCCGGCTCAATATTTATGCCCATGAGCCGATGTCCCGTCAATATGTTTTTGTCAGCACCTCCACCGGTGAAGTGTTGGGAACTGAAAACCTCATTCATCATGCAGATGTAAACGGAACGGCCATTACGGCGTTTTCAGGGACGCAAACCATCAAAACTGATTTTACCGGAACCAATTACAGGCTCCGCGAGGCATCCCGGGGGCAGGGAGTTGAAACATACAACCTGCAACGCACCACCACCTACACCAACACAGATTTCATCGATGACGATAATACCTGGAACAATGTAAACGCCAATCTGGACCAGTATGCCACAGATGCTCACCTGGGGACACAGAAAACATATGATTACTATTTCACAAAATTTAACCGGAATTCCATTGATAATCTCGGATTTAAACTTCTCAGTTATGTGCACTACAGCACCAATTACGTAAACGCATTCTGGGACGGAACAAGAATGACCTACGGAGATGGCAACGCTACCTATAAACCCCTCACCTCCATGGATATCGCCGGCCATGAAGTTACCCATGGCTTAACCAGCAAAACAGCAAACCTTGTTTACTCCTATGAATCTGGTGCACTTAATGAGGCTTTTTCCGATATTTTCGGAACGGCCATTGAATTTTATACCGGGGTAAATGCCGACTGGCTTATCGGAGAAGATATTGGTGCGGCTTTCCGCAGTATGTCAAATCCGAATGCCTTCAACCAGCCTGATACCTACCTTGGTACTGCCTGGTACACCGGTTCCGGCGATAACGGCGGTGTACACTATAACAGCGGTGTGCTGAATTACTGGTTTTACCTGCTGTCTGTTGGTGGAAGCGGTACAAATGATCTTGGCAATGCATTCAATGTTTCGGCCATCGGAATTGATAAGGCCGCGGCGATTTCATACCGGATGCTGACAGTATATCTTACCAGCAATTCCCAGTATTCAAATGCCAGAACGGCTGCCATTCAATCAGCAACAGACCTCTACGGCGCCTGCTCAAATGAGGTAATTCAGACTACCAATGCCATGTTTGCTGTCGGAGTAGGAAGTGCCGGGGCCGGTGCACCATCTGTGACGGCCGGAGGACCTCTGAATTTTTGTTCAGGTAGTTCGGTTTTACTCACCGCCAGTTCAGGCCCTTCGTCTTATCAGTGGAATTTGAATGGCAGTCCGATTTCAGGGGCTACTTCTCAGTCCTACACTGCTACGGCTTCCGGAAATTATACCGTGACAGGAACAACCTGCGGCACCCCGGCTACATCAGCAGCCACAGCAGTTGCTGTTTCTACTGCTACAGCCAGCATCAGTCCGGCGGGTAGCGTAACAAAATGCGATGGATCAGGAATTACGCTTACAGCAGGTACATCGCCCGGCTATAACATTCAATGGAATAAGGATGGAAGTCCGATTACGGGAGCTACATCCACTACCTACAATGCCACAACAAGCGGAAGTTATTCGGTTACCATAAGTGGTACCACGGTACCGTCATCTACATTTTCCAACAATACTGTTGTGAGCATTGCAGATAATTCCTGTACCGAGGCCGCGAGTCCGATTACCGTATCCGGGCTCGGAACCAGCATCCCGACATCCGGTATTACCATAAAAATCAACATTACCCACCCCTGGGTCGGTGACCTCAAATTCTTCCTTGAAGCACCCAACGGAGACCGTCTTGCTCTTGCCAATTCAAACGGCAGCAGCGGGGATAATTTTGTTAATACGGTTTTCAGTGATGCGGCCACTACCAATATTTCTGCCGGTACTGCGCCTTTTACAGGAAGCTTCAAACCTGTAGGAACAAACTTTACTGTTTGCGGAGTTACAACGACCAGAACTACCTTTGGTGGAATCGGAAACGGTAGCATCAATCCGAACGGAATCTGGAAACTAAGGGTGTATGATCAGGGTGCTGCAGATGTTGGCACCATTAACAACTGGCAGATTGATTTTCCTGCCTATACCACTCCCTCCCCCAATTGCGGACCCGTTACTTCCGCTGCTACCAATGTGAGCATCACTAATTTTACTTCACCAACCATTTCAGCTTCAGGGCCAACCACCTTTTGCGAAGGCAATTCCGTTACCCTTACCTCATCGGCAGCCAGTGGTAATACCTGGAGCAACGGGGCTACATCCCAATCAATTACGGTTTCAAGCGGTGGCAACTACAGTGTAACCACTGCTTCAGGCGGCTGTTCTGCCAGTTCTTCTTCTACTGCTGTAACCGTAAATCCTGCTCCTGCCCTTTATACCACCAGTGGAGGCGGTTCATATTGCTCCGTTCCGGGAACAGGTGCCAGCGTTGCACTTTCCGGTTCCCAGACAGGTGTAAACTACGATTTCCGCTTTACAGCCACTGGTTCTGCCGCAGTTGTTTCCGGAACAGGATCGCCCATTTCAGCCAACATCACAGGAAACGGAACCATTACCATAGTAGCCACAAACAGCACAACAGGGTGCAGCCGCAACATGAATGGCTCTGCCTCTGTTTTCCAGCAAAATGCAAGCATCTGGTATGCAGATGCTGATGGTGACGGGTACGGAAATGCTTCATCATCAACACAATCCTGCAGCCAACCTTCCGGTTATGTAAGCAATAACACTGACTGCAATGATAATGCAGGCAGTACAAATCCCGGCGCAACGGAAATCTGCGGAAACGGAATTGATGAGGATTGCGATGGCCAGACCGATGAAGGCTGTTCTGCCTTCACCTGGTATCAGGATGCTGATGCGGACGGCTACGGAAATCCCGCCGTTTCCACTACTACTTCCGTCAATAC
>Ga0068872_10001731_pt1 | contig 17394 bp, 10 predicted proteins | sample NOAtaG_7_FD_66441 | JGI IMG/M metagenome (GOLD analysis project Ga0068872, IMG submission 66441) | Freshwater lake microbial communities from Lake Erie, under a cyanobacterial bloom - NOAA_Erie_Diel1S_2200h metaG | ecosystem: Environmental > Aquatic > Freshwater > Lake | place: USA: Ohio, Lake...
TATTTATTCAAAAAGGAACTTTTTGGATTAAACAGCAGGAGGCAATAGTTAAATACCTTAGAGAAGATCTTCATTCCTTTGCTGTGGAGCAATGTAAACGACCGGTTGAATCTAATATCACAAAAACAGAAAAAAATATTGATCAAAAACAGAAAGAGATTTCTGATGTATTCAAAGAGAATGGTAAACTGAATGAAGAGGCTGAAGAATGTAAGAAAACGATAGAACATAACAACCAAAAAGTGAGCGAGAATGAATCGTACATCCACACCCTAAATAAAGAACTTGAGGATATTAAAAAGCAATTAGCCGATTTACAGGAACAATTAAAGAATATAAAATAAAACAACTACTAAATGACCAAGCCTAACGAAATCGTTGAAAGACCTAAAGGTTTTGACTTTAAATCCCTGTTACCTTATCTGATCGCAGTAGGTGTATTCTTTATAGTTACCCTGATTTTCTTCAAGCCCATGATCATTGACAATAAAGTAATGAACCAAAGTGATATTGTTCATTACAAAGGTATAAGCAAGGAAACACAGGACTATCGGGCCAAATATGGTAAGGAGCCGCTCTGGACGAACTCGCTATTCAGTGGTATGCCTGCATTTCAAGTATCTACATTATACAACGGCAATTTAACGCATTACGTGCACTCAATTTTACAACTTGGCCTGCCGCATCCTTCCGGATTATTGTTTTTAGCTTTTATTTCTTGTTTCATATTATTTATTGTACTCGGTATAAACCCCATACTCAGTATTACCGGGGCCTTGGCTTTTGGGCTATGCTCATACAATCTGGTTATCCTTGAAGCAGGTCACAATACCAAGATGGCGGCAATGGCGTATATGCCTATGGTGACAGCGGGATTAATCTTATTATTCAATAAAAAATATTTATGGGGCTTTATTCTTTTTTCCCTGTCACTTGCTTTAGAGATAAAAGCCAATCACCTTCAAATTACCTATTACCTGGCAATTTGTCTTATTATATATGGACTTGTGGAGGCGATTCAAACAATCAGGAACAGAGAGACGATTCATCTGATGAAAGTGGCCGGCTTGGTTATTGCCTCAGCGTTGGTTGGTGTGGCGTCTAACACATCCTTGCTTTGGAGCACTGCTTCATATATGAATCACTCCATAAGAGGTAAATCAGAATTATCATCCAATACGCAATCAAGTGGAGGATTGGATAAAGATTATGCATTCTCCTGGAGTTATGGCAAGATGGAAACATTCACTTTGCTTATTCCTGATTTTTATGGAGGCAGTTCAAATCATGCCCTCAGCGAAAAGTCTGCTGTGGCAAAGGCTTTCAATGACAGAGGCATTGCAGGACAACAGGCCACTGAATATTTATCACAAATGCCGATTTATTGGGGAGATAAACCATTTACATCGGGACCGGTTTACCTTGGCGCTGTTGTATGCCTGTTCTTTCTGTTAGGCATGTTCATTATCAAAGATCGAATTCGTTGGTGGTTGCTTGGAGCAACCATGTTTACGATTTTTTTGGCTTGGGGTCGAAACCTGATGTGGTTTAATGATTTGTTCTTTTACTACTTACCCGGATATAACAAATTTCGAACAGTTGAAATGATCCTGGTTATACCTCAGCTCACATTTGCCATAACTGCCGTGCTGGCCTTACATCAAATTTGGTTAGGTAAAATTTCTAAAGATGAGCTGCTTAAATACCTAAAAATTTCAGCAGGTATAACCGGAGGTTTATGCCTCTTTTTTGCAACACTTGGATCAGGATTTTTTGACTTTAACGGACAGTCAGACGGCAGTTATCCGGATTGGTTAATAAGTGCATTAAAGGACGACCGCAAAAGTCTGTTGCAATCGGACTCGTTTCGATCTTTGATATTTATATTGTTAAGTGCATTTGCGGTATGGCTGATGCTTAAAGATAAAATCAATAAAAATGTATTTGCCATATTGATTGGTTTACTTATGGTAATTGACCTTGTTCCGGTATCATTTCGATATTTCGGAGATAAAAATTTTGTACCTAAATCAACATATGATGCTGTTTTTCAGCCTACACAGGCTGACTTAATGATTAAACAAGATCCGAACATATCCTACAGAGTTTTAAATCTTGCAGGCAATACATTTAATGATTCCCGCACCTCTTACCATCACAAATCTATTGGTGGCTACAGTGCCGTTAAGATGAGGCGTTATCAGGAATTAATCGAAAATCAAATCTCAAAAAATAACCCGGATGTTATTGATATGCTGAATAGTAAATATTTATTGGTTAGTGGCGGAGAGGATAAGGAGCCTATAGCTCAGCCTAATCCATCTGCCTGTGGTAATGCGTGGTTTGTAGATTCATTATTGTTTGCAGAGAATGCTGATGAGGAGATGAATCGCATAGGTCCTATGTATTCGATTAAAACACTTAATAATTCGAGCCTATCAGTCAATGGCAAAAAAATTACCGAAGCGCAGGTAGGAAATCACGATAACATCTTAGTGGACACCTTCAAAATAGATATCAGCAGCGCCAGACTTTTGCTTGGTCAGTCGGATACATTTGGCCTTGATCAAAAAACAAGTCGCAATGGTTCGAATGAGACTAAATTATTGTCCAAGAAAGTGGGTGCTGAATCATTATTTACAATGGAACGAAACTATCGATTTAATCCAAGACGCTATGCGGTTATCGATAAGCGATATGCTGAATATGTTAACGCATTAAAATTACAACCTGACTCCAGTGCAAAAATTGAATTAATAACGGCTGAACCTAATCATTTGGTTTATACCACCGAAAGAATCAATGAAGGTTTTGCTGTAATGAGTGAAATCTATTATCCTGACGGATGGAACATTTCCATTGATGGTAAGTCTGCCGAATGCATCAGGGTGAATTATGTACTGCGTGGTATGCGAATTCCTGCTGGAAAACATAAAATTGAATTTACGTTTGAACCTGACAGTTTTATTGTCGGGGAGAAAATTTCCATGGCCGCATCCGGATTATTGCTGTTGCTGTTATTAGGTATCAGTATTAAAGATCTTTTCATGAAACGTAAACCGGATTAAATAACCACTGGAGAGCCATTTTGAAGCGGGTATTGATTATCACTTATTACTGGCCACCGAGCGGTGGAGCAGGTGTTCAACGTTGGCTGAAAATGGTGAAGTACCTCCGTTCATTTGGTTGGGAGCCGATAATTTATACTCCGGAAAATCCGGCTTATCCTGTGCTGGACCAAACCTTGCAAAACGATATCCCCGAAGGGATCGAAATATGGAAACATCCCATTTGGGAACCTTATGAATGGTATAAAAAATTCACGGGACGCAAAAAGTCGGAGCATGTATTTTCAGGATTTATGCAGGAGAAAAAAAAGAAGGGATGGAAGGATGATGTTGCTCTATGGATACGTAGCAACTTTTTTATACCTGACGCCAGAACGTTTTGGATAAAACCATCAATTCAGTTTCTTACAGAAAAACTAAATGATGCACCTGTCGATTTAATTGTGAGCACCGGACCACCTCATAGTGCGCATTTGATTGCCTTGGGTGTGAAGAATAATACCCGTATCCCATGGATTGCAGACTTTCGCGATCCCTGGACTAAGATTGATTACTTCCATCAACTCAAGTTAACCAAAGCGTCTAGGACTAAGCATGAATCATTGGAACGTGATGTACTTGTTAATGCTGATGCTGTATCTTGTGTTAGTTGGCATTGGGCTGATGATTTCAAAGCGATGAGCGGTCGTTCTGTGCTTGTGATTACTAATGGCTATGATGAGGAAGATTTTAATAACATTATTACAGAACCTTCAAAACGATTTACAATAAGTCATATCGGCTCGATGAACGCAGACCGAAACCACAAATCTTTATGGTCGGCTTTACAGCGTTTATGTGCTGATTTACCAAATTTCAAACTTGATTTTCAACTTGTGTTAATAGGCAAGAACGATACACAGGTTTATGATGATATACAAAAATATAATCTCGGCGCAAATTTGTTACACCTCGACTATTTACCACATAATCAGATAGCATACTATCAGTGTAATGCCACGGTATTATTATTATCACTTGGCAATATGCCTAGTGTTCTTGGTTTACTTCCGGGGAAATTATTTGAGTATCTGGCTGCACGAAGACCAATATTGGTAATTGGCCCGGAGGACGGCGACAGCTCACGTATTGTTAGGGAAACATCTAGTGGGATTACCTGTAACTTTAATGATGAACAGAAACTCTATCAACAGATTGGAAATTGGTATTCAAAATGGAAGAGCGGATCTTTATCCATAGAACAGCACCATATTGAACAATACACCAGGCAAAATATTACAAAACAAATGGCCGCATTATTTGATACTATTGTAACTAAATCAATATGAGTAAAGCATCACTAATAATCCCATTCATTAAATTATTAATAAGTCAACCGTCGGTTGTTTTGAAATCGTTATTTCATACGGTAAATAAATATCAGGCCAAACAGCGTGTGATTAAATCCGGTTGGAGTAAGGGCCTGCCTCAAATTGATCTTCTTGATTTTTGTCCGGACCTGAATGAGACCATAGAACCTGCCACCTTGCTCTATGGTACATCCATGCCAATAGACTTTGTATTACTTCAAGCATTGGTAAAACAATATCAAGGCCATTGTGATTTTTTTGAAATTGGAACATGGCGTGGTGAAAGTATGGCAGTAGTATCACCTAATTGCTCAACGGTTACATCACTCAGTTTAGGAAATAAGGAAATGGAAGCACTAGGGTGGGGTGGGCAATTTCTTAATATGCAACGTATGTTTTCCAATAAGCTTAATAATGCCAAACATATTGAAGGCAATTCCAGAACCTTCGACTTTACAACGCTCAATAAGAAGTTCGATGTGATTTTTGTTGACGGCGACCATAGCTACGAAGGTGTAAAAAACGATACCGAAAAAGTATATCCCTTGCTGAAGGATGAACACTCGGTTATTATCTGGCATGATTATGTGAGTAATTACGAACATATCGACTATGAAGTGTTTGCGGGAATCATTGATGGTAGTACACCGGAACAACGAAAACATATTTATCATATTTCGAACACTTATTGTGCTATCTATACGCGTAAGTCATATCCATTCAAAACCATAGAATATCCATCCGTGCCGGACAAGAAGTTCAGGATCACGATTTCCGGTGAGCGGATTTAATGTTGCAAATGTTGATTGATTGTATCGATTAATCTTAGTCTGTTGGGACTAGAGTAATGTTGTATTATCTGTTGTCTTGCGGCTTTAGCCAGAGTTAATTTGTCAGCGAGTAAAGCCTTGTTGACTAAGGCAATTAGTTCGTTTACATCTTTCTTATACAAGATAAAACCTGATCGTCCAACTATTTCCGGCATTGCACCCACATGACTTACAATTGGGATACATTCACACAGCATAGCCTCACATGGAGCACTGGGAAATCCTTCCATCATGGATAACTGCAGATAGAATTCTGAGTTGCTGTAGTATTCTACCAATTCATCGTACTTGATAAACGGTAAAATAGTAAGGTTTTCCGGCAAATCACTAAAAGGAAATCCGGTATTGCCAATAATGGTGAATCGGCAATCAGGAAAATTTTTGGCCAGCTCAATAATCAGATCGATACCTTTTCGGTAATAATTTGCTTCATTAATTTCTGCTACACACAAAAATGAATGGGGTGTTTTAATGGTCTTGCATTGAAACTGTGTGGAGTCATATTCAAGAGAAATAGTTGTGAATGGAGGAAGATTTTTGCCACAAAAATTTTTATATCCTTGTTTACGATTTATTGATTCGGTGTAGGTATATTCTGTATCAATTAAATTTTCGGATACAGGAAATAGATGAGTCGACCACTCTATAGATTTTCGGGTGCAGTAACCTAAAAAAAACTTTCTGAAGTTACCATACCTGATTTCAGGTAATGAGGTACAATCTGTTCCTCCGAGTATGATGAAGTGAGGTTTCCCGATTATACGGGCTAATAATGCAGGGATAAATGAGGAGTATCCGGCAAAAAAGGAAACAAACAGGTTAATTCGATTGATATGAATAAGTATGTATATAAAATGTCTAAAGAACTCTAAGGGTATGCCCCATTTTTTTTTCTGATTAAAATGAAATGATTGTACCGAATAATACTGTTTGAGTAGATGTTCATCTTTACGCACAAAGGATGCATAAACAGGAAAGGAGTAAAATACATTGTGCTTCATAGAGTGGCTGCTAAAATAAAATATGTTGAATTTTGGGGAATGATAGTTGGTAGCGGATTACTTGCAAATGCTTTTAGCTCGTTTAGGTCTGTAGATGACATGGTCATTTTTGCTTCTGGAGTGTCCAACTCAACATCAACGGATCGTAACCAATATGATCGTGAAGTTGAGCTCTTGCGAAAATACATTAATCGTCAGGCTAAACTCATTTATTTTAGTACGGTAAGTGTTTTTGATCCTTCACTATCCAATACAGAGTATATCAAGCATAAACGGGCTATAGAAGACTTTATACAAACTGAATGCCGCTGTTATCAGATATACAGGTTACCTATAGTTGTTGGTCGTTCGCAAAACCCAAACACATTAACCAATTTTCTTTTTCAAAAAATAATTAATCGGTCCGATTTACTGGTTTACACGGGTGCTTGCCGATATCTCATGGATATTGATGATGTTGTTGAATATCTTACGCCACTTATTCATAATAATCAGCATGATCATACTACCATGAACATTCATCTGGATAACCGATTGCCGGTACCGGTAATCATCGACGTGTTTGAGCAGGTGCTACAATCACAGGCAGTAAAAAAGCGCATAGATGCCGGAAGTTGTTATGATGTTGATGCCCGAATATTCCTAGACACCATTCATGACACTACAACTACCGATGCCCTTGAGTATTTGAACCATCTATTGCATAAATACTATGCCCGCACTACGGCTTAATAAATAATCTGCCCGTGTAATCCAGCCTGTGTAGATGTGGAAAAAAATTAAGTTGCATAAAGTATTCGTCAACAGCTTTCCGGGAACCCTGCCAGTGTCCGTAATCATCAATAATCAATATGCCGCCGGAAATAAGTCTTGGATATAAATGCTGTAATTCGTGTTTAGTTGATTCGTACCAATCTGTATCCAGGCGTAAAAGTGCAATCTGCTCTGAAATGGTATTGGGTATAGTGTCTTCAACCTTGCCTTTCACATAATGTATCAGCTGTTCCGGATATGCGGTTCTACTCATATTTTGTTTAACAATATCCAAAGCGGCTTTGGCTAGTATTTTAGTGTCCTCCTGCTGATGCTTTTGCCACTGCTCAAGCACTTTCTCATTCTTAATAGAAATATCGTGTTCTGTAGGCAGGCTCATGCCTTCATAGGTATCGTACAAATAAAAATTACGATTCAAATCGCCTAAAGCCTTAAATGTTTTTGCCGCCATCATCGAACTGCCTCCACGCCAAACACCACATTCCACGAAATCTCCGGAAACTTTATTTTTAGTGACATATTCACAAGCTTTATAGAGACCATACATTCGCTCTACCGAGGTCATGGTTTCTGTTTTACACTGATTATATAGCTCCATGAATTGTTGCTCTATGTCAGGGTATTTATTGACCACAGGTTGTATCTCATATCCTAATGATCTGAATATGGCGGCTACTAATCGTTTCATAAAGCAAATATGCAGAAGTTAAAATTCAGATACGTGCTTTATAGGCTATATTGACTGAATTGTTCCTATACTAGTTAGGTCAATAACTTTGATAATTGTGGAATTTGACATAGTCGATTAATGAAGGCTGATTTAATTTCACCAAAGTAATACATACATTTTGGGCATCATACAACGACAAAGTATTCAGGCATCGGTAATCACTTACACCGGGGCTTTATTGGGTTACCTGAATTTTATTGTTTTGTATCCTATTTATCTTACTCCTGAGCAGGTTGGACTAACCCGTTTGCTCATAGCTGTTGCTGTGCTGTTTTCACAGTTTGCTCTATTTGGATCCTCTTACACGCTGCAACGATTTTTTCCATACTTCAACGATAAACAGAAAAAACATTATGGAATACTCACGCTGATGTATACCATTGCAGGATCAGGCTTTGTTTTTTACGGCATCTTATTCTATTTATTCCGTTCATCGATCCAATCATTCTATGAAGAGCGATCTTCGTTGTTTAATATTCATTATCTGTTTACTTATCCGATTGCATTCTTTCTGTTAGTATTTGAATTGGCCTTCTTTTATGCACGCTCCTTACTAAAAACTGTTGTTCCCACTTTTATTAAGGAGGTTTTGCTGAGGCTACTGCAGACGGTTGTGCTTTTTGCCTATGTATTGAATTGGGTCGATTTTCACGGATTCCTAATCTTATTTACTATTTCTTATGTTCTACACTTCGTTGTAATGCTAATCTATCTGGCTTACCTCAAACAGCTATTCATTGCGCCGATACGGGTTACAGGGGTGATGTCGCTTAGCAAACTGAATCGGTACAGTTTGTTTGTTTATCTGGCAAGTATAGCGGCCGTTTACACGTCAAACATTGATGTCATTATGCTTGGGGCCCTGGCCGGTCTTGAACAAACGGCGATCTATTCGGTAGCTTTTTTTATTGCCACTTTGGTTGTTATACCATCCCGCGCTATGAATCAGGTAAGCATTCCTATAATTGCTGATGCATGGAAAAAAAATGATATTCCCAAATTACACGAACTCTATCGTAAGACCTCCATTAATCAACTTCTGGTAGGAGGATACATCTATCTGATGTTATGGCTAAATATAGATTGGATGGTGCAAGTGCTCCCTATGTCGTATGCATCAGTGAAATGGGTTTTTCTGATCATCGGTTTTGGCCGCCTGCTTGACATGGCTACCGGGATCAATGGCGAGATTATACTATATTCAAAACATATACGCTTTAATCTGGCTACAAATATTATTTTAATCATCGTTTCCACGGTAACTACACTTTTTCTGATCCCGATATACGGCGTCATCGGAGCGGCCATATCTATTCCTGTTGCCTACTTTACATACAATAGCATTCGTATGATTTTTCTGAGGATAGTTTATAGCATTCAGCCTTTCACCCTTCAAACGATAAAGGCACTTGTCTTGTTTTGTACTATTGCTGTAGCAATAAACTTTATTCCAGGCGCAGATGGCAACCCACTGTATCCTTTATTACTGACTCTGCCGACAACTATTTTGTATTTGTTTTGCGTTATTCAGCTTAAAATTTCTGAGGAAATAGTTGGACTTTGGAATAGATTAATATCAGAAATCAGTAATCATAAATAATAATTTACAATCTATACTAACGATTAAGCAATTGCGCTCGTAGTTAGATTAGTTTAAATAAAATATATGCAGAGCGTACCGGTTAACTTGGTAATTTGTAAAAACAAATCAAATTCGATAACTTACAAGCCATTTCACTCAATTAAAATTATGAGATTTTCACTTTTTACAGCCCTTATTTTCCTCGTTTTACATCAGTCAACAATTGCTCAAACTACGGTAACACCGGTTACGGATGCCAATGAATTGGCTCAGTCCTTATTAGGGTCAAACAGCGGTATTGTAATTACCAATCCGATTTTGAACTGCCCCGGAGCTCAGAATCCGTCGGGCATATTTGAAACGGTTGGCCCCGTAACGTCATATGGTATTCAAAAAGGCGTTCTTCTTACTTCGGGTACCATAGATAATATTTTTCAGTCAAATACCGGAAACACTACTGTAAGTAATGGCGGTAATGGAGATCCTGATTTAAATACACTAACAACTAACACCACAACCGATGTTTGTATCCTTGAATTTGATATGTATATACCCGGCGATACCGTAAAATTCGATTACGTTTTTGCTTCTGAGGAATACAATGACTTTGTGAATTCCTCATTTAACGATGTATTTGGATTTTTTATCAGTGGCCCAGGTATTACAGGTAACGAGAATATAGCCCTTATCCCCGGTACAAGTACGTCAATCACAATTAATAATGTTAACTGCGGATTGAATCCTCAATACTACCTATGCAACGATGCGAACAGCAATACTCAGGGAGGCTGCAATCCGGCTCTTTGCCCTACTGATAACCTCAATACTACAGTTCAACACGATGGTTTTACAACGGTACTCACGGCATTAAAAGCGGTACAACCCTGTAATACCTATCATTTAAAAATAGCTGTAGGTGATGTTGGAGATACTGCATTAGATTCCGGTGTATTCCTGGAAGCCGGTAGTCTGGTGTCTAACTCGGTTCAGATTGAATTAAACTCATTATATACCGATCCAACCGGTAACCCGGCCGCTGTTGAGGGATGTAATTTTAATCCGGAATTTATTCTCAATATTGAAAGTAGTGCAGGAGGTGGTGCACAGGACTCAGCTTGTTTTACTCTTGAAACATCCGGTACAGCTATAGAAGGCGTTGACTATGAAATTCTGGCAGACACCATTTGTTTTGCTCCCGGTGACACACAGTTAATCATCACCATAATACCAATTGTTGATAATATCGCTGAGCCGGTGGAAACGATCATAATTACGGTAACCCCGCTTGTTGAGGATACAGCTTCAGGCTGTGGAGTAAACTCTGTTCAAGCTCAAATAAACCTTTATGATTTCCCAATCATCAGTGCAGGGCCCGATATCACAATATGTCAAGGAGAAACTACACAGCTCAACGCCTCTCCGGCACCAAACTACTCTTGGTCGCCACCAATAAATCTTTCCTGTACTACCTGCCCCGATCCGGTTGCTTCACCAACCGTCACTACAGTTTATACTGTAACCTCCGCTATTGGATCCTGCTCGGCTCAGGATCAGGTTACTGTTTTTGTTGACAACCCCTTGCCGGTTGAAGCCATGCCTGATGACTCTATTTGTCCCGGAGGGTCAATAACGCTCAGTGCATCCAACTCATCTGGTTTCACCTGGGGGCCCTCATCGAGTTTAAGTTGTACTGATTGCGCTAATCCCGTTGCAACACCAAATGTAACGACAACATATACTGTTATTGGTAATAATGCTTGTTTCACATCACAGGATGAGGTCGTTATCACGGTTAATCCGCTACCGGTCATTACCATATCCAATCCTCAAAATATTTGTCCCGGCAGTTCCGTTACGATTAATGCTAATGCTGCTAATGCCGAAACATATGCCTGGAGTCCCTCTGCGGGCTTAAGCAGCAGCACGATATCTAATCCAACAGCATCACCGACTCAAAATACCACCTATTCGGTTACCATAACGAATGAGAATGGATGCTCCGACACGGCATCCGTTTCAATAAGCATTTATACCCCCGTGCCGATTAATGCCGCACCGGATGAAAGTATCATTTATTGGGGCGAAGGAGTTCAATTAACTACTGAAACGGGTTCATCGTTTCAGTGGCTTCCAACCTTTGGTCTCGACAATCCAAATATTGGTAATCCATATGCCTCACCAACTGAAACGACAACATACTATGTAACTGCCCTTGATGTTAATGGTTGTCAGGTCACAGACTCGCTGATAGTAATTGTTAATAAAGATGCATTTGTAAATCTTCCCAGTGCATTTTCTCCAAATAAGGACGGAAAAAATGATTTTTTCAGAGTCATCTATAAGGGTATTTTTAATATGGACGAATTTGCCATATACAACCGCTGGGGACAGAAAATTTGGTTTACAAACAACGTTAATGAGGGTTGGGATGGAACCATAAACGGTGAGCCGGCACCTGTTGGAACCTATGTATTCATGTTAACAGGTAATGATCTTGACAATAATGCCATACTCAAACAAGGTAACGTAACTGTTGTCCGATAATGCTTAAACCCTAAATCAATAACTATGATCAAATTTTACCAGCTTCTTATTTTATTTACGATCACAACCATAACGTGTTATTCCCAAACACTTGTAACTCCCTCTAATGATGCAAACACGCTTGCACAACAGTTGGTGGGTAATGGTGTAATTGTAACAAACGCGACCACAAACTGCCAAACCAACGGTACACAAACGGCATCAGGTATATTTACAACCACTTCTGCCGAAATAGGAATTACCAGTGGTATTATCCTCACCAGCGGAGCTGTTGAAACCGGCTTTGCAAGTATTGGTAGTCCCAGTAATACATTTATAAGTCAAGGGTGGGGAACACCGGGCGATGCGAACCTGAATACTTTGGCACCCGGCGGCAGCACAAATGACGCCTGTATTTTAGAGTTCGATGTATTTGTGACTTCAGACACCTTGAGTTTTAATTACGTTTGGGCCTCAGAAGAATATCCTGAATATGTTGGAGCCGGTGGTCAGCTTACGAACTTCAATGACGTATTTGGTTTCTTCATCAGCGGGCCAGGAATACCGGGACAACAGAACATCGCTCTGGTACCCGGTACCGGAACTCCGGTAAGTATCGGTTCAGTAAATTGTCAGAATAATTCACCCTATTACATTTGCTTTGAAAACAATGGCGCTTGCAGTGCCGCTTACAATTGCCAAACAGCTCAGAATGTTGTTTATGATGGTATCACAACAGTGTTACAGGCAAAGGCCATTGTTACTCCTTGCCAAACCTATCATTTAAAATTAGGTGTTCAGGATCGAGGCGATGCCGGTTTTGATTCAGGAGTATTTATCGAAGCTGGTTCACTCAGTAGCTATGGAGTATTCATTACACCAACGGCAACATATGTTAATCCTATAAACAACACACCTACAGGCGTAGAGGGATGTGTAAATGCAGAAATCAACATGACCTTAAGCTTTACACCTGTTGATACGGTTGCAGTTCCTTTAACATTCCTGGGTACCGCAGAATTTGGTGTTGATTATATCTACCAGAACTTTGTAAACGATACCGTATTCTTTCTACCAGGACAGCAAACACAATTAATCTCTATTGTACCTGTTCAGGATTTCATCAATGAGCCTTTTGAGTCAATCGAAATAGTTTATCAACCGCAGTTTTGCAGTGGTTCTGCCTTTGATACGGCTGTATTATACATATCTGACTTTATGCAGGCAGGAACAACACCCGACACCATAATGTGTTTGGGCGAACCTATAGAAATTGGAGTTAATGGCGGTACCTCTATAAATTATAGTTGGACACCTGCGGCAGGATTATCCTGTACCGATTGTCAGTTGCCAACAGCAAATCCAACGATTACCACGACCTACTCTGTAACCATATCAGCAAATACCTGTACAGCAACCGACACCTTGGTATTGCAGGTCGTTCAGGTTTATGCAGATGCGGGTCAGGACCTGAACATATGTGTGGGATTTCCTGATACCCTCTCAACACCAAATATAAGCGGTGTGAATTATGAGTGGACTCCAAGTACAGGCTTAGCCTGCTCAACATGTGCTCTCACTGAAGTTAATCCGGCTATTACCACTACTTATGTAGTCAGAGCCTTTGCGGCATTATGTGAGGATTTTGATACGATTGTAGTTAATGTAACTACACCTATCGTCGATGCTGGTTTGGATACATTGAATATATGTTACGGAGACAGCATTCAACTTTCAACAATCACTCAAAACAGTCAAACATATCAATGGTTGCCTACCGGAGGATTGGCTTGTCCGACGTGTTCTTCAACTATGGCTTCGCCACAAACGACTACAGAATATTTAATTACAGCCTCTCTTGGAGGCTGTTCGATAACCGATTCCGTTGTACTAAAGGTAACTCAGGTGCTTCCCGATGCCGGTTCCGATGTAAGTATTTGCCCTTGGTTCACTACAAACTTGATTGCCAGTGGTGGAGCAACGTACAGCTGGTCACCAACAAATGGTCTGAGTAATCCTGCTGTTGCGGATCCGGTTGCTAGTCCTGCACAAACTACAACTTACACGGTAACCATTTCATCCTCAGGATTTATATGTTCTGCTCAGGACTCTTTGGTTGTAACCGTTCATCCTGATGCGTCCTCAACATTGAGCAGCGATACTATTATCTGTCTTTACACACAGGCTTTCCCTATAGCTAACGGTGGATTAACTTACAGCTGGGGGCCATTATACAACATTTCGGATCCTACCATTCAAAATCCGGTTGTTTACCCAATTGTTCCAACGACCTATACGGTTATTGTTGGCGACGCCAATGGTTGCCTGGACACAAACTCTGTATTTATCGATGTCTACCCCGAGCCCTACATTCAAACCAGTCCAACTCAGGAAATTTTCCTTGGTGAAAGTGTATCGCTTTTTGTAAGCGGAGGTGCCTCCTATATATGGACTCCTGACTCAACATTGCAGTTTGCATTAACAGCTTCCCCATTGTCAACACCAACGCAAACCACCACCTACACCGTGCTTGTGACTACCGATGAAGGTTGCCAATTTACCAGATCGGTGCTTGTTTCTGTTGCCAATGAAACCTTTATGTTAGTACCTAACGCCTTCTCACCAAATGGTGATGGTCACAATGATGGATTTAATTTTATTGTCCGCGGTATCTTTAATCTCAAAAATTTTCAGATATTTGACCGTTGGGGCAATTCTGTATTCCAAACGAACATTGCAGACCAAGGATGGGATGGCACATTTAAAGGCACACCGGCTGAACTGGGTGTTTATGTGTACCTCATCGAAGGTATAGATGTAAATGGTAAATCGCTTGTGAAATACGGAAATGTTTCCTTACTTCGCTAACTGTTACTTACCATCTATGAAAAAACTTTTTACTCACCTCTCCTTTATCCTTTTGCTACTTGTTGTTAAATCAACAGTTGCACAGGATATTCATTATTCGCAGTTTTATGCATCACCGTTAACATTAAATCCGGCACTAACGGGAATTAATGACTGTCGTTATCGCATTAGTGCGAATTACAAAAATCAGTGGAGTAGCATTCCAGCCCCATTTCGCACGCCTTCAGTTTCGTTCGATATCAATTCACTTGCACCAAAATTGATCAAAACAGGAAATTTAAGTGCAGGATTGTTATTGTATAATGACCGCAGTGGTGACGGTAATTTAAACAATCTATCCATAACGGCATCAGGCGGATATATGATCCATCCGGATGTAAATAAAAAGCATATTGTTTCCATTGGTGTTCAGGTAGGATACACACAAAAGCGTGTTGATCCATCCTTACTTACATTCGAAACACAATGGGATGGTGGGGCATTTAATCAGAATTTAAGCAATCTTGAAAATTTTGCCAATACAAGTTTCGGGTACGTAAACTTACACTCAGGAATTTTTTGGGCATATACACCCAGTGAGAAATTAAAAGTTTTTCTTGGTGGAGCGGCATTTAACGTAAACCAACCCACGGAAACTTTTTTCAATTCAGATAACAAATTGAATATGCGTACGGTTCTCCACGGAGGTCTGCAGTATGCACTCAACGAAAAAATGAGCCTGCATCCTTCATTTATTCATATGTCTCAGGCTAAATCGACTGAAACTAACATAGGTGCCGCATTAAGTTATTTGCTCAGTGGCAATTTTAATCCTCGTCTATCTTTTGGCGCATACTACCGTTTAAATGATGCCATCATACCGGTTATCGCTATGGATTATAAAAACTTTAGAGTTGGTGTAAGCTACGATGTGAACACCTCATCGCTAAACACAGCAACCAATTATCGCGGCGGACTGGAATTATCATTCAACTACACCGGTTGTATTACCAGTATTATTGAAGTTGAGCCAATTCAGTGGTGCCCACGTTTCTAATTTTATTTAAGTAATTACAAGACACACAGCAATGATGAAACATACTCAAACCCTTTTAATCATTTTATTATTTGGTCTTTTCAGTGCAGCAGGTACAACTGCACAAACTTCTCAACCAGAAAAAAAGTTAAGTGCTAAGTCCTCTCTTAAACTGGCTGACTATTTATTTTCAATAGGCAGTTATTTTAATGCGGCAGATTACTATAAAAAGGTTTATGAAAAAGAAGATAAAAATAGCTATGCGGTGAATCAAATTGCGTATTGTGAATTTTACCTTCGTGACTATAAACAAGCAGAGCAATGGTTTAAGACCTTAAAGGATATGAATGCCCCTGAATATCCTATGGCCGGATATATGTATGCAACCTGCCTCAAGATGAACTCGAAATATCCTGCGGCAAAATCGGAATTCGACAAATACCTTAACTTCAAAGGGCAAAATGCATCTCAAATTAAAAAGAGTGCGAAGTTGCAATCTGAAGGTTGTGAATTAGCACAAAAGTGGATAGCCAACCCGGATACTGTTAAAATTTCACATCTCAGTGCCAGTGTAAATGCGCCATATACTGAGTTTTCTCCTATGCCCATCGGCAATGATAAGTTGTTATATGCTTCACTAAAATCTGACAAGATAATTATGGTGAGCGATGTAAAGAAAAACGAATCCTACGCAGAATTTTATATTTCCAGCATTGTTGACTCTAATTTTCAACAAGGAAGTATTTATAAAGATTTGCCACTACCAAAAGGTAATTTTCACCTTGGTAATGGTACATTCTCTGCCGATAAAAAACGGTTTTATTTTACCCGTTGTGAGCCGGATGCAAAAATGAGAATGCGCTGTGACATATACTTAATCGAAAACAAAGACAACAAATGGCAAAGTCCGGTTAAATGCTCATTTAATGATCCTGACTCAACCAATACCCAGCCTGCGCTAGCCACATCCAAAAATGGCGAGGTGGTATATTTTGTCTCTAATCGTGCTAATGGTGAAGGTGGTTTGGATATCTGGTATACCGTGAGAGATAAAAATGGTGTGTATCAGGCACCAATGAACCTTGGTAAAAAAATAAATACCCCTTTAAATGATGTTACCCCTTTCTACGATACAAAGAACAATACTATGTATTTCAGTTCTGAAGGCTGGCCGGGAATGGGTGGTTTGGATGTGCTCTATAGTAAGGGCGCATTTAAAAAATGGGAACCTGCAACAAATATTGGCTACCCGGTTAATTCCAGTGTTGACGATATGTACTATGTACTTGATCCAAAACGATACAGTGGCTATCTGGTATCAAATCGTCCGGGTACGATTTCTGTAAAATCTGAAACATGTTGCGACGACATTTGGCGTTTTGAGTATCCTCGTGTGATATATTATGCTGTTCGCGGTAATGTTTATGATGAGGAAACCAAACAAGTTGTTTCCGGAGCAAATGTGCAATTAGTACAAGGAGATGTATCCTATGGAACAGCTACTTCGAAAAAAGACACCTTGTATTTTTTCGACACCAAGCACACACAATCATATTCTCTTGTTGCAACCAAATCGGGTTATTTCAATGGCAGTGCTTCTTTTTCTGTTGAGAAAAAAGAGGACAATGATACGCTTACAGTAAACATCAGCATC
>Ga0068872_10001733_pt1 | contig 17388 bp, 17 predicted proteins | sample NOAtaG_7_FD_66441 | JGI IMG/M metagenome (GOLD analysis project Ga0068872, IMG submission 66441) | Freshwater lake microbial communities from Lake Erie, under a cyanobacterial bloom - NOAA_Erie_Diel1S_2200h metaG | ecosystem: Environmental > Aquatic > Freshwater > Lake | place: USA: Ohio, Lake...
TGAAACCATCATCTTGAGTGGCTACACCATTTTCAGTAATAAATAAAGGCTTCTGAAATCGATCCCAATATCGTTTCATTATAGTGGCAATTCCAGGTGGATGGTATTCCCACATATCATCATGACGACGCTTGGAATTTCGAAACTTTTCCGGTGTATAGAGAAATGTAACAGGCGATGGATCATAACCAATACGAGCATAATAACTCATTCCAAAAAAATCGCATGAGTCATACCAGGACGGAATAAATTCCATATACCACCAATCGGTAAGGGACGCTGGTATTACCCCCAAAAAAGTATCAGGCTCAAACAATACCGAATTGTGAGATAACCCAACCATCGTGTTAGGAAACTTTTCCTTAATCAATAGGTAGGCAGCCCGGTGTGCCGTTGAAATGTTTCGCAAAACTTTAAAAGCTAATACCGGATTCCTTCGAAAAGGCGGAAACTGACCCGATAAATACCCTAAACTTAGGTAAAGGTTTGGCTCATTGAAGGTATTCCACCAGGTTACCCGATCACCAAAAGTTCGGACAACTTGTTCCACATAGTTCAGCCATATTTTTACCGCGTGTGCACACGACCAACCTCCTAATGCACCAAACCAAATTGGATTTTCAAAATGATGCAGTACCAGCATGATTCGAACTCCTCTATTTCTTAATGCATCAATTAAATCTAAGTAGAATTTAACAGCCTGCTCATTTAATGGCTCGTAAGGACACTTTTGTAATCTGCTCCATAACAGACTCATCCGGTAATTGGGAGCAAGGTTGGCTATAACTTCAACATCAGTCTTCCATAACAGCTCGTGATCGGTTGTATTATGGAAAACGGAACCATCCTTAGCCTTTAAGCCAACCCACTCGTGACCACCAGCGGACTCTATTTGGGCCGCTGCCGTGCTGGTGCCAAAAACGAATTCCTTAGGAAATTCAATCAATGTTTTTTCTGCTCATGCGCATGCCCTTCCCAGGACGAATGCAGCTTGTGAAAAATATGATGCAGATCGGTGATCTTAACCTTAATAACCGAATCAGGAAGATTTGCCGCAACGGCTGAATTAAAGGAGGCAGAAGAATCACGCAAGGTGAGCAGTGTATTGCGAACCTCTTCATTATTGACACGGTCTGGAAGTGAAGCAACCGACCACGCTTCTGCAGATGCCGCCATATCATCAGCTAAGTCACGTGCAGGCGCCAGATTGGAAGAGTCGTAAACAGGGTGATACGCTGCAGCCATCAAATCGTGAAAAGCTTCCATTTCTTTCCACTCTTCTTCAGATTTGGATTCCTTGCTGGTGCAGGAAACAGCTACAAAAAAAAGACCTGCCAATACTATCGCAATATTTTTCATGATAGGGTGATTTTTTACAAAATTAATACTCTTAACCGATTTGGCGTGTGACTATCTCTGCCAACAACAATAAGCCCTCACGCAATACCGCGTCTTTCATTCCATTAAGATCATCCGGTGCGTTTTCCTTGGCCTTTACCTTGGTGTCTAGTGAAGCCTGAGACTTTTTCTTTTCTGCCTCCTCCATCTCTTTACGACGGGCCGACTCATTCAGCGATACACGGGTTTGATTCATGTTCTGACGGAGCTCTTCCGTTTCAGCCAAATACTCCCTCAACTTGGGATCCGTTTTGATGCGGTCTTGTAACGATTTGTTCAATCCAGCCACCATCTTATCATTAACCTTATTCACAGATTGAAAATTTGCCGCCGGAATCTGATCCCATGGCAAAGCTGCTTTCTGTGAACTTTCTCCGAACTTATCCGCATCATACGCCCCCTTGATCACCACATCCGGCACAACGCCTTTATGCTGCGTGCTGCTTCCGCTTACACGATAAAACTTTTGCAGGGTAACTTTTAGCTCCCCTACCGGCTCGGTATTACCAATCATTCTGCTCAGATCAATCACCTGCTGAACCGTGCCTTTTCCAAATGTCGACTCTCCGAAGATCACTCCACGCTTATAATCTTGAATGGCACCAGCGAAAATTTCGGAAGCCGAAGCACTAAATCGATTGGTCATCACCATCAGGGGCCCCTCCCACGCTACTGCAGGATCATTATCTGCCTGTACATCTACACTGTTATCAGATCCCTTTACTTGAACGACAGGGCCATTCTTTATAAAAAGTCCAGTCAAATCAATAGCCTCAGTCAAACTTCCGCCTCCGTTGTTCCGCAGATCGACTATCAATCCAGCTACGTTTTCAAGTTTTAATTCTTCTATAAGCTTTCGAACGTCACGCGTGGTGCTTCTGTAATTAGGATCTTTCCTCCGTAGGGCGTCAAAATCCATGTAAAAACTGGGGAGCTTAATCACCCCAAGCTTCACCGTTCCGGAACCGGTCTTGTATTCAATGACCTCCTTGTTGGCAGCCTGATCTTCTAACTTAATCTTATCGCGAACCAGCGTTAGAATTTCAGTTGGTCCATTGATGCCGGTAGCGGCCGGAATCACCTGCAACCTTACCGAAGTTCCTTTGGGACCTTTAATCAGTTTAACCACATCATCCAGACGCCAACCAATGACATCGACCATTTCTCCATCTACACCCTGACCTACTGCGGTGATGAGATCATTGGGATGAAGTTTTCCGCTTTTGTCAGCCGGACCACCGGGAACAATTTCAAATATTTTCGTGTAATCATTATCCTGCTGGAGGCGTGCACCAATTCCTTCTAGCGACAAACTCATGTTTTGCTTGAAGAGATCAGAAGCCTTCGGCGATAAATAATTGGTGTGCGGATCAAAGGATTCGGTGAGCGCATTCAGATAAACCGAAAAGACATCTTCTGAATTAAATTGAATAATGGATTTACGATACCGCTCGTAGCGGGCCTTGAGTGTCGACTCAATCTCCTCTTCTTTTTTACCTGAAAGTTTCAGCGAAAGCGCCTGATTCTTGATGTTTTTAAACCAAACAGAATTGAGTTCCTCCTGCGACTTTGCCCAGGGAGCGTGATCTCTGTCGTTATCGTAAAACTCTTCAGCGGTGTAATCGAACTTACGCTTGACGAGGTCATTCAGGACAAAATCCATTTGAGTCAAAAAGCGCTTTCTAAACACACGATAAATGACAAAGCCAGCGTCTACATTTTCCTGATTGATGAGGTTGTCGAGTCGATACCGATACTGCTCAAAAGACTTAATGTCTGATTCCAGGAAATAGGTTCGGGATGGATCAAGGCTCTGAACGTACGCATTCAGAAAAACGGAAGAAAGCGAGTCGGTAAAGGGTGTTTTGCGGTAGTGGTAACGTGACAAAAGTGTGGAAACCATTCTGGCTTCACGACCATTCACCTTGGACGGTGCCAATGCTACCGTATCCTGCTGCGCCAAAACAGAACTAGTCAAGCCAGCTAAAACAAATAAAACAATTAGTACACGACTCATTTGGTAGGTGAATTAATGATGCAATTCAACGGTAAGCTTCAGGATTGGGTTCCAAATTCAGAGATAAACTTCGACGCCTGTTCCAACGTCTGAAATTCCCAGGAGCGCTTTCCTTCCACAGCGGTAACAATTTCAACGCGGACCATTTCCAATCCATGAACCAGACGGATTCCCTTTTTTTGAGTGTTTTTATAATCGCCAGCTTCTTTTTTGGAAACATTGAACTGCGTGGCGCGGACACTTTTACAATAGGAACACTGGTAATGACGAAGTAGTTCCAATGGAGTTCCGTCTTCACGGGTGGACAAAATCTCTTCCCGAGTGACCTTCATGGTATGGAATGTACAGTTGTTACACCGCAGCGCCGTCAGGTATCCGGGATACTTTTCAATCTGAACATCGTTGGTCTGGTCGTCAATCCAAACATCATAATCTATGGAGAAGATATTCTCCTCAGCTTGCATACCAGCCTCCAGATGAACATCCTCTTGTTCTTCTGTCAGCAAACGCATGGCTCTACCCGTCTTTGGATTTTTCCGGGGCATGTAGCGCCATTTATTCAGACGATGGTTTAGGATGGTGGGGAAATAATATTCAATGACCAGATGGGCCACATAACCGATAATGGTGGCCGCAGCAATACCGAAGAAGAAACGAACAAAAAACCACACACCGACATCAGAAAGATTGGAACTATCCATCCCATACAAGTTCACCAACAAGCCAAAGGTGGCGGCCAGGAGGTACCACACCAGGCGGTAGGTTTTGGTTTCTTTAGCTAGCAGAAAATCGTACTTCTCTTTAGATCCGGAGATGGCTGAAAAACGAACTTTGTGTAAAACATAAATGGCGATAGCAGATAAGAAAGTCAGCGCCGCCCCAACCAAAATGACATCATAAAATACCTCCAAAAAAACTGTCTTAGCTTGCATAGGACTATTGTTTAAAGTGTAAACTTACATTCAATTCCATCAAATCTTAACGCGTAAATGATGAGAAAAGTATTGTTCAGGATCCTGGCTGCATTAAATCGGCTGCTTCTCCCCAGCTTCATTCATCGCGATTTGACCAAGTTATCAGGCTTTTCAAAAGCTCTGGTCGCCTGGCGGTATTGGGTCACGCGGAACGCCCTCGATTAAAAATTTCGATTTCAGGCTAAAATTCAGCTTTTTTTGTGCAATATTGCACAGACACGTCGACTTAAGGATTAATTAACCTTAAGACGTGTGGCTGGTTTATGTCTATTTTACCCTTAAAATTCATTCCTTCACCAGTACCATTGCGGTATGAATACATCTATGCCGCTATGGCCAATCGGTCCGGAAGAATGCAGTATTATCGGATTCGACCAGGCCACACCAAACTACGTATCAGTCGCGCCGATTTTATTCGTGCTTACAACGAGCTAAATATTCTGGCCATTCGTCCCCTGCAAATGCGGGAGAACGATATTGCTTTCCAGCTTGAATTCTACGTTTAGCGTTTTACAATTGATTCTAGATCGGCTGGACTGTAACCAACTGATTTGATTGTCTTATTGTCGGAGCTGCGGTACACCAGCCACTTGGAACCTTCCTGTTTATAGTAACAATCCTCACCTTTGGTTTGCTTGACATACTCCACGGTCCGTGCCGCTTCTTCTTCGGTGGTGCAGGCCTTACTCATATTGGAACGCTGGACTTCCAGAAATAATTCATTGAACCTATCACCCAAACCAAATTCCAGTACTGCTCCCGACAAAACGTATTGAATATCGCACAAGGCGTCGGCCACGCCGGTAATGTCCTTGGCTTGAATGGCTTCCTCCAGTTCACGGAGCTCCTCCGCAATCAATTCGACACGGAGTTTGCAGCGCTTTTCATCCGGAATAGCCGGATTTTCTACAATCGGGTGACGAAAAGTGCGGTGGAATTCGGCTACAAGTTCAAGAGATTCAGGTTGTTTCATTGGTTCGGTTGGTATAGGTGGTTTTGAGAATCAGAAGGCCTATCCTTCAATTGGAGCGGGAATTTTATATTTGCAGGCGTAAAAATCAAACATGGGAGCGAATTTCGTCGAAGAATTAAGGTGGAGGGGAATGATCAGCAACCTGATGCCCGGTGCTGAAGAGCATTTGCTCAAAGAGAAAACCAGAGGCTACATTGGTTTCGATCCGACAGCCGACTCGCTTCATATTGGCAGTCTGGCGCAAATTATGACGTTGGTTCACTTCCAACGTTGCGGCCACCAGCCTATTGCGTTGGTTGGCGGAGCTACCGGAATGATTGGTGATCCTTCTGGAAAGAAGGAAGAACGAAAACTTCTCGAGATCGATCAAATCCGCTACAACGAATCCTGCATCCGTGCCCAGTTGCAACGCTTCCTTGATTTCGATACCAAGGAAAACCCTGCTATTCTCGTCAACAACTATACCTGGTTTGCTGAAGTCAAAATGATCGACTTCCTGCGGGATATCGGAAAGTACCTTTCTGTGAATTATCTGTTGAGTAAAGGGTTTGTTAAAGACCGGTTATCGCAGGAACAGGAATTGTCGTTTACTGAATTCAATTACATCCTGATGCAGGCCTACGATTTTCTGTGGCTGTTTGAACACAAGGATTGTAAGCTGCAGATGGGCGGTTCAGACCAGTGGGGAAACATTACAGCAGGTACAGACCTGATTCGTAAAAAAATCAAAAGCGACGCTTTTGGTATTACCTGTAACCTGATTACCAAAGCAGACGGAACAAAATTTGGTAAGACGGAGCAAGGAAACATCTGGTTAGATCCGGCTAAGACTACGCCGTATCGTTTTTACCAGTATTGGTTAAATACCTCTGATGAAGACGCTGCTTCGTTTATTAAGATTTTCACCACCCGTACGCGGGAGGAAATTGAATCATTGATAGCCGCTCATGCGGAAAAGCCGCATGAGCGGTTGTTGCAGCTGGAGCTGGCCAAAGACATCACAGTGCGTGTGCATGGTGAGAAAGAATTGGCTAAAGCCATACGGGCATCTGAAATTTTGTTTGGCAATGCCCAAGCCTCAGATCTGGAATCGGTGGAGGAATCGTTACTGCTTTCAGCCACTGAAGGGATCCCTTCGGCTAGCATTTCCGAGCGTGAATTTTCTGAATGCCCTAGCGTAACCGATTTACTATCTGATCTTACCGGAAAAATTATTTTCCCATCCAAGGGTGAAGCCCGTAAGATGATTCAGGGTGGTGGTGTTTCGATCAATAAAGAAAAGGTTAGTGATCCTGCGCAGAAGCCAGCCTATAAATTACTGCACGGTAAATTCCTGCTGGCTCAGAAAGGAAAGAAGAACTACTTTTTAATTCGGGTAGAAAAAAATTGAGAGCAGAATTACTGCGCTTTATACCTAAAGGTTACCCTTCCTTTTGAAATTGGCGGGACATTATCACCAAGCGGCGTAAAACGTCTCCTTAGGATTTCTTCCCGGCAAAGCTTTTCGGCAGCAGGACTTAAACCCCGCTCAATAGGTACTAGCTTGACAATGTCACCGTTCTCATCAACCTCAATTTCGAAAACAAGTTTGCCATTTTTCTCTGTTGCCGGTAAGGCTACCGATGGTTCACGATCCCACCTCCATCCAGCCAAAGAAAGTGCAGTTCCGGTACCATCTCCACCTCCACCACCTCCAGGTACGCCGTATAAGGCTTGTGCATCAATTTTACCTTCTTTAGATCCTTGATCACCTTTGGCATTAATAGCATCGCCCTGGCTGGAGGGTTTTGTTTCAATGGTTTTATTTTCTCCTGGATTGTACACAGCTTTTGAATCCACAACCGGTTTTGGCTTTTCAGGTACAGGTTTTTTTACTGGCTCGATTTTTTTCTCTTCTACCGGCTTTTTAGGCTCTGGTTTTTTTACCTCGGGTTTAGGTTTTTTTACCACCACAGGGCTTTCCACAGGTGCAACAACCGGCTCAGGTTCCGGCTCCGATTCAGTTACCTTTTCCTCAGGCTGGTCAGCTTCAGTTGTTTCTTCCACCGGTGTTGTCTCTGAGGACTGTGGTTCCGGCTGAACGTCACCGGATCCGGCGTCTACTAAACCAAAATTCAACTCAATACCATAATCCGGAATTGGAGGATCAGGCGCTTTCCATGCAGCCAGAAAAAATAATAATACCCCGATCATCACATGTAATCCAACGGCCAATACAGCCGCAATCCGTCGATTTCCTTTTTCCTGTGGTGACTCAGCGAAAGCACTCATAGTTATTTATTTCGGCTTCGTGGCGATGGTGACTTTGGCTTTCAAACCAGTGGCTATGCCGGCCACATGCACCAACTCTTTGGTTGGAACGCTTTCATCGATATGGAGAACAACTACTCCTTCCGCGCCCTCTAGTTTAGCAGCCAGCTCTGATTCCAATGATCCTTTTGTCACGCGCTTTTCATTAACGAAATACTGCAGATCGGTAGTAACCGTCACGGAAACCTTCTGCATTTCAATCGCCGCTGATTTACTGGTCGGCAAATTCACCGGTAAACCCGATGGCGTTATGAATGAAGAGGTCAGCATAAAAAAGATCAGCAGCAAAAAAATAAGGTCGGTCATCGACGCCATGCTGAAGGCGGTGTCAACCTTGTTTCGTGTTTGTAAATTCATCGCGGTTCCTGTAGCAGGTCTATAAATTCTATGGCCGAGTATTCCATCTTATGCACCAGCTTGGAGACCCTGGTAACCAAATAGTTGTAACCGAGATAGGCGATGATACCGACAATCAATCCAGCCACCGTAGTAATCATGGCCTCGTAGATACCATTGCTCAACAATTTCGGACTGATGGTCCCCTCCTCTTGTGCGATGGAAATAAACGCCTGGACCATGCCCATTACTGTTCCCAGAAAGCCCATCATCGGCGCAGCTCCTGCAATGGTAGCCAGCACAGAAAGATTTTTTTCAAGTCGGAACAGCTCGATCTTCGCCACATTTTCAACCGAGGCTTCGATGGTTTTCAACGGACTTCCAATGCGACTGAGACCTTTCTCAATCATGCGGGCCACCGGACTATCGTATTGACCGCAGATGATTCGTGCACCGCTCACATCACCTTTCCCTACGAGCGTTTTGATATTTTCCATAAACGACTCCGGGCTGCGGTCAGCCTTATTGATGGTCATCCATCGTTCAATAAAAATATAGATAGCCACAATGGAGCAGAGCGCTATTGGAATCATGATTGGACCGCCTTTAAAAGCGAGATCCAATACAGAGACAGCGTCTGCAGGAGCTGAGGTTCCTGTAGTGATTTGAGTAAAAATTGTCATGTTTAAAAAATATAGAATTGGTTCAATAACGCATCACCCAAAGATCCTGGCCATACTTTTCTTTTAGCTGATCAGCTTTCTGCTGAGCTAACGTAAATGTACTATCGGATGTTATGGCCAGACGGTGAAATTTCCATTTACCGTAAGGTGGAATAATATTTGTCGAAATGCCTTCGGTAGTAAGTTTTTTAGCTCGGTCCATAATCAAGTCGCCGTCGATTGAACTGTTGATGACCACATGCCAACGACCAGTCTGGGATTGAAGAATTTCGACCGTTCCCAAAGCAACTGGTTCAGGCGCCTGAATAACAGGCACTTCTTTAATCTTGGATTCGCGTGCACGCTTGGCCTTTTCTTCGGCCTCTTTTAGCTTCATTGCACGTTCAATTTCTTCTTGTTTCTGATTTGGAATGGCCACCCAATATTGGTAAACAAAAAATAGACTTACGAGCACTAAAATGGGAACTAGGATGGCCAGAATGACACGGATTTTTTTTCCTGAATCATCATCAAAGGAAGTCGACTGATATCGGGTGCTTTCGTGAACTTCTTCAGATTGACTGGTAACATCCTCTGGAAATTCCTGCTGTTGGGCAGAATCCACCGGTATTTCCTGAGTGGCAGGTAATTCTTCCGGAGCGGGTGGCTGAGCAATGGTAGAGGGCTGCTCTGCTTCAAGCTCTTCCAAAGGCTTAAAGTCAGGATCTGGCAAACCGAAATTATCATCCTCAGGAGTGCCGCCGTGTTCAGAGTCTTTCATTGCAACCTTTCCGGTTAGGGATAAAAACAAATTTAATGAATATTATGAAAAGGTAGGGCTATGCCCACCGGAAGGCATTGGTTAAGTCATTTTAATTACCTTTGCGCTGAGATTTATGGACGATATTCAAAAGAAAGTCACGGTCATCATTACCGAAAAACTAGGTATTCCTGAAACGGAGGTTACCTCAGATGCTAATTTTGTCAAAGACCTAGGCATCGATTCCTTGGACTATGCTGAGCTGATTATGGAATTTGAACAGACTTTTGATATCAAAATTCCAGACGATGATGCAGAAAAGATGTCCACTATAAGTTCGGCGGTTGACTACATCAAGATTAAGGTCAAAAAAGACTAATCAGAGCTCAAGTGCCGCAGTCATGCCGGCAGTTTTTAAACATATCGTACTTGTTGTCAATCCAGTAGCGGGTACTGATGTCTCCAGACGTTTCCTTAAAAATCTTCCTGAATTATTCAGGAAACATAACCTTCAGTTCAAGATTATTACCTCAAGCATGGCTGGTGAGATTGAAATAATTACTAAAGGGCTCGCTACCCCTGAAACATTAATCTTGGTGGCCGGTGGGGATGGTACAGTGCATGAAGCAGCCCTTGGCCTGATGGATACAAATGCGGTATTGGGTATTGTGCCAACAGGAAGCGGAAATGGTTTTGCACGTCACCTTGGTATCCATTCGAATCCGGAAAAGGCTTTAATTCAGCTTCTTTCAACAGCTCGAATCATCGAGGCTGACATGGCTCAAATCAATGAACACTTCTTTATCAATATAGCAGGTATTGGATTTGATGCACAGGTTGCCAACACATTCAGTAAGGATGGAAAACGAGGTCTGCGCACCTACGTCAAGCATTCGCTAAGGAACTATCCCCGTGTAAAGGAATTTGAGTACCTCCTTCAATCAGAACATTCAACAGTACACGGAACAGCATGGATGATTACTATTGCCAATGCCCGTGAGTTTGGAAATGGAGCACAAATTGCACCCAACGCCTCCATCACAGACGGTGAACTGGATATAGCCATTGTGCGTAGACCATCCTGGTTTCAAGTTCCGGGACTGCTGTTTGCTGTAATGACAGGTCGGGAACATTCCGGACTAATCCAACGATTGCGACTTTCAATATTTTCACTTCAGTTGGCTACTGAACAACCCATACATCTGGACGGGGAATATTTCGGTCAACGTCAAACCCTGAATGTAACGACACATAAAAGGCGTATCCGATTAGCGGTGCCTGAAAACAAATCGAATATCTAAAGGACTATGCGGATTCAAGTGGTGGTCTGCAGATGAAATAAGGATTCCGTAAGTCCTCCTTATTATAGCGCAGAGGCTTCTCAGTTTCGATGTCCAGAACGTAAATCTGTAAGGCACGCAGGATAGCGTCAGCAGCAGCCGTATCCCACTCCATTGTTGGTGCAAAACGCGGGTAAACATCTGCCTCTCCTTCGGCCAAAAGTAAAAATTTAAGACTACTGCCACGGGACAGCAGCACAGGTTCAGTCAAACTGTCAATCATATCGGTTGTTCGCTCATCCATATGAGAACGCGATGCTACAACGCGAATTCCAGGCGCAAAAAGATTTACAGGAGCACTTGGTTTGAGTACACGTTTACTTCCATCATTCTCGAGACAAAAGATTTTACCTTTTACCGGACCAAAATAAATTTTCTGCTGGACCGGAATGGACACAACTCCAAATACCGGTACAGCATTTTGCAGCAGAGCTATATTTACGGTAAACTCTCCGTTCTTTTTTAAAAATTCCTTAGTGCCATCCAGTGGATCAATCATCCAGAAGGTAGACCAATCTTTTCTTTCAGCGTAGGGAATATCGGAACCTTCCTCACTAAGAACAGGCCATCCCGTTGTTCCAAGCATTTCACTTAAAATCTGATGCGATTCCCGGTCAGCAGCAGTCAAAGGAGACCGATCCTCTTTTAACTCCATCCGAAAGGATTCGCTGTGATAAATATTCAGTATGGCTGATGCGGCACGCGCGGCAGCCTTACACGCCAGCTCTGCAATCGCTTGCTCATCAAAGGTTATACCCGTACTCATAAAATCATTCCAGCAGCCAGTGTTTCACCTGTTACCTCATCAATCAAAATAATGCTTCCAGTTATTCGATTCGACTGGTACGCATCAGCGAAAACGGTAGTAGAAGTCTGTAACGATACTTTAGCCAAATCATTCATTTTTAATGCTGCGACTTCGTGCTGATGCTCAAACGTGGTCGTATCCAATCGATAGCCGATGGACTTGAGTAGTCCCCGGTACTCTGCCGTATGGTGTCGCACCAGAAATTTTCGACCTGGGTGTACTGTAGAACCATTCAACCAGCACAACATTACCTCCAGTTGTGAATAGGGAACGGGTTGATGAACGACGCTGCAGATCAGACTTCCCCTACCACTATCGACATCATCAGCTAACAATAGAGAGACTGACATAGGAAATTCAGCTTCTATCAATGAGTTGGTTCCAGATTCTATACGACTAATTTGTGTTCGCACACCAGAAGGAAGAATAACTACGTCATCCCCTACTTTGATTTTACCTGAAGCAATTCGTCCGGCAAAGCCACGGTAATCAGGGTATTCCTCATTTTTTGGGCGAATAACATACTGCACAGGAAAACGAAAACCCGGACTGACATCTTCGCGGTGTAAATCCGCTTCTTCCAATAACTGCAGCAATGTCTTTCCGTTATACCATCGCATTTGTTCGGACGCTTGTACAATATTTTCTCCATTGAGCGCCGCAATAGGCACGAAATCAACTTTCTTGAAATTTAGTGAAGCCGAAAACTTCTGATAGGCCTCCCTAACTTCTACAAATGCTGACTCCGCGTATTCAACCAAATCCATTTTATTGACACACAGAACAACGTGTCGGATTCCCAGCAATGAGGAAATGAATGAGTGTCGAAGCGTTTGCTCCACCAATCCTTTGCGGGCATCAACTAAGATTACAGCCAGATCGGCATTGCTGGCTCCTGTAATCATGTTGCGCGTGTACTGTATATGACCGGGCGTATCGGCAATGATGAAACGTCTCCTTTCTGTTTCAAAGTACCGATAGGCAACATCAATGGTTATGCCCTGATCGCGTTCGGCACGAAGTCCGTCGGTGAGTAAGGAAAAATCTACGTAGTCAAAGCCTTTCTGTTCACTGGTGGCCTTAAGTGAACTCAATTGATCATCTAAAACAGAATGGGTATCGAAAAGCAATCTTCCGATGAGGGTACTTTTTCCATCATCGACACTTCCGGCGGTGGTAAATCGTAGGATCTGCTTCACGGCTAAAAATATCCAGAACGTTTCCGGTCTTCCATAGAACTATCCGATCGACGGTCGTCAAATCGGGTAGCGCGCTCGGTCGTCCGGCTTTTTTCCAACTCTATAATAACTTTTTCGGTAGTGTCGGCGTCAGACAAGATAGCGCCTGTAATGGGCATATCTCCGCAGGTACGGAAGCGAACGCGTTGCACGGTAGGTACTTCCTTTTCTCTTAGCGTAATCCAGGGCGAGATCGATAACCAGATACCCTCGCGTTGAATCACCTCTCGATCGTGGGCGAAATACAAGGACGGTACAGCTATGTCGTTTTCAACTATATAACGCCATACATCCAACTCCGTCCAGTTCGACAATGGAAAAACCCGGAAATGCTCACCGGATTGTTTGTGGCCGTTGAACAGATTCCACAACTCTGGTCTTTGGTTTCTTGGATCCCATTGACCAAAACCATCCCGATGAGAAAAAAATCGTTCCTTGGCTCTGGCCTTTTCTTCATCGCGTCTAGCTCCGCCAATAGCGGCATCAAATCGATTTTTCTCGATAACCTCCAACAAGGTTACAGTCTGTAAGGCATTTCGATTGGCATAGAGACCGGTCTCTTCCCGAACAGCTCCTGAATCAATTGATTCTTGTACAGAACCAACCACTAAGCGCAGGCCCATTTGCGCGACCAATTCATCACGGAAAGAAATGGTTTCTGGAAAATTATGCCCTGTATCAATATGCACCAAAGGAAAGGGGATTGGAGCTGGATAAAAAGCTTTACGAGCCAGATGAACCAGAACAATAGAGTCTTTACCGCCTGAAAACAATAAGGCTGGCCGATCAAACTGGGCAGTCACTTCACGAAGCACATAAATAGCTTCTGACTCCAACTCTTCCAACTGACTCCAGTACTTAGTCATGCTGTTGTGATGAAACTGTAACCAAGGGAAGAATAAAATTCATTAACCTATTTAGACTTTCGGTTACGGATTCATTTTGGGTTTTAATCGTTACTTCTGGATATTCCGGTCGTTCATACTCTGCACTAATTCCGGTGAATTCCTGAATTTGTCCTGACGTTGCCTTGGCATACAAGCCTTTAACATCGCGCTGAATACATTTTTCTAACGGACAATCCACAAATACCTCCACAAAGCCGGGACCTACAATCGAACGCGCATGGGAACGGTCTGCACGAGTAGGTGAAATCAAAGATACCAGAACAACGAGCCCGACATCTTTGGCAATTCTGGCAACCTCGGCCGTTCGTCGAATATTTTCTGAGCGATCAGCCACACTAAATCCCAGATCTTTGTTGAGACCTGACCGGAGAGAATCACCGTCGAGTATTACAGTTTTAAATCCACGGACGTGCAATTGCTGCTCCAATAAGGTGGCTAAGGTTGTCTTCCCCGCACCGGACAAACCGGTCATCCAGATCACCAATGGATTTTGACCCAATAGAACTTGCCGATCTGTTATCGATAGAGCCGAGTTAGTTGGATAGACGTTACTCATATTAATACACGCTATAGTAGATAGCGATAAAAGTCAGACAAGTTACGGCATATATCAACGTTAGCGGTATGCCAACCTTGGCAAAATCTCGGAAGGAGTATCCACCTGGACCGTAAACCATTAGATTGGTCTGATAGCCGATCGGTGTAATAAAATCACCAGAAGCCGCAAAAGCGATAGCCACAAAGAACGGTGTGGCGTTCATTCCCAGTTGAGCAGCCATGGACAAAGCGATAGGAAAAACAATGGCTACCGCAGCTGCATTAGAAATGAGAGAGGTCAGTAAAGTAGTAGAAAGAAATAGTGCTGTTAGAGCAGCTAACGGTCCTAACGACTCACCAGTCTTTAGTAAAAGTGTTGCTACCCACTGCGCTGCACCGGAGCGATCTAAAGCGGTACCAATAGCCACCGAACTTACAAGAATTAACAATAAGCCCAGATCAATCTCTTGTCGAATTTGCTGGCGCCGAAGAATCCTTGTGAAAATGAAAAAGGACAGCACAACGAGGCAAGCCGTAAAGAGTGGAATCCATTCAGCAATCCCAGCTAAGAGCAGAAGAATGGAGGCCATTCCAGAAATCTTTATCCAGATTGGCTTAGGTGATTCTTCTCCTTTTGGCATTGAAAGCAGCAATAAATCATGTCCGGGCGATAAGGCCCGCTGACCGTCACCCGACACTAATAAGAGAAAATCACCGGCAGCCAATTCGGCTTCTCCAATGCTGCCTGAAATGCGCTTGCCATCACGGTGTATAGCGACAATGGAAGCATTGAATCGATTTCGAAAATCAGAACGATTTACCTTTCGTCCAATCAAATCGGAATTTGCTGGCACTACGGCTTCCGTAAATTGAAAGGCTGTTCCCTGAGAAGGAGAATGACGCATTTTCAATCCGGTATTCTCCGAAATTAACTTGTGAATGGATTGTGTATTGCCGCTAAAAAACAGACGGTCTCCCTCCTTGAGGTATTCTTCTGGACCTACCGGGGAAATGACCTGCCCATCACGAAGAATTTCGATGAGAAATAAGTCCTGGAGATTTCTCAATCCAGCTTCACGCACTGATTTACCCCGGAGAGAAGATTCATTCGGTACTTCCGTTTCTACAATATACTCGGTCAGGTTGCCTGTTATATCGTCCAACTTACCCGGGTGGTCGGGTAACAGATGGTATCCAATGAAATACAAATAGATCCAGCCAAAAATGGTTACCAACAATCCAAGAAAGAGAAAATCCTCGAAACCAAGCATGGGCAAATTTTTTCCCTGAATTAAGCCATTCAACAATAAGCTCGTTGAAGTACCTGCCACAGTTATCATACCACCTAAAATAGTGGCAAATGAAAGTGGAATTAAAAATCGTGATAACGAATAACCATTCTTTCGGCACCATTCCCGAACATATGGCATCATAAAAGCCACAATTGGTGTGTTATTCAGAAAGGCTGAAATGCCAGAAACAAAAAGCATCATTCGAGCCAAAAAGGTTCGCGGGCGCAGACCTCTGGTGAACAACCAAGAGAACAATCCTGGTCCGAAAATTCCACGGATTCCAGCCGTGACTAATATCAGTAAGAAGATTAAGGCAATCTGCGGGTTCGACAACGCATTCAATAGATCATACGGAGACAGAACACCACCGACCATAAGCAAAACCACACTTCCAAAAAATGAAATGGACGGATGCACAATCTCTCGGTAAAGAAATACCACCAACACTACCACTACAATCAGGGTATAGATCTGACTAAACTCCATTTTTAAGTCGATTAGCGTGGCGTAACGCTCCAGACTTTTTTCAAGTCTTCAAGAAACGATCGTAACTCTTTTAGCGGTATCATATTTGGTCCGTCGCTCAAAGCTTTCGTTGGATCCGGATGAGTTTCAATGAAGAATCCGTCGACACCGGCAGCTGCGGCTGCACGAGCCAGGAAAGGTGCGAATTGACGGTCACCACCGCTCTTACCACCCAATCCTCCCGGACGCTGAACGGAATGGGTGACATCAAAGATTACCGGACAAAATTGTCGCATGATGGGGAGTGATCGCATGTCTACCACCAGGTTATTGTATCCAAAAGTGGATCCACGTTCAGTAAGCAAAACATTTCCATTTCCTTCTCCCCTAATTTTATCAGCAGCAAACTTCATATCCTCCGGGGCCATGAATTGACCTTTCTTAATCTTAATGGTTTTTCCGGTTCTGGCAGCTGCTAACAAAAGGTCAGTTTGCCGGCATAGAAAAGCCGGTATTTGCAACACATCAACTACCTCAGCCACCTCAGCACACTGAACAGATTCATGAACATCCGTAACAAGTGGTACATCAAATTCTTTTTTTATCCGCTCTAAAATTGCGAGACCATTTTCAGGACCACGGTAAGAGCCACCGGAAGTCCGGTTGGCTTTATCAAAAGAGGATTTAAATACGTATTGAAATCCGAGGTCATGCGCGATTTCTTTAACCTGACCAGCGACCTCTGAGCAGATCTCATAGCTCTCGGCAGCACAAGGCCCGGCAAAAAGCACCGGAGTATCCCCTCCTACCTTAATCTTTCCTGCTATATCAACGATCTCAGTAAATTTTTCCATCACCAGTACTTTTTAATCATTTCTTATTCGGTTTGAACTGAATGAGTTCATCTAAAGCTCCTTTAGCCATTAAAATTAAATCACCCACTTCCCGCAATACTCCTTTACCACCTTTAGCCGAAGTCACAAGGTCCATATTCTCCCTCAGGTAATTTGGAGCATCGGCAGGACAAACCCGAAATCCAGCCTGGTTGAATGCGGGAAGATCATTAATATCATCACCGATATAGGCTACCTGCTCGGTGCGCAACTTGTGATGTTTGATAATCTGACTGATCGCCCATCCCTTATCGTCGATGCCCTGATGACAGAAATCAAGTTTAAGTTCAGAACAACGACGGGCCACAGCCTGAGATTCTCTTCCAGAGATAACACCTAGAACCAACCCGGCTTTTTTCAGAGGGGCTACGATCATTCCATCGCGAACATGAAACTCTTTAAGTTCATCCCCCGAAGAAGTAAATATGATGCGTCCATCGGTAAGTACGCCATCTACATCAAAGATGAGTGCTTTAA
>Ga0068872_10001734_pt1 | contig 17387 bp, 17 predicted proteins | sample NOAtaG_7_FD_66441 | JGI IMG/M metagenome (GOLD analysis project Ga0068872, IMG submission 66441) | Freshwater lake microbial communities from Lake Erie, under a cyanobacterial bloom - NOAA_Erie_Diel1S_2200h metaG | ecosystem: Environmental > Aquatic > Freshwater > Lake | place: USA: Ohio, Lake...
AGTGCAGCAAACCACCATGCCCACAAGTGGATGTTGTACGAATTGGCATTGAAGCCCATCGTCCAGCGCCAGAAGAGCTGTGAACGATGCGTACCGGCACCCTCTACGATCATCTCGTCAATTTCGGCTTCAGCACCCCACTTTGAGGCCGCCACGATGGTTGCACCGTGCATGGCCAACAAGAGTACTGAACCGAGCAAGAAGAAGATCGAGATCATGTGCAGCGGATTGTAGTAGATGTTGCCAACTTGAATGTTGACGTAATTGGTCCAGTCCAAGATGGCTCGGAAGCCATGACCAGGAGCGTCTGCCCAGAACCCGCGCCATACCGGTCGGAACAGGTAGATGACGAAGTAAAGGAACAACGCAGCCCAGAACCCAGCTGCCAACTGAGGACTCAAGCCGGTCTTGCGCGCACGATTGTAGAGGCGGGCAAACCAGGCCAGTACGGATACGTGCAAGAAGAAGGTGGCAACCAAGTAGTCGGCGCCTTCGTACCACGGCACATTCCATGACAAACCATAGCTGGCAACCGGCGGCATGACTGCCAAATTCCAGAACTCGCGGAGGAACGAGATTGGGTTATAGCCAACTTCGTACATGTAGCTCTGCAAGATGATGAATGAGGCCACAACACCGGCAGTAACCGAGATGACACCCCATACACCCAAGTAAATGGGCAATACGCGACCGTTGCCGAAGAGCCGATCCATGAAGTTGATGTAGCCAGGTTGGCCGATGACGCCCTCGATGCCCTCTTCGAACTCCTCTTTGTGCAGGTCTGGCTCAGGATTGAGCTTGTCACTGCGCTTCGAGAAGACTAAGCCGAGACCAATCAAGACGACACCCGCTCCGGCACCACTCCAGACTGGGATACGATCCCAGAAGGCCCAGAAGGCGTTCCAGTCATACACTAACGTGCCTGACAAGAAGATACAGACATTGGCGAAAAGCACTGAGGCAGCACCAGCCCAGAAGGCCAAACGGTGGATACCGATCTCGCCGATACTGTAGCCGACAATGTTGCGCCAGAAGACGTCAACGTTGTGCTCGGTAACCGGCCGACGGGCAGCACTCAAGATCGCTGCACCGTGCATGTGCAAGAACAGCGTCGCCGCAAAGAGTAAGGTTACACCAATCGCATGGAACGGGTTGTAGAAGAAGTTGTAATATTGATAACCGATGTTGCTCAACCAGTCGAGATGGTGCGTAATACCAAGGGGGAACCCATTGCCCCATGCACCCATAGCGATTGGTCGCAAAATCTGCAACGTCACCCATGACGTCACTACCGCTCCAAAGGCAATCGGAATCTCCAACCCCATCCGCAACTTTAAGCTGATGTCGATTTGACGCAACAACCAGCTCACAAATGCGATGGTGGCAAAAATCACTGTCCATTGCCAGGCAAAACCTGGCTCGCCATAACCTACCAAACGCAACCCCTCACTAATCGGAGGTGGTTGCAAGGCAACTGCCAATAGGTTATAACGCTGCTCAACAAATACCGCTTGATAGAGATAAGTGAGAACACCCATCACAATACCAAGGATTGCGGTACCACCAAAGAACCCGACGTAAAAGTTGCCAACCCAGAAGTCCAACGGGTCATGCCCGAACATCTTCGCGGCTAGCGTCCCACCTGGTCGCTTGTACTTGGCTTCCATCGCTTCAAATGAAAGCTCGCTGGCGCGTGGGCCTGCGCCTGCCGAGCTCGCTGAAGCCATTGAAGCGCGATACTCGCCATCGGGTTGCAACAGTGGCTTTTGTGGCGCATCAGACATCGCAGACACTCGCTTTCTAGCGTGTGGCAGAGATCAACTAAGCACCTGCCATCTCACCACGGGCTAATCCAAAATTCGTGAATCTAACATTACAGCGGGCCGAACGGGTTGCCGCTCGACCCGCTGGGCTCTGTCGCGGTGACGACATGAGCCTTCCAACTAACCGAAAATGCCGCTGTACTTGTCTGAGCTCAAAACCACGAAGTGGTTCAACAGACCCATGACGACTCCCAGCAACGTCCCCAATACGACGGCCGTGCGGAAATCAAGTGGCCGATTTGGCAACATATGCTCCCTCGCTTCGCTCTGTGCTTGGCTCATCTTTCAGAACCAAATATAAATCCTAGAACCAGGGCTTCCATGACCACATCAAGATGTGAGCCACTACAGCGATTGCCAACATTCCATACATAGAACGTACGACAATGCCATGTACCAACCACTCCTCATTGGTGAACAGCGACTTCCATTGTGCTGGTACCAGATCGTTGTTTGGTTTGTCTGCCATCGTAGTCACCCCCTTTCATCGGCGGTTCCTGCGGGTATTACCCCGCTCACTGGTCTGCCCTGCCCGTACTCCGCAAATACCATGTCAACTGCTGCTGGCGCTGGTGTTGTGTGTATCTGCAGGACTTGTCTCGATTATAGACACGCTGTAAATCAATAGTCAATCGCAAAAATCTACACATGTGCTTGAATTGTGCTATGCAAATAGTGTGCATATACCATGTATAGCCTCTGCGTAATAGGTGTCAATGTATTGTATAAATGACTGTGATCGCTGATGCATTAGCTGGTGATTTTGTGATTATGTTGCGATATATGCAAGTGAATGAGTAACATCTCTGCACTACGCTATAGTACAGAAACAATACTACAGCATGCGATTTATCGTCGAATCAGAGTAGTTTTTTGGGTGTCGTATGATTCTGAACGTGTGATGTGTTCTTGATGTGTGATAGATGATAATTGTTTACATATAATTGCATTTTAATTATCTGCACGCATCATGACACAACATATTTGATGGCCAGTGGATTGTACGATACTAGATGTAGATGATGGGGCAAATATATCGATAATCTGCTGGGTTGACAAGTACTTGACAGAGGTTATACAATTCAAGTAATGACATAACTGATATATTGATAGGAGTTAGATATATCGTCAGTGATTTAGGGTGGCATCGCATTACAATGATGAATCGATGAATAGCCCGTACAAGTAAGAGGTGCTCGATGATTGACAAAATCCGACACCTACTGGCCTTCTCTGACACTCCACGTTATAACATCAAGGCAGTAGTGCAACAGACACAGGTAAATGTGTCAACATTACGCGCATGGGAGCAACGCTACGGCGTGCCACAACCGACTCGTACTGAACACGGTCATCGGTTGTACTCTCAACGCGACATAGAAATCATCAAATGGTTGAAGCAGGCAACCGAAGATGGGATTGCGATTAGCCAAGCGGTTGTCATGTTACAGGCGGATCCCGAGGAGAGCATCCACGATTCACCTTTGCCCCTCCCCTCACAAACTCAACTTCATATTAGTGATGCAGGCTGGCCCGATTTACGACGACAGTTGTTTGATGCACTCGTCAGCACAAACTTACGCCAAGCGCATGTATTGATGAACACCGCCCTGACGTTGTTCCCTACCAACGCATTGGTCTACGACGTCATCTTGCCGATTTTGAGTGATTTTGACAAGCGTTGGGTCGATGAAACCGGCTGCATCGCTGATGAGCAAATCGCTGTGCAGTTTATTCGTCAGCGCCTGACGAGTTTATTGCAGGTTCATGCGCCATTTACCAATGGGCCACGGGTGATTTGTGGGTCGACTAATGGCGATTTTCATGATCTTGGGTCGCTGATTTATTCCGTCCTGATGGAACAAGAAGGGTGGGAGGTGCTTTACCTCGGACCTAACTTGGGGTTAACTGGTTTGACGGAGTTTTTGATACGACAATCACCGGCATTGGTGGTGCTAACGGCGAGTATGGCCGAGCATGTTGTATCGCTCCAGCAGGTAGGTCAAATGGTGGTGGGGCTCCATCATCATGGGTTGCATTTTGCGTATGCCGGGCGCGTCTTTGTGACGCATCCCGAGTTGCGCCAACGCATGCCTGGCATGTATTTAGGTGATGACTTCGTTACTGCTATCGACCAATCTAATGTCATCAGCAATGAAAATGAGATGACACCGTGGGTAAGTGCACATGCACCTCGTAACGGCGTCCACGGGCGTACTCGTTTGGGCTTGCAATAATGCAGCAACAAACAGACGCCAAGGAGTTGCACCATGCGTGCACTTGAGGGTTGGTTGAATAGCAGTGGGAATCGGGTAGCGGCTGAGCTTGAGGAACGTGGTGAGCAGATTTGTAAGCTGGTCAGCGAGCAGATGTTGCGGAGCTATGCAAGTGTCTGTGATGCTCCTGATCGTGTTGATAACGAGTCGATGAAAAAGGCAGCGTTTGTCGAGTCACCCAAGCGTGTCCATCGCTTGACCCAAACAGCGCTCCGTCTGCGTGCTGTCGAAATCATTGAACGTGAATGTCGTTGGTCGCTTGACGTCCTGCCACGCTACGGCGTGACTCGTCAACATATGCATGCGATGGTCCATTGGTATTTTGAGGCGGCACGGACACTCACTAACATTGATTCGGCTGATCGTCGATCGCTCGATATCATCGAACAGCTGTACATGACAGGTCTTGAGTACAAACCTGTTCATCGTTAGCGTGTAGCGACGGCAGAGCCCTGTGCTATTGCACAGGGCTCTTTTGTTGTGTGGTGTGGCTGAGTATAATACACATAATAGGCAACAACATAGTGATGAGTGTGACATGCAACGGTTGATTTGTTTTGGTGATAGCATTACCCAGGGGCATATTGGATCAGCCTATGTTGAATGCCTTGCTACGGCACTCCCTGACGTCGAGGTCATCAATGCCGGGATTGATGGCGATACTACACTCAATCTGGCGCGACGCATTGATAGCGATGTGATTGCCCGCCAACCATCCCTGGTGAGTATTATGGTTGGCCTCAACGACTTTGGTACGGCCTATGGCGAGCGCTTGAGTCGGGCGTATTATCGTACGCTCAAAAAAGTCCCGATTGCGATTGATATTCCCACATTTGAGACGCTCTATAGTGGTCTGATTACCCGACTCCAACGCGCTCAAATTCCAGTTGTACTCATGACCCCTACCACTTTGGGCGAAGTGCCTGATACGCCCGGGCAAATGATTCTCGATGGCTATGTCCACGTCATCCACACACTTGCCATGCGCTGGCATGTGCCGGTGATTGATGTGCGATCTGCCTTTGTGCAGGCGATGCGCACTAACCCGCGCCCTGGTCCCGAGTACCATTTGTGGATGGTACCGCTCGATCGCTGGCGTATCAGCCGTGGGAGCTCGTATCAATCTATTGCTCAACGACGAGGCTTTGATTTGCTCGTCGATGGCGTGCACTTGAGCGCCCAAGGGGCTGAACTGGTCGCCCAGACTGCCTTACCCACGTTGCGTCAACTACTCCAAATCACTGCATCGACCCGTCAATAATCCGCTATATATCGAGGAGCAGGCATGCCGACCTTTGCCGATATCATAACGAACGTCCCTGATCAGCGCTATCGTAGTGGTATGCATGATACTCCGGTGACCAGCGTGGTCTACGATTCGCGCCAGGTGCGCCCTGGGGCCATCTTTGTGGCATACCAAGGGTTCCACAGTGATGGCCACGACTACATTGCCAGTGCCATCGCAAACGGCGCTACGGCGGTCATTTACGAGCATGCACACCTTGATAACACGCTCCAAGTGCCCGCATTGCGTGTGTCTAATGCCCGCCCTGCGTTAGGGTACGTGGCTGCAGCCTTAGTGGGTTACCCAGGCAACAAGTTACGTGTCATTGGTATCACCGGCACTGACGGCAAAACGACGACCACGTACCTGACGGCGCTTGCGCTCGACATTGCTGGGCGTTCGTCGGGTCTCGTAGGCACGGCTGATTTCAAAGTCGCCGACCGTATCTGGGCCAACAAGAGCCGCCAGAGCACCCCCGAGGCGCCCGAGATCCAGCAGATGCTCAACGACATGGTGGCTGCCGGCTGTACACACGCCGTGCTTGAGTCGACCTCGCATGCGTTATCTGCGCGTTGGCAACGCCTCGCAGGGAGTGGCTTTGATGTGGCGGTGCTGACCAACGTGACCAGCGAGCACCTCGACTTTCATGGCACAGTCGAACAATACCGCCGCGACAAAATGCACCTATTTGAGATGCTCGGTGAGCCAAGTGACGCTCCACACAAACAGCGCAAAGTGGCGATTGTCAACGCCAATGATCCGCACCACAAGCAGTTCTTGGCGGCAGCCCCGTTGCGGGCTGAACGCTTGACCTACGGCGTCAACGTGGCGGCCGATGTGCAGGCGCGCAACGTGGTAAGTAGCATGAATGGGCTCGATTTTGAACTCGTGTCACATTGGGGCAATCGTCAGGTGCACCTCGAGCTGACGGGCGACTTTAATGTGTGGAACAGCCTGGCAGCCCTGACGGTCGCTGTGAGTGAAGGAGTGCCACTTGATGACGCATTGGCCGTCTTGAGTGCGGTGGACGGCGTGCGTGGGCGCATGCAACGTATCAACATGGGGCAACCATTTGCGGTGTTGGTTGATTATGCCCATACGCCGGCCTCTTTTGAAAAAGTCATGGGGCTGGTGCGGCCAATCACTCCCGGGCGCTTGATTGTCGTGTTTGGCTCGGCAGGCGAGCGTGACCGCGAGAAGCGCCCGCAACAAGGGGCAATTGCCGCACAGTTCTGCGATGTGCTCTATATCAGCGACGAAGACCCACGTGGCGAGGATCGCATGACCATCCTCGAGGAAATCGCCGTTGGTGCGCGCCAATACGGTCGGCGTGACGGCGTTGACCTCTTTTTGGTGCCTGATCGTGCTAAGGCAATTGCGTCAGCCTTCGCCACTGCCGGTCATGGTGATATGGTGCTCTTGCTCGGCAAAGGACACGAGGGGAGCATCATCTACGCTGACGGCCCGATTGCCTGGGATGAGGCGACCGTTGCCCGCGCCGAGTTGACCAAATTACTCGGGTAGACGAATGATGTGCCTGTCGAGGTGAATCAAGCCATCACGCGCTAATCCGGCGATGATGGCCGTGAGTTTGGCCTCGTCAACCGACAATCCGAGAGTGATAAGATGTGCTGCAAGCGCCGGCTGGTCGGTACCAGTCGGCGTTTGGCGTAGATAATCGATAATCCGCCCACGAATATAGCGGTTTGAGCCGACAAACGGTGCATCTTTGCGCTCGGCGACGCGCCGGGCTGTGCGTGATGGCAGTGGCGCAAGTGCGTGGTCGGCAGCGAGCCGAGCTGCGTAGTCGTTGCAGAATCCGCGCAGTGGGCATGCGGTACACTTGGGTTTGGTGGCGGTGCAGGTGACCGCTCCGAGCTCCATGATGGCCTGGTTCCACCACCAACCCTGTCCTGCAGGCACTTGTTGTGCTGCGAGGGAGCGTAGCGCTTTCTCGTCAGGAATATCGCCGTGCGGATCGCTCCACAACCGCAATACCACCCGGCGAATATTGGTATCAAGGAATGCCACATCTTGCTCAAAGGCAAAACAGGCAATCGCCCCCGATGTGTAATCGCCGATGCCTGGTAAGGCGCGCAAGGCGGCCACATCATGTGGGAATTGGCCGGCATACTGCGTGACAACCGCTTGGGCTGTGCGTTGCAAATAGATAGCCCGTCGGTTGTAGCCGAGTCCCTGCCAGGCCGTAATTACGGCACTGGTGGGCGCAGCGGCGAGAGCGTATACATCGGGGAACAATGCGAGGAATGCGTGGTACTTGGGGATGACGCGCTCAACCTGCGTCTGCTGGAGCATCAACTCCGAGACCAAGATACGATACGGGTCGCGCGTGTGGCGCCACGGCAAATCACGGCCGTGCTGGCGAAACCACTCGATTAACGTGGTGACAATGGCATCAGACATGCGTTAGACACTTGCACTCGGCTCATCAACCACCTTGAAGCCGGTGGTGGGTGCATCAATCCCCATGCCGAGTGACTCGTCGTAGGCGGCCGGCAAGACCTTGTCAGCAGCGAGTACCGGCAACAAGGCTGCGATGGCCACCGCCACCATGGCATCGTCGGGCTCACGCGTGGTCAGGCGTTGGAGCGCCAACGACGGCGCCACCAACCAGCGTACCCAGGCGCGATGGTAGTTAGCGGCGGTCAGACGCAACAACTCGAATGACAAACCGGCGATGACGGGAATGAGTACGAGGCGCGAGGCGATTTTGATGATGAGCGTTTGATCTTGAAAAATCGCAAAAATCGGAATGCTGATGACCATCACCACCAAAAGGAAACTCGTGCCACACCGGGGGTGGATGAGCGTCTGGCGGCTGACGGTTGGCACATCAAGGGGCAATCCGGCCTCGTAGGCGTTGATAGCTTTGTGCTCAGCACCGTGGTAGCCGTAGACCCGCTGAATCTCGGGGATACGTCCAACCAAGAGCAAGTATCCAATAAAAATAACGAGTTGCAAGACGTTTTCGATCACAATCACACTAAAGTTATCCACACCGACATACGTCAAGGCGTTGGCGATGATGACTGGGAGGGCAAAAAAAACCACAAAGGCGAACAGGAGCGATACGGCCACGCCGCCGGCTGACTCACCCTCGCTCGGGCGCTCGTCGGCTGGCAAACTGGCCGCTGCCGAGACATTGAGGGCGCGGATGCCCATGTTGAGCGTGTCCCAGAGCAACAATACGCCGCGCACCATAGGGAGTGACTCAAGCAGTGACCTGCGTGCATAGTTGAGCTCTTCGTGGAAGGTGGCAATTGTGCCGTCCTCGCGCCGTACGGCCACTGTCGCACGCTTGAGCCCGCGCATCATCACGCCCTCGATAACCGCTTGGCCGCCGTAATTAATCTTGCTCATCGGATTTTTCCTTGGCTGGTGGCGTGGCAGCTGAGACGATGCGTTGACCGAGCACACTGACTGCGGCTTTGATGCCAGTGACAAAACTACTGACTTGAATGGCAGGCTTGACCACCTGCTCCGAGATAATGGTCACGGTGGTCGCTACCGAGGCGCTGGTCTTTTTGACGTCGTCGGTGACGCTCGAGGTTTTGACCAACAACTCATCGACCTTGAGGCTGAGCTCCTCGAGTTTGGGGATAAGCGTGCCACGGGCCGTATTGTCAATCGCCTTGACGGCAAAGAGCAGTGCTACTGCCACAAGCGCCATGATGATGGCCCCGATAAGTTGGAACAACGCCAACAAAATGATGGCCAAGTCGCGTACGGCCTCGCGGAAGCCGGGGTAAATAACCGACAAGATGATGAATGCGAGGCTGATGACAACAAAAACGATGCCGCCAATCGCCAACCAGCGATTCATGTTGCTTGGTGGTGGCGTCGGGGTGGAATCGGGCATGTCGTACATTCGGGCCTCCTTAGTTATGATGTCGTTTGTTTGGTGAAGCGAATGGCCATAAATAGGCCAATCCAGGCACCAATTGATGTCTCGATCAGATGAACAGTCGCCGGCGCCGGCAGAGCACTGCTCAACTCGAGCCCAGTTGCATGGATGATGATGACGCCGATAAACGCCGCCAGCCAGTACACCGGCAGTTGCAATAGCTGCCGTCCTGCCCAGATATGGGCAATTGACGCGTGAAATGTCGCAATCATAATCAACAGGACTGGCACTGGTGACATGGCTTATTGAGCGAGAATTCGCCCACCTCCGATAACCTCTTCGTCGCGGTACATGACCGCCGATTGCCCGGGTGAGATGCCGTCTTGTGGCTCATCGAAGACAATCTCGACGCGCCCGTCACCCGTTACATACGCCGTTGCCGGTGCCGTTGGTGCGTGCGAACGACTCTGCACTGCACAGCGGAACTGATTATCGAACGGCACACCTGCCACATACGTCACCCGATCCACGTTAATCCGCGCCTTGCGCAAATCAGCCTGTGGCCCGACGACCACCGTGTTGGTGCTGGCATCGATGTGTGTAACAAACAACGGCGACCCGACGGCAATGCCCAATCCACGCCGTTGACCGACCGTGTAGAGCGGAATACCTTGATGCTCACCGAGTTTGTTGCCGGCGGTATCGACGATGTCGCCGTTGCTGAATGCATCGGGGCGCTGAGTGCGCACGAACGAGCGATAATCACGATCCGGTACAAAACAAATATCCTGACTCTCGGGGCGCTCGGCGGTGGCCAACTCGAGCTGACTCGCTAAGGCGCGTACCTCGGGCTTGGTCATGCCACCGAGTGGGAACATCAGGTGCGACAGCTCTTTTTGGCCGAGCATGTGCAACACGTATGATTGATCCTTGCGCATGTCGGCGCTGCGGTACATTCGCCACTGCTGGCCGTCGTACTCGTTGCGCACGTAGTGCCCGGTAGCGAGTGCATCAAAGCCCAGCATCTCGGCGCGTTCGAGTAGGACGCGAAACTTGAGGTCGCGGTTGCAGGCCAGACACGGATTGGGTGTCATGCCGTGGGCATACTCGTCAGCAAAATAGTTGATGACGTGTTTTTTGAAGTCTTTTTGGTAATTAAAGACATAATACGGAATCCCGAGTTGCGCACAGACGCGCCGCGCGCCCGAGACCATCTCCATCGAACAACAGCGACTCTCGACCATCTTGTCACCATCACCCTCCCAGAGGTGCATGGTGACGCCAGTCACATCGTGACCAGCCTGCTGCATCAAGGCAGCCACAACCGAACTATCGACACCGCCACTCATGGCGACCATTACTCGAGCCATTGTTTGTCCTCAAAAAAGATGTACAGCAGGTACGACACAAAACCACACACTCCTATTATACCTGTGTGGTCAACGAAAATAAAAATGTGAATTGACTATTCGCTCGCCTGATATGGCTGAAGTTGCGTGGTAAACGTCTTGACGGCACCAGCATTACGGAGCGCACCGCTGATGTGCTCACTCCGCTCCGGCGGACAGACTGCAAACATGATGCCACCGACTCCCGCACCCGAGAGTTTGGCGCCGTAGGCACCCGCTTGCATGGCCGCCGTCACCAGTGTGTCGAGGAGCGGTGTGGAGACGCCGATGTGTTGCAAAAGCGTATGATTCTGCCGGCATACTGCGCCGAGCAACGGCGCATCGCCGGCTGCAAGCGCCTGCTGGGCGGCGAGCGTTACCGCACCCATTGCATCAAATAACGCATCGTAGTGCGCGGTATTGTGCTCGCGCCGTTGCCGCACCCCACCGACTGCGAGATGCGTCGGGCTGCGCTCGCCGCTGTCGGCAATCACCAGCGTCATCGGGGCGCCAATCTGGAGGGGGACAATGCGTGGTGGTTGGGCACTCCCATCGGCCAGTGGCGCCTGGCGACAAAACGAAATTGGCTGGTCGTAGGCAATCACGGTGTTGTCAATCCCACTGGGCGTGCCGTGGAGGCGTTGCTCGCTCCGGTAGACAAATGCGCCGAGCTCGTCACGTGTCAGGGATTTGTGGCACCATGCGGCAAAAGCGCGTACGAGCGCAGTGGCGACGGCAGCGCCGCTACCCATGCCACTGGCAATCGGGATGCTTGAGCTGATGGTAAAGGTTAAATCGGGCGTCGGCAGATGCCAGGCCGTGAGCAGGTCGGTAATCAAATCAATCAGCGGGTGTTCGTCGATGCCGACGCGCCCACGTTGATTGAGATCAGGTGCCTCGAGCCAACAGCCATGGCCGTGGGGCGCAGCACTAATCTGTACGGTAGCAGTGATACCCGATATGGGCACGGCCAGCGCTGGACGGCGGTAGACGACGGCGTGCTCGCCCGAGATGATCAGTTTGGCAACGGCACTGGCACTGATTGACGACATAGCTATGCCACTACTCCCATTCAATGGTGGCGGGTGGCTTGGATGAGATGTCGTAGACCACGCGATTGACGCCAGCCACCTCGTTGACGATACGATTGCTGACGTGTGCCAAGAACTCGTAGGGTAGGTGGGCCCAGTCGGCCGTCATGAAGTCTTCGGTGGTGATGGCACGTAAAGCGATGACATCGGCATAGGTACGCCCGTCGCCCATGACCCCCACGCTTTGGACGGGCAAAAGCACCGCAAACGCCTGTTGCGTCTGGCGATACAACCCGGCTGCGCGCAACTCACTGATGAAGATGTTGTCGGCGAGGCGCAATACGTCGGCGCGCTCACGCGTAATCGGGCCGAGGATGCGTACGGCCAAGCCCGGCCCGGGGAATGGGTGGCGCCAGACCCAATCCTCGGCCAATCCGAGTTCGATACCGGCAGCGCGTACCTCGTCTTTGAAGAGGTAGCGTAGGGGCTCGACGAGTGTCAAGGTCATATCCTCGGGTAGGCCACCGACGTTGTGATGGGTCTTGATGGTGACGCCCTTTTGGCGGTCGGGGGCCTTACTCTCGATGACGTCGGGGTAGAGGGTACCTTGCGCGAGGAAGGTGGCACCGTCGATCTTGTTGGCCTCGCGCTCGAAGACGCGCACGAACTTCTCACCAATAATTTTGCGCTTGCGCTCGGGGTCACTGACGCCCGCAAGGGCCTCGAGGAACTCGGCACTGGCATCGACGGCAATCAACGTGATGCCCATGCTATCGCGGAAGGTGTGGATGACCTGCTCGGCCTCATTCAGGCGCAACAAGCCGTTATCGACAAAGACACACGTCAGATTGTCGCCGATGGCCTTGTGGATTAACAGGGCGGCCACGGCGGAGTCGACACCGCCTGACAAGCCACAAATCACCTTGCCAGTACCGACCTGCGCTTTGATGCGCTCGACGGCATCGGCCACAAACGATGATGCTTGCCAGCTCGGCGTGGCCCCACAAATTGTCAGGGCGAAGTGGCGCAAAATGTCGCGCCCGTGTGGGGTGTGGACGACCTCGGGGTGGAACTGAATGCCGTACCAGCGCTTGGCGTCGTTGGCCATGGCGGCAAACGGCGTGCTCGGGTTGCTGGCGAGGGGCATAAATCCAGGTGGCAGGGTCTCAATATGATCGCCATGGCTCATCCACACCTGCTGCGTGGTCTCGAGCCCGGCAAAAAGTGGATGGGTGCAGTTGGCGTTGATGCTGGCGTTGCCATACTCGCGCTGGGCTGCGCGCACGACGCGACCGCCGAGTGCATAGCTTTGGAGTTGCATGCCGTAGCAGATGCCGAGCACTGGTACACTGCTCTGCAACACCCACTCGGGCATCTGCGGGGCACCGTCGTCGTAGACGCTGGCTGGGCCACCCGACAAGACGACGCCGGCGAGTTGATTATGAGGGATTGCGCTGGCAGGTGCATCGTGTGGGATGAGTTCGGAGTAGACACCAATCTCACGGAGCCGGCGCACGATGAGCTGGGCTGTTTGTGAACCAAAATCGAGTACGGGGATCATCTGCGTCATGCTCGTGTGTCCATCTCGTTGCTACAGGTTGTACTATCTATATGCGATTATACCAATCTCGCTGTCGTTCGGTATCATGATTTGTGGTATATTCACGCTGAAGATAATTATTACACTATGTCGTATACGCCGAATAGGTGCAAGGCGCCGGTTTTTGGATGGATGGTGAGGCAGTATGGAACTTTACTTGCTCCGGCATGGAATCGCCGAAGATCACAGTGAATCTGGGCATGATGCGCATCGTGTGCTCACGGCTGCTGGGATCCGTCAAATCAATCACACGGCGTTAGTCATGCAAATACTCAAGATACAGCTCGACGCAATTATTACGAGTCCACTGTATCGGACGCGCCAAACCGCTGATATTATTGGCCATAGTTACCAAATCTCACCTATTGTTGACGAACGCGTGAGCCCTGGATTTGAGGTGAATGCGATGCAGCAGATTGTGCAGCAGGTGCGACGCCCTCGAGTCCTGATTGTGGGACACGAGCCTGATTTGGGGTGGATGGTGACGGCTACCACTAATCAACGTGTGAGTGTGTCGCGGGCCTCGTTGATTCGCCTTGATGGTGAACCAGGTCGTTGGCAACTCGGGTTCCATTTGTCACCCCAAGCGCAAGCGGCGTTGGTCAAGTTCAGTTGAGCAGACGAAGAAAAAAGCGGGGGCACAGCTGTGCCCCCGGTCTGCAGAGACTCCTGTACCCCCCGTTTTTACGGTACAAAGTGAATTGGTGAGCCAAGTTGTGCGCCGGTGGCGATGACGCGTTCCGGCAGATTGGCTATTGGCCAAAGCCAGATTTCGCCTGGTTCATCGATGCGCCCGTATTCTTGATTGAGTGGCATCCCTGGCGTCCATTCGGGTGGCAACACGACATAGGCCTGCGTATTGTCGATCCAGGCAAAGCGTTGCCCCATGAAGAGCGGGATGCTGATGGATTGGCCGGTGGCTATGAACGTCCCCTCGGGTAGGTACATCTCACGCGTGCCCACAAAGTCAAACACCTCGCTCCGCCAGACATCCCATCCGCTAACGCCGCGCGCATTGCCGGTGTCTTGGGTGGTATAGCCGTAGCGACTGCCGTCAGGGCTAAGAGTGAGTTGGCGCCCCCAGCCGGCGAATGTGCCGAGCATGGTGTAACTAGCGTCGTAGGCATCGACCATGTTAATCAGGTTGACGTCTGTCTCGACGCGCATGCCGATGAAGGTCAGGTAGAGAACGCGTTTGCTGTCGGTGCTCCAGGTTGGGCGATAGGCGACCAGTCCGGCATCGGATGCACCGGGTTCGCCGCCAGCGGCGGTGACTGGATTCCAGCCATTCTCGCCTTTCATGTTAATCAGGCGAATATGATTGCCGGCAGTGTTGCCCGGATCGACCGATTGGGCATCTGCGCGGGTCGGCCGCGTTGCATAGGCGATGCGTTTGCCATCGGGTGAGACGGCCGGGTCACAGCCCTCGCCCATGACGGTGCTTTGTTGATCGGCGAGTGTCAGCAACACGATTGATGATGAGCGACAAAAAGCACTCCACTCGAGCCACGTGCTGGGCTGGGCGATGTCGGCATCGCTGGCTGCAAAAATCAAGCCGCTATTGTCCGGTAACCACTGGACGCTATCAAGACTGCGATTATCGTCAGTGAGTTGGCTTGATTCATTGCCGTCACGCGATACGACCCAGAGTTCACCTTGAGCGCCACGACCGCTAATGACGGCAATCATGCTGCTATCGGGTGAGACGACGAAGTCAGCGACATCGGCGAAGATGGGGCGAGTTGTGCCCGTCTGGATGCCGAATCCCACGAGCTCCCCTTGCTGAATGAAGATGAGCTCGCCTCCGGTTGGTACGGTGGAGGCTGTGTCGGTTGGCTCCGGTGTGGCAGACGGCGTGACAATCTCGACGGTGGCAGTTGCCTCAGCGATACTAGGCGTCGCCGTAGCGCTTTCGGCTGGCACTGCAGTGGGCGAGGCAACTTGTGGGGGTGTCATACACGCGACCAGCGAGCTGAGACCGATGATAAGCAATAGTATCGCGCGCATGCGAAAACTCCTTTGGTGGTGGGTAATTAGAGCGATTTGTGCATACGCCGCAGGGTGCGCCACACGATGATAGTGCTGAGAATCCACGCATACATAATCGACAAAATCCACATCGCAGGCATGACAATCGTAGCACCGTTGAGGCTAAATGCTTGCCCCCACACTTGTTGTGTGCGTAGTGCGTCGTCAGTGTAAAAGAGCACGATGAAGGGGTGGATTGCTAGGGTGACGTGGTTAATGAACTCGCGATATTGATCGACACTCGCAGTGAATATGATCTCGGGGAGCGTAAGTACGAGTAGCGGAATCGCTAGCAAAATGAACAACACGCTGGCGAGGGTCATGCCAGTGGCACTGAGTGGTGTGGTCGCCCGCGCTGACCAATAGACGCCGATGCAGGTGAGCAACACGATGTTGGAGAAGACGACGAGGAGCATGATGACCAGCTGCGCCAAGTCGACGCTGCCAATCAAAAAGACGATGCCCATCAGCGGCGTGATGGCGGCTAAGAGTAAGAGACAGTAGCTGAGGCTGGCGATAATTTTGCCGAAGACGATTTGGCGCATCGGCAACTGGGTGGTGAGCAACAAATCAAAGGTCTGGCGCTCACGCTCACCGGCGATGCTACCGGCTGCTAACACCGGTGCCACGAAGCTAAGGGCGACCATGGTAGTGACCATCAACATCAAAAATACGCTCCGACCGATGTCTGAGTCGCCACCAAATTGGCCAGGACTCTCACTGTATGTGGAGGTGTAAATCAGCAAGGCAGCCCCTGCGACCATCACCAAAAAACCACTCAGTAACCAGAACGACCGCGCTGTACGCATCCGCCCACGGAGCTCGCGCAGGAGGATGGGATTGATTGTATTGTTCACCATGATGCCCTCCTCTGCGTTAGATGACGCCTTCGGTGACTTGTAAAAACGTGCGCTCGAGCGATTTTTGTTCGCTGGCGAACGAGTGAATTGGCACGCCAGCGCGGATGCAGTCTGCCAGCAACGCCGCCTGCGTGGCATCGTCGCCTGTGCCTGTGAGCACGTAGCGCAACGGTTGCTCGTCATCACTCCGGCACGTATAGTCATGACGTTGGGCGATGCTGGCGAGTTCCGTACTGGGTGCGAGCGTATGGACCACGATACGGCGTTGGGACTGGCGATTCAGCAAGTTTTCAAGCGTATCAAACGCAACCAACGTACCACGCTCGAGGATTAACAGGTGCGTACATAAATCGGCCAAATCCGAGAGGATGTGGGAGCTAATCAGGATGGTTTTGCCTTGATTGCGCAGTTCGTTGAGGAGCGCGCGTAACTCAACGCGGGCGCGTGGGTCAAGCCCACTTGCAGGCTCGTCGAGCACGAGGATATCGGGATCATGCAGGAGCGATCGGGCGAGGCTGAGACGTTGTGTCATACCGCGCGAGAGGCTCATAACATGTGCGTCTTTTTTGTGCGAAAGGTCGACAAGCGCCAGCATGTCGTCGATGAGTGTGGTGCGAGTGGCCGCCGGCACATTGTTACAGCGCGCATAAAAGTCAAGATATTCGTAGGCGGTCATCGTCTCGTAGACGCCGAATACGTCAGGCATGAAGCCAATGCGCTGACGTACGAGGTCGGGGCGTTGGGTGACCGACACCCCATCGATGAGCATGTCACCACTCGTCAACGGCGTCAAGGTGGTGAGCATGCGCATGGTGGTGGTTTTGCCGGCACCATTGGGGCCAATCAGACCCACGGTAGCCCCACGCGGGATGGTGCACGTCAGGGTATCAAGGGCCACAAAATTGCCGTATGTTTTGCGGACATTGTGGAATTCAATCATACAAATGCCCTCCACTGATTGCATATTTAGACGGCGTCGTTCCGTTTGAGCACGTAGACACCCAAATCACAAATTCCACTAATCATGGTACTACTGCGCTCGATGACAAAATAGGGCTCGAGTAATCGCGTGTAGTGTGCCACGCTGCGGATATTGTCGCCGCGATCAAGCCAATGCATGGCGCGCCCCAACAGGTTCCATCGACTTTGTGCGGGGATATCCTCGACCATGAGCACGGTGCTCTGGGGCCGTAAGACGCGGTGAAGTTCTTTGACGGAGGCGGTGACGGTG
>Ga0068872_10001737_pt1 | contig 17385 bp, 13 predicted proteins | sample NOAtaG_7_FD_66441 | JGI IMG/M metagenome (GOLD analysis project Ga0068872, IMG submission 66441) | Freshwater lake microbial communities from Lake Erie, under a cyanobacterial bloom - NOAA_Erie_Diel1S_2200h metaG | ecosystem: Environmental > Aquatic > Freshwater > Lake | place: USA: Ohio, Lake...
GGCACCGATCAGTTTGGTCGCGAGGTCAATTTACGACAGTTGGCCAAACGAGAATCTGTGCTGCTGGTCTTTTACAAGGGATACTGGAGCCCCTCCTGTGTTCGTCTGCTGACTCGGTTGCAAGATTCACTGTCATACTTTACCGATCGCCAGATTTCGGTCGTGGCCATTAGCCCCGAATCAGATTCATGTCGAGCCTTGACACTACAGAAGACCAGGGCTGGATTTTCGCTTGTGTGGGATTCCTCCCATCTAATTGCCAAGCGTTACGATGTGCTACAAGAACTAGCGGAGTCACAACTGGCGCGTTATCGAAGTGGCGGTATCGATCTGGTCAAACTCAACGCGCCTAATACACCGCAGTTGCCGGTGCCCTCCGTATTTCTGATTGGCAAAGACTACACGGTTACCTACCGTTTTTTCGATCCCGATCAAAAGAGAAGAATAAGTGTAAAAGAGTTATTGCAGCAGTAGCCCTCCAATTGGTATATTTGCCTGCCCTTAATATTTATGGCAAAAGAAAAAGACAGTTCCTTGTTTTCGTATACAGAGGATAGTATCCAGTCACTCGATTGGAAACAGCATATTCGTCTTCGTCCAGGAATGTACATTGGTAAATTGGGAGATGGTTCCTCTCCTGACGACGGTATCTATGTACTGGTCAAGGAGGTGATGGACAACTGCATCGATGAATACACCATGGGTTTCGGAAAATCCATCGATCTGCACATCGAGGGCAAGACAGTTACCATTAGAGATTACGGCAGGGGTATTCCCCTTGGAAAGGTAGTTGACGTGGTCAGTAAGATCAATACCGGAGCTAAGTACGATAGTAAGGCTTTTCAAAAGTCGGTCGGATTGAATGGAGTTGGAACCAAAGCCGTCAATGCGCTGAGCAATTATTTTAAGGTTACCGCAGTTCGGGAGGGTAAGGAAAAGACCGCCGAGTTTTCGAGAGGCGAGTTGGTAAAGGAACAAAAAGAGGCCAAGACCGATGAGCCCAATGGTACACTTGTGTCGTTTACCCCCGACGATTCGGTTTTCAAGAATTTTCGTTTTTTACCGGAGTTTCTCGATAATCAGCTTTGGAATTATTGTTTTTTGAATGCCGGCTTAAAGATCAATTACAACGGCAAGACGTATCTCAGCAAGAACGGCCTACTAGACCTATTGCAGCGTAAGACCAATGAAGATGAGATACGATATCCAATCATTCACTTAACGGGCACCGATATTGAGGTGGCGCTCTCTCATACCAACGATTATGGTGAGGATATTTATAGTTTCGTCAATGGGCAGCACACAACACAAGGCGGAACGCACCAACAGGCGTTTCGAGAAGCCTATGTAAAGACCATTCGAGACTTCTTTAAAAAGGACTATGACGCCTCTGATATCCGAACCGGTATCGTAGCGGCCGTTTCTGTGCGTGTCGTAGAACCCGTATTTGAATCGCAAACCAAGACCAAGTTAGGTTCTGTCAATGTGGATGTCGATGGCCCTAGCATGCGCCAGTTCGTAGGCGATTTTTTAGCCAAGGAGCTCGACAATTATCTGCATAAATATCCGGCGGTCGCCGATGCGCTCAAAAAGCGTATCGAGCAAAGCGAGAGGGAGCGCAAGGAACTGGCCGGTATCAAGAAGCTGGCCAATGAAAGGGCCAAAAAGGCCAACTTGCATAACCGTAAACTTCGGGATTGTCGCTATCATCTCAATGATGATATACCCGTTCGTGGCAAGGAGGATGTTCTGGCCCGTCAAAAGGATACTACTATTTTCATCACCGAAGGGGATAGTGCCAGTGGTTCTATCACCAAGGCAAGAAAGGTAGAGACACAGGCAGTGTTCAGTTTGCGTGGAAAGCCGCTCAATTGTTTTGGGCTTACCAAAAAAGTCGTCTATGAGAATGAGGAATTCAATCTATTGCAACACGCGCTCAATATCGAAGATGGTCTTGAGGGTCTTCGCTACAATAATGTGGTGATCGCCACCGATGCGGATGTGGATGGTATGCATATTCGTCTTTTGCTCATGACGTTCTTTTTGCAATTTTTTCCCGATCTGGTCAAGCATGAGAAAGTATATGTGCTCGAGACGCCACTTTTCAGGGTGCGTAACAAGCAAGAGACCATATACTGTTACACCGAGCAAGAGAAGCTCGCTGCTGTTAAAAAACTTGGTCAAAAACCAGAGGTGACCCGCTTCAAAGGTTTGGGGGAGATCAGTCCCGATGAATTCGCTCAATTCATTGGTCCTGACATGCGCAAGCAATTGATGAGGCTGGAGCAGGGCGATCATGTGCAGCAGTTGCTTGAGTATTATATGGGAAAAAACACCCCTGACCGTCAGGAGTTCATTATCGATAACCTGCGCATTGAATCCGACAAGCCCCTGGAAACCGAATTCGATAAGTGATGTTTGATTTTCACGCCGACCGTAAGCGCTACTTCGAAATGCAATACCTCAATGCAAAGGGGTATGTGCTTCCCTTCATAGAGCAATATTTTTCGATCAAGCCCGGTCTTAGAGTGCTGGAGATTGGGGCTGGCGAGGGGGGTGTTTTGAATGCGTTTTTGGAGAGAGGTTGTTACGGGGTGGGGGTAGAGTTAGATCCACGCCGGGTGGAATGGGCCTGCGGTTTTTTGTGGGAGCCAATCGGTCGAGGGCAACTGCACTATGTTGACAAGGATATTTACCAGACCGACCTTACCCATGATCTTAAGGGTCCCTTCGATATTATTGTACTTAAGGATGTGATAGAGCATATTCACGATCAGCCTCGGCTGATGCGTTACATGCAAAACTGGTTGGCACCCGGAGGGGTGATCTTCTTTGGTTTTCCGCCCTGGCACATGCCTTTTGGCGGCCACCAGCAAATTGCCCGATCGTTTTTAGCCAAGTTGCCCTACATACATTTGTTACCACTTTTTTTGTACAAGGGGCTATTGAAACTCAATCGGGAGCCTGTTGCCGAATTGCTCGAGATAAGGGATACTCGAATTACGATAGAACGCTTCGAGCGGATCTGCCACGATCAGGGGTATACGATCTTAAATAGGCTGCACTATCTGATCAATCCTATTTACCAATGGAAATTTGGATGGCGACCAAAAGTGCAATGGGGATTTCTTACTAGAATACCTTACTTGCGCAACTTTTTGACCACCTGTGTCTATTATTTGATTCGCCCATCATCTCCACTAAAATAATTGCTGCTATGCTCCATGTTGTTTTCAATGAAGTTGAAGTAGATCTGCTAAAAGAAGTTATGAAACTGGATCCCACGCTGGAAGGGCCTGTTGAACTTATTAGAGATGACTATGCCATGGGTCCCGTTTTCGGACTCGATACCGACGATGGGTATGCGATTCGAAAGCAGTGGTGGAAAGAAATGCTCGCCGGTTCTCCTTATGGTGATGAAAGGATCGATCGCATCAATGATGCAGAAACCGTGCTGTCCATTACCCGTTATTTGGACGAAGATCCCGAGCATGAATGCTTTATCTGGATGGGGCAAAATCAACATGATGTAGCGGGGTATTTTTGGTTGGTATCGAAGCTACAGGCCTACCAGGACAGGGTTATGATACTATATATGAATAATCTTCCGTTCTTAAATGAAAAAGGACAGTTGTTCTATCCGGCTTTTCTTAGCGAGATTCGTCCCACCGAGTTCTTGAAAGCTAAAAAATTGGCTCGTCCTGTTACACGAAGTGAATTTGAGATAGATCCCGATGAATGGAAAAAGCTTTGTGACGAAAATGGAATGGTTCGGTGGCTCGAGGGAGGTAAAAAGCTGGTCAGCAAAGAAATTTCTTGTTACGATCAGGAGATTCGTCGTTTTGTGGGCGGTGACTGGCAAAAGGCCAACCGGTTGTTACAACACATACAGACTCGCATGAAAAATCGTTTGGGAGACGTATTTTTAATGAGTCGCCTTCGGTCGCTGGCTACTACCGGTGTGTTGGAGATAAAGGGCGATCCCGGGGCGCCGTGGAAGGACCTTGAATTTCGCCAACCCGGTGCATTTGGTTCGAAAGAATCATCTTCGGTTCAAGAGTAATAAACGCTTTAAACGTTCTGTCGTTGAAAACTAAAACACCTATAGCTCAAGCCGGCGATACCGGCATCCAGGGTCAATATAAGCATTGGTTTCTCGATTATGCCTCGTATGTTATCTTGGAACGAGCTGTTCCGGCTATTGAAGATGGGCTAAAGCCTGTGCAACGACGCATTTTGCATGCCATGAAAGAGATGGATGATGGTCGCTATAACAAAGTGGCTAACATCATTGGACAGGCCATGCAATATCATCCTCATGGGGATGCCAGTATTGGCGATGCATTGGTCAACCTCGGACAAAAGGACCTGCTGATCGATACGCAGGGAAACTGGGGTGATGTAAGAACGGGCGATGATGCGGCTGCGGCTCGTTATATTGAGGCTAGACCTAGCAAGTTCGCACTAGAGGTTGCCTTTAACGCCAAGACGACCCAATGGCAGTTAAGCTATGATGGTCGCAAGCAAGAACCCGTTACGCTGCCCATGAAATTCCCATTGCTGTTGGCACAGGGGGCTGATGGGATCGCAGTGGGTCTCTCGACCAAGATTTTGCCGCATAACTTTTGCGAGTTGCTCGAAGCTGCCATCAAATACCTTCGTGGACGCCGTTTTGAACTGTATCCTGATTTTCAGACCGGAGGTCTTATTGATGTAACGGATTATAATCAAGGTAAGAGAGGCGGTAAAGTAAAAGTGCGCGCCCACATAGAGGAATTCGATAAAAAGACATTGGCCATCCGTAGCGTTCCTTATGGGGTAACCACTATGCAACTGATGGAATCGATCGTCAAGGCCAATGATCAGGGAAAGATCAAGATCAAGAAAGTAACGGACAATACGGCCGCCGACGTGGAGATCTTGGTCGATCTGGCCGCCGGTATTTCTCCTGATATTACCATCGATGCCCTTTACAAATTCACCGATTGCGAGATCTCCATCTCTCCGAATGCCTGCGTAATTGCCGAGCAGAAGCCGCAATTTTTGGGAGTACAAGAGCTACTTCGATTCTCTGTCGACAATACCAAGTCATTACTGGAGCAGGAGCTGCGCATTCGGCTGGCCGAGTTGCAGGAAAAATGGCATTACACTTCGCTGGAAAAGATATTTTTCGAAGAAAAGATATATAAGGAGCTCGAAAAGAAGCATACCACTTGGGAGAAAGTGCTCACGGCCATCGAAGAGGCCTTTGAACCTTTTGTAAAAAAACTCAAAAGGGCCGTTACCAGAGAAGACGTCTTAAAGCTGACCGAAAAGCCCGTCAGAAGAATTTATAAACTGGATATCGATGAGCTCAATGAGCAAATCAGAGACCTAGAGACGGCGATGAAGCAGGTTCGGCATGACCTAGACCACTTGATCGATTTTGCGGTCGCTTATTACGAGGGATTACTTAAAAAGTATGGAAAGGGAAAAGAAAGACGTACCGAGATCAAAGAGTTTGAAGTTATAGAAGCCAAACACGTGGCCATAGCCAACACCAAACTCTACGTCAATCGCGACGAAGGTTTCATTGGAACAGGCCTCAAAAAGGATGAGCTGTTGTTTGAATGCTCGGATTTGGATGATATCATTGCTATTACCAAACGAGGGATCTTGAAGGTCGTAAAAGTGGCCGAGAAGTCTTTTATCGGAAAAGATATTCTCCATGTTGCGATCTTTCAGAAAAACGATGAGCGTACCACGTATAACATGATCTATGCCGACGGAAAGGGGGGCGTAAGTTATGCCAAGCGATTTACGGTTACGGGGGTAACACGCGATAAGGAATACGACCTTACCAAGGGCGATGAGAAAAGCAAGGTGCATTATTTAAGTGTCAACCTAAACGGGGAGGCAGAGGTGGTCAAGATTTTGCTGACCCCGGGTTCTGCTGCCCGCATTAAAGAGTTTGATTTTTACTTTGAGACACTTGCGGTCAAAGGAAGAAGCAGTATGGGTAATCAGGTAACCAAATACCCCATTCGACAGGTCAAATTCAAGGAAGCCGGTAAGTCGACCCTCTCTGCCAGAAAACTTTGGTTCGACGATCAGTTCGGTCGTCTCAATAGCGAAGAAAAGGGAATGTTGCTGGGTTCATTTGATCCCGAGGAGTTGCTCTTGGTCATCTATTCGGATGGCAATTACGAGATCACCGATCAGGAATTGACTCAAAAATTTGACCCTGAAAAAGTACTTCAGATAGAAAAGTTCGATCCCAAGAAAGTGATCACGGCGGTCTATGCCGACCTTGAAAAGAAGCAGTACATGCTCAAGCGCTTTTTGATCGAAACAAGCACCTTGAAGTCTAAGTTCTGTTTTATTAAGGAGGGCTCCGGTAACTACGTAGAGGCGGTTAGTACCGATGCCGAACCGATTTTGGCTATGCAGCAGGGTAAAGGGACGCAGATTAGAAAAGCTAAACTCAAGCTCTCCAAGATTGCAGAAGTGTCTGGATGGAGAACCGTTGGCACCAAACTGGCCGATTACAGTAAGTCTACCGAAATGGAGTGGGTAAAGACCTCTTCGAGCGGTCAGCCGGAATTGTTCGAGTAATAATTGTATTTATCACGAACTGCTAGGCTCCCTTACGCTTGATCTCTCGTTCGGCCTCTCTTTTTTTAATGCTCTCTCGCTTGTCAAATTGCTTTTTTCCCTTTCCAAGGCCGATCTCGATCTTGACTAGCCCTTTGTCCGAAAAAAAAATCTTGAGCGGTATAAGCGTATAGCCTTTCTCTTTCAGCGCTGCTGTAATTCGACCGATCTCTTTTTTGGTCAATAATAACTTTCGGTCACGCAATGGCTCATGGTTGCTATGCGATCCATGGCTATAAGGGGCAATATGTAGCGATTTGAGAAATGCCTCTCCGCTGTTAATCACACAAAAGCTATCGTTAAAACTGGCTTTTCCTTCTCTAAGCGATTTGACCTCGGTGCCAGATAATACCATTCCCGCTATGTAGCGGGTATCAATAAAATAATCAAAGAGGGCCTGTCTGTTTTGAAGGGCTTGCATAGTGGCGTAAATTCCGGGTAGGCCGGACTATTGCTCGAAGATCGTAATTAGGGAGGCCAGTTTTTGCTTTAGCTCTTTGCGCGAAACGATAAAATCTAAAAAACCGTGCTCTAGAATGAATTCGGATCGCTGGAATCCATCGGGTAGATCTTTTTTGATGGTTTCTTTAATTACACGGGGGCCAGCAAAGCCAATCAGGGCGCCAGGTTCGGCGATATTAAGGTCTCCCAGCATGCCGAAAGAGGCAGAAATACCTCCGAAGGTGGGATCGGTCAGTAAAGAGATATACGGCAGCTTGGCATCGCTAAGTTGGGAGAGCTTGCCGCTGGTCTTCGCCAGCTGCATCAGCGAAAAAGCGCTTTCCATCATGCGGGCGCCACCGCTTTTAGAGATCACCAGATAAGGGGTGCGATGTGCAATACAGTAGTCGACCGCACGCGAGAATTTCTCTCCCATAACACTACCCAGCGATCCGCCGATAAATTCAAAATCCATACAGGCCACGACCAATTTTTTTCCAAAAACTTCGCCTACGGCTACCCGCATGGAATCTTTAAGATCGGTCTTACTCCAAATATCCTCCAGTCTTTTTTTATAGGGCTTTAAGTCGGTGAATTCCAAAAAATCCTTGCTACGTATGGAACCGAACAGCTCTGTATAGTTATTTTCATCGAATAGGATCTCGTAGTAGGCGTCACTATTGATACGATAGTGATAGGAGCACTTGGGACATGTATGGAAATTATCTTTCAGGTCATGCGAGGTGCAGATATGTCCGCAATCCGGACATTTGCTCCAAAGCCCCTCAGGGGTCTCCATCTTTTCCGAGGTGCGCGTGTTGATTCCTTTTTTGATTCGCTTGAACCAACTACTGCGCGGCTCTTCAGCGGGAGAGCCCTCACCTGTAAGGTTTATATCGAGATCTTCAATTTTTTTTGCCATGTGCTTTCTTGTTCGACAAATATAGGAAAGCCCTGCTTTTGAGGGTTTCGTCGGTACTTTTAGAACCCCTTTGTCTTTTTTGCAGGGGCTGCCACTGGCTTGGGCCCCGTTTTAGCAGGACCGGCCGGTAACTTTCTTTCACCTTTAATGGTCGCAGCCAACTTAACGGCCTCGTAAGCGTTGACGATTCCGCCCGTTCTGCAAAGATCGCTCAGCAATACTTTTTCTCCGGTGCCCGGATTTCGAACTGAATCTTTCAGTGCTACGGAGGACTGCTCGATAACCATTTTTAACTGCCGGGCACTAAGGGTAGGAAAATATTCTAACAAAAGGGCGGCCACACCCGCCACAACAGGGGATGCCATACTGGTGCCCTGTAAAAACTGGTAGCTGTTTCCACCTGGCACCGGAGCATAGATCTTTACACCGGGTGCAAAGACATCTACCTCGTTTTTTCCATAATTGGAGAAAGAGGCTGTTAAGCCCCCCGTACCAGGGTCTCCGCTGGCGCCTACCGTAATCCAATTTTCAGCACGTTCTCCGTCTATTGAAAGGGGGGTAGGGAAGTTGTAGGTAGTATCCAGATTTTTGGCATCATTACCGGCAGCGTGCACAAGCAGCACTCCTTTTTGTGCGGCATAAGCTACGGCTTCATCGACCCATTTTTTCTCTGGTGAATACCCTTTGCCAAAACTCATGTTTATTATCTGTGCACCGTTATCGGCGGCGTAGCGAATGGCGAGTGCTATATCCTTATCGTGCTCATCGCCGTCTGGAACCGCACGAAGGGTCATGATCTTTACATTATCGGCCACGCCGTCACTGCCCTTGTTATTGTTGCGACTGGCTGCGATGATACCGGAAACATGCGTGCCATGCAACGCCGATTTATTCGTGGCCATGATATCGTTATTGCCATAGTAGCGGTCTCCAATATCCAGATAATTATCCTTTACAATATCAGCTCGATAATTTTCAGGTGCTTTATTGCCGGCCTCTTCCTTTTGCTCCATAGAGCGTATATAGTCGCCGAATTCTCCCAGAAAATCGATGTTGCTGGCCTCTAATGCATCATTGTTGAACATCAGGTTATAGAGTGCGGAGCGGGCTTTCTTAACGTCGCTTTGCTCCGGTTTAAATTCAGTGAGATCCTTGCCTTTAAAAGTGTCTTTACCCAGCGCCTTTCTAAGAAGGCTGTCACTTTTCAGTAAATTGGTATAGACTCTTTTCATCATGATCATCTCGGCGCCATTGTCTTTCTTTTCACCGGTAAGTTCTTTTTTGGAACGAACCCACATAGAGTAGAGATAAAAACTCTCTTTATTGAATTTGACCACAAGCGGATCTATACCTTCAAACTCTCCTTTAAAGCGGTGGTATACGCGCGCTGCCTCGTAGGAGTCTTTCTCGACGTTACGACCATCCTTTCCGCCCAGAAAATTCCATCCGTGTATATCGTCAACATATCCGTTTTTGTCATCATCCTTTCCATTGCCGGGAATCTCCTTCGTATTTGTCCAAAGCACGTTGCGCAGATCCTCATGCAGCGTATCGATCCCCGAATCGATGACAGCAACGATTACCGGCTGGCTTTTTCGTTGTTGGCCTTTTAAAAAGGCATAGGCTTTTTCTAGACTGATGCCTGCATAGCCGCTGTCTTGTCGGTCTTGCAAATGCCAACCTTGGGGAATTTCCTTTTTGGGTGCCTCAGACGAAGATTGTGCGATCGACGATAGTGATAGCAGAGAGAACAAGAGGCTCGATAAAAAATATTTTTTCATGGATTTTAAAATTAAATGTCAAATTTTATCCCTTGCGCCAAGGGTAGGGACTTACCGAAATTGATGGTATTGGTTTGTCTGCGCATATAGGCTTTCCAGGCGTCGCTTCCGCTTTCGCGTCCGCCGCCAGTTTCTTTTTCACCTCCAAATGCACCACCGATCTCGGCTCCACTGGTACCAATGTTTACGTTTGCAATGCCGCAATCACTTCCGCTTGCAGATAAGAATTGCTCCGCTTCGCGCAAATTCAATGTCATGATTGCCGAGGATAAGCCTTGCGGCACCTCATTTTGAATGGCAATGGCCTCATCGATATCTTTATAGGAGAGGAGATATAAAATCGGAGCAAAGGTCTCTTCTTGAACGATTCGATACTGCGGTTTTGCCTCCGCGATACAAGGTCTTACATAGCACCCGCTTTCATAGCCCGATCCGCTGAGTACCTCTCCCTCGATCACAAATTGGCCGCCTTCTATTTTACAGGCCTCTATGGCTGCACTATATCGCTTGACGGCATCGGTATCGATCAAGGGGCCGACATGATTCTCTTGATTTAGTGGATTCCCTATCCGCAACTGCCCATAAGCAGCCTTAAGCTTTTGTTTAACGGTTTCGTACAACGACTCATGAATGATAAGTCTTCGGGTGGTGGTACACCGCTGACCGGCTGTTCCTACCGCGCCAAAAACGGCTCCTCTGATAGCAATGTCAAGGTCGGCTTGAGGAGTAATGATAATTGCATTGTTTCCGCCCAATTCCAGGAGCGTTTTTCCTAATCGCTGTCCGACCGTGGCTGCTACTTTTTTTCCCATGGCGGTAGATCCGGTCGCGGAAACCAGGGGAACACGGGTATCGGCTGATAGCCATTCACCTACTTCTCGTCCGCCGATCACCAGGCTGCAAACTCCTTCATCGATTTTATTCTCTTGAAGAACCGAGGAGATGATATGGTGACAGGCCAAAGCGCAAAAAGGCGTTTTTTCGGATGGTTTCCAAATGCAAACATCGCCACACACCAATGCGATCATGGCATTCCAACTCCAAACTGCGGTCGGAAAATTAAACGCCGAAATGATACCTACTACACCAAGAGGATGGTATTGCTCGTACATTCTATGACCCGGTCTTTCGCTGTGCATGGTCAGGCCATATAATTGTCTGGAAAGACCCACTGCAAAGTCACAGATATCGATCATCTCTTGTACCTCTCCCAATCCCTCTTGCAGGCTTTTACCCATTTCGTAAGACACTAGTTCTCCCAGCGCGGATTTATTTTTGCGAAAGGCTTCTCCCATCTGTCTGACGATCTCGCCACGTTGAGGGGCGGGCACCTTGCGCCAGTTTAAAAAAGCTTGCTGCGCTTTATTTACTAGGGCGTCATATTCTTTTTGTGAAGCACTGTTGACATCGCCAATTTTTTTTCCGTCCACTGGCGAGTAAGATGTGAATACGGGGCCGCTGCCTTGTTGCCAGGCAGTGCCTGTGCAAATGCCCGGTGCAATGCCTGAGGCTGGAATCCAAGTAGAAAAATTCATAGGTAAGAATTGAGTCGGTAAAGTTATTTGTTTTCTATCTATATCGTTCTGAGAACGTTAGATTAAAGACTTGTTACTTTTTATTGTACCAGGGCAAAAGTAAAAAACTAATGAAACCCGTTATGACGGTCACGCCGGTCTGTGCCAGCCAAAGCAACCAACCGAACGCCAGTGCAATACCATAAGGCAGGCCATAGACCTGCATCGTTTTTTCCAGCAAAAAGGCATAGGCGCCAATTCCACCCGGAGCGGCGATCATGCCAATGCTGCCTGCCGATAAGATGGTCAATGCCTCTTGGAGGCCATAGTGGGATGTTTCTGCAAAGGCAAAAAATCCAATGTACCCGGCCAATAAGTACAATGCCCATATGCAGAAGCTTAGCAAAATAAACAAGCCTCTTTGTTGCAATGAAGCGATCGATGATACGCCTGCGTAAATCTTTCGAAACAAGACACCGATCTGCTGCTGTAGCTGGTGCAGGGTTCTTTTCTTGATTATCATCCAGTAGACAAGAAAAAGACTTGTCGCTCCTGTAACAAGCAGAAGGGTAGTTAACGAAGGAGAACTTGTGCTAGTGCTTCCCGTACTTGGAAAAAATGTATCGATCAATTGGCCATATAGGCTTGGTTGCACTCCGAGCGTCAAGACAAATACCAACAGCAAACTAAGTGCATCGATGATTCGTTCAGTGATGATGGTGCCGATCAGTTGTTCGGCAGGTAACTTCTCGTAGCGGGCCAGTAACGTGCACTTAGCCACCTCGCCCAGTCGGGGAACCCCCAGATTGATCAGATAACCGATTAGTACGGCAAAAAATGTATTGATAGTAGAAGGTCTATGCCCCAACGGCATCATCAAGAGCCGCCACCGCAGGGCACGCAGGTAATGACTGAGGACCAGCATTAAAAAAACGGGAACGATGAGCCACTGGCGAGAGCCGGCCAGGGAGGCTTTGATCCGACCAAGGTCATCATCGGTCAAATTCTTCACTGACAGCCAGGCAAAAAAAAGTCCCAAGCTCAGAAAAGCAATGTATTGTACTATGATTTTGAAGCGGTTAGACATTTCACTGGTTAAATTGCACAGATGCCCCTAATTTGTTAACTTTGCAGCCCCTATGGCTCCCAAAAAGCGTATCCTGTTCATAGCCAACGAGATGTCTCCCTACCTCGAACTCACAGAGTTTTCGGAGATCGTCAACAAGCTCGCCATCAAGGCAAACGAGAACAACTTTGAGGTGCGTTGCATCATGCCCCGTTTTGGAGTTATCAACGAAAGAAGACATCGTCTGCACGAGGTGGTTCGTTTGTCGGGTATCAATGTTTCGGTCGACAACGACGACATGCCCTTGCAGATAAAGGTGGCTTCTTTGCCCAGCGCTCGCTTGCAGGTTTACTTTTTGGATAACGAAGAGCTATTCCGTCGCAAGTTCGTCTTTCATGACGAAAATGAAAAATGGTTTGATGATAACGACCTGCGAACCGTTTTCTTTTGTAAAGGGGCGCTTGAAACCGTTAAAAAATTTGGCTGGCCCCCCGATGTGATTCATTGCAGTGGCTGGATGACCTCCCTGATTCCTGCCTATTTGAAGACACTGTACCGAAAGGAGCCAGTGTTTGCGCACAGTAAGGTCATCTATACTATCGGCACGAATACCTTCAAAGAAAAATTGGGTTCAGGCTTTGTAAAGAAGGCAATGATACATGCGAGTTTGAAAGACAAAGACCTTGAATTATACAAGGAGGGAACCAATACGGCTCTTTTCAGAGGCGCGGCCAGCTATGCCGATGCCATTACGTTCGGAGCCGACAAAATCGATAAAAAATTGATGGAAGAATTTTCCAAGGTGAAAGGCAAGAAAACGCTGCCCTTTCAACCGGAAGGAGATTTAACAGACTATTTGCAACTCTATAACGATCTTGCCACGAAGTAATGCGAGCGATTTCTCTCTTTTCATTGCACAGGAACACAAAACGTATATGGCCCTTAGGCTTTACACTCCTCTTGTTTGTTAGCTGTACCAAGATCAATAATCCCACCGAATTGGGGGGCGATGTTTTACCGGCCATCGATAATATTCGCACCTTTCAGACCTTTCTGGAGACGCGCACCGACAACGCGCTCTTTATTGATTCCAATAAAGTGTTCTATTCAGATGATATGGCTTTGGGCCATATTGACGATGACCGTGAATTCGGTAAGACGCATGCCGATGCTTATTTCAATATTCTGCCTATTTCGGCCAAGTTCTATCCCTTTTTCAATAAAGACTCCATCGTCGGTATAGATTCGGTTATCTTGTCTCTCTCTTACAGGGGTTATTACGGAGATAGTAATAGCCTTCAAACGTTACGGGTATTTGAGATCAGTCAGCAGGCTGGTTTTAGTGATACGACTCTTTATAAGTATAACCAGCCCGATTTTGCTACACGCGGATCTGAGCTAGGCTCAAAGACCTATCGTATGAAGCAACTTGGCGATAGCGTAACATTTATCAGAAAAAGAGATACATCAAAGATCGCCGGCGTTATTCGCATTCCTCTTAGTTCACAGTTAGGTTCACGTTTTGCGAGCTATGATACCACTTCTACCGCTAACGGAGCTTACAAGAGCGATTCCATGTTCCTTTCATTGTTTCGCGGTCTGGCGATCAAATCCGACAATAACGGTAATGCACTGACTTACTTTTCTCCCTCCGATCTCAAGACCAAGCTTATTGTTTATTTCAGGGTAAGGAAGAACGGAACGATCGACACAACACTGACCGAATTCTATCACTCCAAGGGAGGACAGGCCAATTTGGTCAGAAGAACCCCTGCAGCGGCCTTTGCTCAGTATTTGGCCAATAACCAGCCTACTGACGATAAGGTCTATCTGCAGTCTAGCCCCGGTTCTTATGCCACTATACAGATTCCCGGACTGGATACGCTGCAAAATGCCGTTATTCACCGCGCTGAATTAATTGTGACCCCGCTGGAAACCCAACAGCAGTCCTATTTCTTTTTCCCTAAGGCCCTTTACTTAGACCGCATCAATGCCCGAGGCGATACCGCCCGTCTTTTCGATTTTGACATGAGCCCCAGGGATAATTTCAACTCCTTTAGTTATGATTATGCACGATTTGGCGGATTGTTGTTAAGAGACAGTACGTATAAGTTTGATATCACCCGTTATGTGCAACGCATCGTAACCAATGACTCTTCGAACTTTACGCTTCGTATACAGGCCCCTCTCAGGACCTTTGCCTATTCATCGCAGTTTCGACGGATAAGCCAGTTGGCCATTTCCGACCAGGTAGCCTATGGCCGGATCGTTATTGCCGGTGGTAACTTTATCAATCCCGCCAAAAGACTACGGTTGAGGGTTGTATACTCCAAGTTGTAATTAGGGGTCATCATTCTTTTTTTAACGGGGACCAACCCTATCTTTGTAATCCTAATCCTAAACCTGTTAATCATGCCTTATTTGTTTACGTCGGAGTCTGTCAGCGAAGGACATCCCGATAAAGTAGCCGATCAGATCTCTGATGCTCTCATCGATAATTTTCTCGCCTTCGATCCACAGTCCAAAGTGGCCTGCGAGACATTGGTCACTACTGGTCAAGTGGTATTGGCCGGTGAGGTAAAGTCAAAAGCTTATCTTGATGTACAAGAGATCGCTCGCGGTGTTATCCGCAAGATCGGATACACCAAGAGTGAATACATGTTCGAAGCGAGTAGTTGCGGTGTTTTGTCTGCTATACATGAGCAATCTGCCGATATCAACCAGGGAGTTGATAGAAAGAAAAAAGAAGACCAGGGAGCCGGCGACCAAGGAATGATGTTTGGCTATGCTACCAACGAAACGGAGCATTACATGCCTCTTGCACTCGACCTGGCGCACAACCTGTTGATCGAACTGGCGGCCATACGCAGAGAAAAGAACTCAAAGATGCCCTATTTGCGTCCTGATGCAAAGAGTCAGGTGACACTCGAGTACGATGACAACAACCAGCCGGTTCGTATAGACGCCATCGTTATCTCTACCCAACATGATGATTTCGATCAGGAAGCCAGAATGCTCCAACGAATCAAGAACGATGTGATAAACATCTTGATACCTCGCATCAAGACGAAGTATAAGAAATATGCCAAGCTCTTTAATAGCGACATTAAGTATCACATTAATCCTACCGGCAAATTTGTTATCGGAGGACCGCATGGAGATACGGGTCTGACCGGTCGTAAGATCATCGTGGATACCTATGGCGGCAAGGGTGCGCACGGCGGTGGAGCCTTTAGCGGCAAGGATCCTTCAAAAGTGGATCGTTCGGCTGCTTATGCCACTCGTCATATCGCCAAGAATCTGGTAGCAGCGGGAGTTGCCGATGAGGTGCTCGTACAGGTTTCATATGCCATCGGTGTCGCTAAGCCCACCAGCATCAACGTGAATACATACGGTACGGCTAAGGTCAACCTTACCGACGGACAGATCGGAAAGATCGTCGAAGGCGTTTTTGATATGCGTCCTTATTTTATTGAGCAACGCTTAAAATTGCGCAATCCTATGTACTCCGAAACGGCCGCTTACGGTCATATGGGTCGTTCACCACAAATGGTAGAAAAAGTATTTACGGCCCCTAATGGAAAACAGATCAAGCGAAAAGTAGAGCTCTTTACCTGGGAAAAGCTCGACTATGTCGCTAAGGTCAAAAAGGCTTTCGGGCTCAGATAATCAAGCTTAATCGTAAGGTTAAAAGACCTGCCCGTTGTGGCGGGTCTTTTTTTTCTTTTCTTTGCCAAGTGAAGTCGTATAGAAAATCATCGCCCCGCCCCAAAAAAAACACACTTATTGTGGGCCCTGTTGCTGTATTACAGGCGCTGGCACAGGGGCCTGCACTAGATCGCATCTACCTTGACACAAAACTACAGGGAGCTGACGCCGGTTCCATTCGCAAGCTTGCCGCTGAGCATGGGGTGCCTGTACTTTACGTACCGGCCATAAAGTTGGATAATTTCAATGTGGGGACGCATGGAGGGTGTATCGCGCAAAAATCAAGAGTGCAGTACAGCGATTTGCAAGACGTTATCTCACAAACGATAGAAAGCGGTCAGTCACCTCTTTTTTTAATCTTGGACGGAATAACAGACATCAGAAATATAGGTGGTATCGCCCGAACGGCCTATTGCACAGGTGTACATGCGTTGATCATTCCTGAAAGGGGAGTAGGGGCACTACAAGAAGATGCTATTCTTACCTCTGCGGGTGCTTTAGAAAAGATCGCCGTTTGCAGGGTGCCCTCATTACTAAAGGCAGTAGATACCTTGCATTTGAACGGTATACAAGTATTGGCAGCCGTAATGCGATCTGCCACACTGGTATCTTCGGTAGATCTTACATTGCCTATAGCCATCGTGCTCGGTAGCGAGGACAAAGGTATCTATCCCGCCTTGCAAAAACAATGTGATCTAACGTTTTCGATACCCATGCAAAACGATTTCGAGTCACTAAACGTATCGGTAGCGACCGGTATGATCTTGTACGAGGCTATGAAGCAGAGAATGTAAAAGCGTAACACCTGCCTGCGATCAACGAATGCAATGAAACAGACCATCGATATAAAACTTATTGAATGCCCCCGCGATGCTATGCAGGGATTCGAAAGAATCATTCCTACAGCAGACAAAGTTTCGTACGTACAGTCATTACTGCAGGTGGGGTTTGATACGCTCGATATGGGTAGTTTCGTTTCGCCAAAGGCCATCCCTCAGATGGCTGATACCGCCGATGTACTTCGGCAATTATCGACAGTAGCCTCTTCTTCCAAGAGATTAGTTATTGTAGCCAACGAAAGGGGGGCTCATGATGCGCTTACTTTTTCGTCCATTGATTTTTTGGGGTTCCCTTTTTCCGTTTCGGAGACCTTCCAGCAGCGAAATACCAACGCTGGCAGAGAAAAGGCTTTTAGTACGATTCAGGCGCTGCAAGAATTATGCGTGATCGCACAACGAAAATTGGTAGTATATCTTTCAATGGCCTTTGGAAATCCCTATGGGGATGTTTATCATATAGACGAAGTACTGGAGTGGGCGC
>Ga0068872_10001738_pt1 | contig 17381 bp, 14 predicted proteins | sample NOAtaG_7_FD_66441 | JGI IMG/M metagenome (GOLD analysis project Ga0068872, IMG submission 66441) | Freshwater lake microbial communities from Lake Erie, under a cyanobacterial bloom - NOAA_Erie_Diel1S_2200h metaG | ecosystem: Environmental > Aquatic > Freshwater > Lake | place: USA: Ohio, Lake...
CACGACCACCTGCAGGCCGGAACCGGCCAGCGCGAGCGCGAGGCTCAGCCCGACGAGGCCGCCGCCGACGATGGCGACATCGCAGTCCTCCTCGGCGGGTGGGCTCGTCTCGCGCGCGGCATCCATGGCGCGCGGAAACTGCAGCAGCGCCCCGTCGCCTGTCCAGTTCCGCGCACCGGGTGGCATCGAGCGGCACGGGACTTGAATGGGGACGGCACGAACGATCGCCGCGTGCCCCCGCCGCGGCCAGAGAATGAAAGGAACACGACATGAAGATGATCATGGCCGTCATCAAGCCGTTCAAGCTCGACGAGGTGCGCGAGGCGCTCACCGAGCTCGGCGTGCAGGGCCTCACCGTCACCGAGGTGAAGGGCTTCGGGCGCCAGAAGGGCCAGACCGAGATCTACCGCGGCGCCGAGTACCAGGTGAATTTCCTGCCGAAGGTGAAGATCGAGGTGGCGGTCGCCGACGCGACGGCGGCGCGCGTCGTCGAGGCGATCCAGAAGGCGGCGGCCACGGGCAAGATCGGCGACGGGAAGATCTTCGTCTACGAGCTGGCGAGCGCCGTGCGCATCCGCACCGGCGAGACCGACGCCGAGGCGCTCTGACCACCTGCCCGGAAAATGGGCTCCCGCGCCCAGCCAAGCATGCACACTTATTGTGCAGGACGGCTGGGTGCACGCCCCGAAGGCGGAAAATCCCCGTCCCGGCGGCCCGGCGCCGCTGGCACGGAAATTGAGTTCCCCAACCCCGAATTGGCCCGAGGCCGCGCTCCCTCCGCGCCAAGGACCACGCCACCAAGGAGAGACAAGATGACGACCTCGACCCGACTGCCGGCGCGCGCCGGCCTCGCGACGGTCGCAGCCGTCCTGGCCGCGACCCCGGCCTGGGCCGCCGACGCAAAGATCGATGCCGGCGACACGGCATGGATGCTGACCGCCACCACCCTCGTCCTGATGATGACGATCCCGGGCCTCGCGCTCTTCTACGCGGGCATGGTGCGCAAGAAGAACGTGCTGTCGACGATGATGCAGTCCTTCGCGATCTGCAGCCTGGTCACGATCCTGTGGATGGTGGTCGGGTACAGCCTCGCCTTCGGCAACGGCGGCAGCCTCGTCGGCGACTTCTCGCGCGTGCTGCTCTCCGGCATGGGCTGGGAGAAGCCCTTCACGCTCGGCACCGGCGACGCGGCCGTCGCGACCACGATCCCCGAGGTCGTGTTCATGATGTTCCAGATGACCTTCGCGATCATCACGCCGGCGCTGATCTGCGGCGCCTTCGCCGACCGCATGAAGTTCTCGGCCATGCTGTGGTTCATGGGCGCTTGGCTGCTGGTGGTCTACGCGCCGGTCGCGCACATGGTCTGGCATCCCTCCGGCTGGATCTTCGCCTCGGGCGCGCTCGACTTCGCCGGCGGCACCGTCGTGCACGTCAACGCGGGCATCGCGGGCCTCGTCGCGGCGATCGTGCTGGGCAAGCGCCGCGGCTACGGCCACGACAACATGGCGCCGCACAACCTCGCCCTCGCGGTGATCGGCGCCTCGCTGCTCTGGGTCGGCTGGTTCGGCTTCAACGCCGGCTCCGCCGCCGCCGCCAATGGCCGCGCCGGCATGGCCATGGCGGTGACGCAGGTCGCCGCCGCGGCCGCGGCGCTGTCCTGGATGTTCGCGGAGTGGATGACGCGCGGAAAGCCGTCGGTGCTGGGCATCGTGTCCGGCGCGGTCGCGGGCCTCGTCGCGATCACGCCGGCCTCCGGCTTCGTGATGCCCGGCGGCGCGCTCGTCATCGGCGTGGCCTCCGGGCTCGTCTGCTTCTGGGCGTCGACGACGCTCAAGCGCAAGCTCGGCTACGACGACTCCCTCGACGTCTTCGGCGTGCATGGCGTCGGCGGCATCGTCGGCGCGATCCTCACCGGCGTCTTCGCGGTCGGCGCGCTCTCCGCGACCGAGGCGACCCCGGCGGGCTCGCAGGGCCTGCTCGAGGGCAACGCCGGCCAGGTCGTGACCCAGGTCGTCGCCGTCGCCTTCACCATCGCCTACTCGGCGATCGCGAGCTTCGCGATCCTGAAGATCGTGGATGCGACCATCGGGCTGCGCGTCAGCGACGAGCAGGAGCGCGACGGCCTCGACATCGCGCTGCACGGCGAGACGATCCACTGATCGTCCCGCCGTCGACCGCCCGGCGCGCAGCCCCCCGCGCGCCGGGCGGTTTTCGTTTCTGGCGTACGCATTTCGTTCCCTCGTTCACGCGACTCGGGGATTTCGTGGGGAACAGCGCCCCCACCCACGACATATGGCGGTCCGAATAGCTCGACTTGTGCTTCAAGGAGGCGCCCGATAGGATTGATTCGCTTTCGTTTTCCTGCGGCGCCCGGGAGGGGTTCCGGCGCCGCGTCCTCGCCCCGGCCGGTCCCGCCATGATCAATGCCCGCCTCGAACGGCTGAACGACTATCCGTTCCAGCGCCTCGCCGACCTGCTGAAGGGCAACGACCCGCGCAGCAACGACCGCCCGATCATGCTGCACATAGGCGAGCCCCAGCACCAGCCGCCGGACTTCGCCATCGACATCATCGCGGGCGACCGCAAGCGCTGGAACCTCTACCCGCCGGTCGTCGGCACGCCGGGCCTGCGCGAGTCCTGCGCGGGCTTCCTGCGCCGGCGCTACGGCGTGCCGGCCTCCGCCCTCGACCCGCACACGCAGATCGCCCCGGTCGCGGGGACGCGCGAGGGACTGTTCATGGTCGCGCTGCTGGCCGTGACGCAGAGCGAGGGCGGCCCGAAGCCGCTCGCGCTGATGCCCAACCCGTTCTACCAGGTCTATTTCGGCGCGGCCGCGATGGCTGGCGCGGAACCGGTCTTCCTGCCCACGAGCGCGGCGAGCAACTGGCTGCCGGACCTCGATGCGATCCCGGAGGAGACGCTGCGGCGCACGCAGGTCTTCTACCTCTGCAGCCCGTCGAACCCGCAGGGCACCTGCGCGGACCTCGCCTACTGGAAGAAGGCCCTGGAGCTCGCGCGCCGCCACGACTTCATGCTGGTCGCGGACGAGTGCTACTGCGAGCTCTACTACACGCCGAAGCCGCCGGCCGGCGCGATCGAGGCGGCGCTCGCGCTCGGCCCCGGCCCGCATGGCCACGTGCTCGACAACCTCGTCGTCTCGCACACCCTCTCCAAGCGCTCTTCCGCGCCGGGCCTGCGCTCCGGCTTCGTCGCCGGCAGCCCGCACGCGATCGCGATGCTCAACCGGCTGCGCGTCTACGAGGCGGCCTCGACGCCGCTCGCGGTGATGGACGCCGCGGCGGCGCTCTGGGACGACGACGCGCACGTGGAGGCGACGCGCGCGCTCTACGCGCGCAAGTACGAGATCGCAACGCGGCTGCTCGGCGGCCGCCACGGCTTCTACCAGCCCGCCGGTGGCTTCTACCTCTGGCTCGACGTCGGCGACGGCGAGGCCGCGACGCGCGCCTTGTGGAGCGAGGCGGGCATCAAGGTCCTGCCCGGCGCCTACCTCACGAAGCCCTCCGCCGACGGCAGCAACTTCGGCAAGCCCTATGTCCGCATCGCGCTGGTCCAGGAGCTCGAGGCGACGGAGACCGCCCTCGTGCGCATGAGCCAGGTGCTCGACCGGCTCGGGACGTCGCGCGCATGAGCAGCATCGCGATGCGCCGCCAGTGGCTCCCCGCGGGCAGCGGGGAGTTCTTCCGCCGCCGCGCCATCGAGGCCGCGGGCGCGGGCCTGATCGTGCTCGCCGTGCTCTTCGCCGCGGCGCTCGCCACCTATTCGCCGCTCGACCCGTCGCCCAACCACGCGCTCGGCAGGCCGGCCTCGAACCTGCTCGGCCTGCCCGGCGCCGCGGTCGCCGACGTGGCGCTGCAGTCGCTCGGCATCGCCGCGGCGATCCCCGCCGTCGTGCTGCTCGCCTGGGGCTTCCGCCTCGTGCGCGTGCATCGCCTGCCGCTGTGGTGGGCGCGGCTCGCGCTGCTGCCGCTCGCCGTGCTCTGCGCCGCGACGGCGCTCGCCTTCCTGCAGGCGCCGGCCGGATGGCCGCGGCCCTTCGAGGTGGGGCTGGGCGGGATCGCGGGCCGGCTCTGCCTCGCCTGGATCCTCGCGCCCATGCAGGGGCTCGGGCTCGGCGCCGCGGGCCTGTCCGCGCTCGCCGGCTCGATCGCCGCGGCAGCGCTGGTCTTCCTCCTCGCCGTCACCTGGATCGAATGGCGCGCCGCCGCGCAGGGCATCGCGACCGGATTTTCCGCGGCGTCCGCCCTCGCGCAGCGCGCGGCGCGGATGTTGCCGAGGCTGCGGCTGCGGGACCCGGGCAGGCTGCGCGCCGAGGAAAAGGCCGAGCGGCGCCGCGAGCGGCGCGAGCCCGGCATGCAGGCGCCCGCCGCCGACGAGGGCCAGGAGCCGGCCCCGCCCGCGCCGCGTCCCTCGCCGCGCGAGCTCGTCGAGGCACCCGGCCGCGCCGAGCCGCCGGCCGTCGCCGCGCGGCCGAAGCGCGCCGCGAGGAAGCAGGCCGCGCTCGACCTCGGCGACGGCACGATCGACATGCCGAGCCTCGAGCTGCTGCGCATGCCGAAACCCGAGGAGCGCATATCCTCCGTCGACGAGGACGCGCTGGCGCAGAACGCGCGCCTGCTCGAATCCGTCCTCGACGACTTCGGCGTCCAGGGCCGCATCGTGAAGGTGCGTCCCGGCCCGGTGGTCACGCTCTACGAGCTCGAGCCCGCGCCCGGCACCAAGGCCTCGCGCGTCATCGGCCTCGCCGACGACATCGCGCGCTCGATGAGCGCCATCTCCGTGCGCGTGGCGGTCGTGCCGGGGCGCAACGTCATCGGCATCGAGCTGCCCAATGCCTCGCGCGAGACCGTCTACCTGCGCGAGCTGCTCTCGGACCGCGAGGCCGACCTCGGCCCGCTCGCGCTCAGCCTCGCGCTGGGCAAGGACATCGGCGGCTCGCCCGTCGTCGCGGACCTCGCGCGCATGCCGCACCTGCTGATCGCCGGCACGACCGGCTCGGGCAAGTCGGTCGCCATCAACACCATGATCCTGTCGCTGCTCTACCGGCACTCGCCGGCGAGCTGCCGCTTCATCATGGTCGACCCGAAGATGATCGAGCTCTCGGTCTACGACGGCATCCCGCACCTGCTGGCGCCGGTCGTCACCGACCCGAAGAAGTCCGTCGTCGCGCTCAAGTGGGTCGTGCGCGAGATGGAGAACCGCTACCGCTCGATGTCGAAGCTCGGCGTTCGCAACGTCGCGGGCTACAACGCGCGCCTCGTCGAGGCGAAGCGCAAGGGCGAGGTGCTGACGCGCAAGGTGCAGACCGGCTTCGACGAGGAGGGCAAGCCCGTCTTCGAGGAGCAGCCGCTCGACCTCACGCCGCTGCCCTTCATCGTCGTCATCGTCGACGAGATGGCCGACCTCATGCTCGTCGCCGGCAAGGACGTCGAGTGGGCGGTGCAGCGGCTCGCGCAGATGGCGCGCGCAGCCGGCATCCACCTGATCATGGCGACGCAGCGCCCCTCGGTCGACGTCATCACCGGCACGATCAAGGCGAACTTCCCGACCCGCATCTCGTTCCAGGTCACCTCGAAGATCGACAGCCGCACCATCCTCGGCGAGCAGGGCGCGGAGCAGCTGCTCGGCCAGGGCGACATGCTCTACATGGCCGGCGGCGGCAGGATCACCCGCGTGCACGGGCCCTTCGTCTCCGACCGCGAGGTCGAGGGCGTGGTCGCCCACCTCAAGGCGCAGGCCGAGCCCGCCTATGTCGAGGAGGTCACCGAGGAGGTCGAGGACGCCGGCGGCATCCCCGGCGTCACCGCGCCGCCCGGCTCGGGCGGCGACGAGGGCGGGGATTCGGACGGCATGTACGACAAGGCCGTCGCGCTTGTCGCGCGCGAGCGCAAGTGCTCGACCAGCTTCATCCAGCGCCATTTCCAGATCGGCTACAACCGCGCGGCGCGCATCGTCGAGCGGATGGAGAAGGAAGGCGTGGTCGGTCCCTCCAACCATGTCGGCAAGCGCGAGGTGATCGCGCCGAAGGGCGACTACGCGTCCTGACCGCGCCGCCTCAGCGCGGCGGCGCGAAGAGGCGCTGCATGTCGTCGACGAGGCGCCGCCCGCCCTCCGCGGCCGGCGCCGCGCCGCCGCGCGCATGGAGCGCATCGAGCTTGCGGCGGACATCCGGGTTGCGCAGGCCCAGCGCCTCGGCGACGCGCGGCGGTCCCTGGTCGGCGGCGCGGCGAAGCGCCCCGACGAGCGCGCGCGCGCGCCCCCAGGACGGGTCGAGCGCGAAGGCGGCCTCGAGGTCCTCCACCGCGGCGAGCGCGCGGCCCGCCCCGATGCGCGCGACGGCGCGCAGCGCGAGGGCCGAGGGATCGCGTGGCGTCTGGGCCGCGGCGCGATCGAGGAGCGCCATGCCCGCGGGCCGGCGCGCGCCATCCGGGCCGTCGCGCAGCGTGACCATCGCCAGCGCCTGCAGCGCGGCGGCCGAGGCGACCGGCGCGCGCTCCGAGGCCGGCCGGCGCAGGAAGGCGTCGAGCTGGCGCGCGGCGACCGCGCCGTCGCCCGACATGGCCGCGAGCAGCCCGAGCGCGAGATGCGCCGCGGGCAGCTCCGGCATCGCGGCGGTCGACGCCTGCGCCAGCCAGCCCCTGCGCCCGCCGCTCTCCACCTGGAGCCACGAGGCGCCGTCGACGAGGCGCTGCGCGACGACGCGCACGGGGCGCTGCGGGTCGAGGGCGAGATCCGCGGCGGCGCGCGGGTCGGGCGCGGCGCGCGCGCGCTCGCCGGGCGCGGGTGCCACGCGCGCCGGCACCATGCGGAAGGCCGCGGCGAGGCCGCGGCGAGGCGCGGCGTCGACGAAGGTCGGGCTCTTCGCGTCGCCGACGACGTACCAGGTCCCGCGCATGTCGCGCAGCCTGAGCGCCTCGCCTGGCGCGGCGCTGCGCATGACGGCGGCGCGCGCCTCCGGCGCGGCGCGCAGCTCGACGCCGGCGGTGCCCGCGAGCAGGACGCGGTCGAAGAGCTGCGACCGGCGCAGCGCGACGGGCGGGAAGTCGATGCGCGTCCAGCCGAGCTCGGCGGCGAGGTCGGAGACAGGCTCGCCGTTCACCGCCACGCGGAGCAGGAGTTCGGGGCTCTCGGTCGCGGGCGCGAGCGTGACCGACGCGTGCAGGAGCAGCGCGTCGCCCAGCGCCTCCACGCGGCCCCACAGCGCGAGGCGCGCCTGGCTGTCGGCGACGAGGCGCAGCGCCGCGCGGTGCTGCTCGCGCTCCAGCGCATCGGCGAGGCGCGTGCGCGCCGGGGCGCCCAGCGCGGGCAGCGCCACCTGCGGCTCCTGCTCGTGGTCGGGCGCGGCGGCGGCACCGAGGAGGTCCTTCTGCTGGAAGGCGGCGAGCGCCTGGCCGAGGCCAAGCGCCTGAGGGTCGAGGAAGTCGGCGACGACCATGCGCACGCGCGATGTCGACGCCACGGCGCGCGGCTGCCCGGCGACGAGCGACAGCGCGGCAGCATTCCCGCGCGCAACGCCGGGGGAGAGCGCGGCGGCGACGGCGGCGGTCGCGAGGAAGCGGCGGCGACCGGCGCTCATCGGCGCGGCTGGCGCCGCAGCGCCTCCTCCGTGGCCGCCCGCAACGCCTCGAGCGGCGCGACATCCTCCTCGCCGGGACCGGACAGGCGGAGTTCCTGGGCAACGAGGCCCTGGAGGGCGCGCAGGCGCTGCACGTCGCCGCCGGCCCGCGCCAGCTCGGCGCCGCCGGCGGCGACCACGGCGTGGCGGCGCCACCGAGGCGCGAGGACACGGAAGAGCTCGGCGATCGCCGCCGGCCCCTCCATCGCGACGCTGGCCGAGAACTCCACGCGCGCCGAGCCGCTGGCGCCGAGCGTCTCGAAGGCGACGAGCGCGTTGCGCGAGGCGCGGCCGCGCGGCGGCGCGGGCACGGCGTCGACGCGCACCGACACCAGCGCGAGCGGCGCGAAGAACGCGCGCAGTGCGGAGGTCGCGGGCATCTCCGCGCCGGCCGGCGGGGCGTCGACGCGCCGGACCGCGGGCTCGGACAGGGGCGCGGAGAGCGAGAACGTCGACAGGTGGCGCCTCAGGTCGGGGGCGATCGCGGCGGCCAGCGCCGCGGCCTCGCCGCCATCCGTCGCCGGCAGCACCAGGATGGCGCCCGCGGGCACGCGCTGCGCCTGCGCCCAGCCGCGCAGCGCCTCGTCCGCGGCGGCGGGCACGGCCCAGGCGAGCAGGGCGACGAGGACGGCGTTGGGCAGCTTTCGCATCTGCGCGGCATTTCAGCCCGGCACGACCCCGCGTGACAATCGCCGTCGCCACCCGCAAGCCGCGCGCCGGGGGACCTTGCGCGCGGCTGGCTGGCCACTACCTCTGCGTCCGGCTTCCGGGCCCCTCTGGCGGATGGCGTGCGCCCGCGCGCGTCCCGCGATGTCGGAAGGCCGTCCAACCAACCGACAAGGGACCCGCCATGGACGCCTCGGCGCTTTCATTCCTGTTCGACGATTTCCTCGGCCAGCCCGTCTGGATGTGGACCGTCTTCCTGTCGATCGTCGCGGCCGTGCTCGCGCTCGACCTCGGGGTGCTGCACAAGGACCAGAAGGAGATCGGCGTCGGCGAGAGCGTCGTGCTCTCTGCCTTCTACTTCGCGCTGGCCGTCGCCTTCGGCGGCTGGGTGTGGTGGACGATGGGACCGCAGGCCGGCCTCGAGTACTACACGGGCTTCATGGTCGAGTGGTCGCTGTCGCTCGACAACGTCTTCGCCATCTCGATGATCTTCGGCTACTTCGCGGTGCCGCGGAAATACCAGCACCGCGTGCTGTTCTGGGGCATCCTCGGCGTGATCGTGATGCGCGGCGCGATGATCGCGATGGGCGCGGCGCTGGTCAGCCAGTTCAGCTGGGTGCTCTACCTCTTCGGCGCCTTCCTGCTCTTCACCGGCCTGAAGATGCTCTGGATGGCGGACAAGGAAGGCGGGATCGCCGACAACCCGCTCCTCGGCATGCTCCGCCGCCGCCTGCGCGTCACCGAGGGCTTCCATGGCGAGCGCTTCTGGGTGCGCGAGCGCGATCCCGCGACGGGCAAGCTCGCCTGGGCGGCCACCCCGCTCTTCCTGTGCCTCGTGCTGGTCGAGGCGGTGGACCTTGTCTTCGCCGTCGACTCGGTGCCCGCGATCTTCGCGATCACGCAGGAGCCGTTCCTCGTCTATACCTCGAACATCTTCGCCATCCTCGGCCTGCGCGCGCTCTACTTCGCGCTCGCCGCGATGATCCATCGCTTCCGCTACCTGAAATACGCGCTGGCGCTGGTGCTCGTGTTCATCGGCTGCAAGATCTTCGCGGTGAACATCTTCGGGAAGATGCCGGCCTGGATCTCCCTGGGCACGACCTTCGGGCTGATCGCGGGCGGCGTGCTCTACTCGCTGTGGCGCACGCGCGCGGAGGGACGCGCCTTGCCGTCGCCCTGATCGGGGCCTAGGGTCCGGCGCGCATGACCCGAAGGCGCGCCATCCTCCTTGCCGGCATCGCGTCGATCGCGATGCCGGCCGCCTCGCCCGCGCAGCAGGGCGCTTCCTCCCTCTCCGCCGAGGACCGCGGGGACATCGCGCGCGCCGAGTCCCATCTCGACACGCTGCGCACGCTCTCCGCGCGGTTCCTGCAGGTCTCCGACCGTGGCGCGGTCGCCGAGGGCAAGCTCCATCTCCACCGCCCGGGGCGGCTGCGCCTCGACTACGCGCCGCCCTCGCCGCTGCTGATCATCGCGGCGCGCGGCCAGATCATCCAGCACGACCGCGAGCTCAGGCAGACGAGCTACATCCTGATGTCGTCCACGCCGCTCGCCGTCCTGCTGCGCGAGCGCGTCGAGCTCTCCGGCGAGGTCACGCCCGTCGCGGTCGAGCGCGGGCCAGGCGTGCTGCGCATCGCCGTCGTGCAGTCCTCCGACCCGCGCGCGGGCAGCCTCACCCTCGTCTTCTCGGAGCGCCCGTTCCGCCTCGCGGGGTGGATCGTCTCCGACGCGCAGGGCGCGACCACGCGCGTCACGCTCTCGGACATCGAGACGGGCGCGACGATGGATCCCGGCCTGTTCCTCTTCCGCGAGGAATTCCCGCAAGGCAACTGAACCGGCCGCGCACGCGGCCACGGCAAGGAAGAACGCGTGTCCACTCCTCCACTGATCGGCATCTCGGCCTGCGTGCTGTCGCTGCGACACGACTTCCATGCCGCGGGAGACCCCTATGTCCGCGCCGTCGCCGCCATCGGCGGGCTGCCCGTCGTCCTGCCGTCCCTGGGCGCGGAGCTCGACGGCGCGGCGATCCTCGCGCGGCTGGACGGGCTGCTGCTGACGGGCAGCCCCTCGAACGTCGAGCCGATGCGCTATGGCGGCCACGCGCCGCGCCCCGACACGCAGCTCGACGCGCGGCGCGACGCGACGACCCTGCCGCTGGTCCGCGGCGCGCTGGCCGCGGGCCTGCCGCTGCTCGCGATCTGCCGCGGCCACCAGGAGCTCAACGTCGCGCTCGGCGGCACGCTGTCCCAGCACGTGGAGGAACTGCCCGGCCGCATCGACCACCGCGCGCCCTCCGACCGGCCGATGGCCGTGCGCTACGCGCCCGCCCATGGCGTGGCGCTCGCCGCGGGGGGCGCGCTGTCGCGCATCGCCGGCGGCGCCAGCGAGGCGCGCGTGAACTCGCTGCACGGGCAGGCGATCGACGCGATCGCGCCGGGCCTCGCGGTCGAGGCGACGGCGCCGGACGGCACGATCGAGGCCGTGCGCGTCGAGGGCGCGGCGGGGTTCGCCATCGGCGTGCAGTGGCATCCCGAATGGATGCTCGACGACCCGCTCTCGGGCGGCGTCATGCGCGCCTTCGGCGAGGCGGCACGCCAGCGCCGCGATGGCGCCGGGCGCTCCGCGCGGTGACCGGCTTCCTGTCCATCCCGGCCGGGGAGGCCGAGGCGACCTGGATCGACGGCGCGCCCGGCCAGAGGCTGCGCCTCTACCGGATGCGCGCGGGCAGGCGCGACGGCCCGCCGCTGCTCCTCGGCCACTGCAACGGCTTCGCGGCCGGGGCCTACCTGCCGATCCTGCGCGAGCTCGCGCGCGACGCCGACGTCTTCGCCTACGACCATCGCGGCCATGGCGGCTCCGAACCGCCCGCGCAGGCCAGCCTCGGGGCCGACGACCTCGCGCGCGACGCTGCAGCGGCGATCGCGGCGGTCGCGGCCGCGCGCCCCGGGCGGCGCGTGGCCCACGTGGCGCACTCGCTCTCCGCCGCCTCGATCCTCCGGCTCGCCATAGCCATGCCCGGGCGCTACCGCGACCTGCCGATCGCTTGGCAGGTCCTGGTCGAGCCGCCCGTCTTCCCCGAGCCGGGCGCCCCGCTCTTCGCGGAATGCACGCGCCGGACCGACGACCTGCTCGCGCGCACCCGCCGGCGGCGGCGCGCCTGGCGCTCGGCGCAGGACTACGCCGACGCGCTGCGCGGACGCGGGCCCTTCGCCGCCTTCGCGCCCGGGATGCTCGAGTCGGTCGCGCGCGCCACGCTGCGACCGGCCGCGGACGGGCTCGAGCTCGCCTGCGCGCCCGAGACGGAGGCGACCATCTTCGCGCTCTGGGGCCAGCCCATCCTCTTCCCGCGGCTCGGCGAGGTCCCCGACGTGCATCCGACCTGCCTCGTCGGCGGGGATCCCTCGCCCTGGCCGGATTGCGACTGGGTGACCCTGATGATGGCGCCCTCGGCCGCGCGCATGCCCTGGATGGACTTCCGGACCATGGCCGGGAGGGGGCATCTCTGGCCCTTCGAGGCGCCGGGGGAGTTCTCCGCCTTCCTAGGTGAAAAATTACGTCGCCCGGACGCTTGACACCTGAAGCGTCGGAACCTATTTCGCGCCTCGAAACGATCGGTTCGCCGATTGTCCGGGAAGCTCCCCCCCCCCTGACGCTTCCCGGGCTCCCCAAAGGAGCTTCCGGCGCCCGGCCACCTCCCCCCCCCCCGGCCGGGCGCCCCCCTTTGGGGGCTCCAGTTCCCGGAATCCTGTCCATCGGCGACGCGCAAGCCAGAGCGTCGTGCTTGACCGCGGCGCATGCCCTGTCCAGAAGCGGGTCATGACCTCCGGAGATCCCATGCCCTATGTCGAGGCGAGCCTGCCGCCGCGCCCGCGCGGCGCGATCCGCATCGCCACCTGGAACATCAATTCGGTCCGCCTGCGCATCGGCCTGCTGCAGCGCCTGGCGACGGAGACCGACGCCGACGTGATCTGCCTGCAGGAGACGAAGGCCACCAACGACGTCTTCCCGGCGGACGCGATCGCGGCGATGGGCTACCCGCACCAGCATTTCCAGGGCGACAAGGGCTACAACGGCGTCGCCATCCTCTCGCGCCTCGAGCTCGACGCGCGCGGCCGCCGGCTCTGGGCCGGCAAGGAGGATTCGCGCCATGTCGAGGCGACCCTGCCCGGCGGGATCGAGCTGCACTGCGTCTACGTGCCGGCGGGCGGCGACGTGCCGGATCCGGCGCGGAACGACAAGTTCGCGCACAAGCTCGCCTTCCTCGACGAGCTCGCCGGGGACTGGGGCGGCGTCGACAGGGCCACGCGTCGGATCCTCGTCGGCGACCTCAACGTGGCGCCGCTCGAGAACGACGTCTGGTCGCATCGCCAGCTGCTGGACGTCGTGAGCCACACGCCGGCGGAGACCACGCGGTTCGACGCGATCCTCGCCGCCCATGGCTGGGTCGACGCCGTGCGCCAGCTCCATCCCGAGCCGCAGCGCGTCTACACCTGGTGGAGCTATCGCAACCGCGACTGGCGCGGCTCCGATCGCGGCCGCAGGCTCGACCATGTCTGGCTGTCGAAGCCGCTCGCGGCACGGCTCGCCTCGGCCTGGGTACTCAAGGGCGCGCGCGACTGGCCGCAGGGCTCCGACCACGTGCCCGTGGTCGTCGACATCGCTCAGCCGCGCAGGTAGGCGAAGTAGCGCCCCGCCGGCACGCCCTCGGGCAGCGGCAGCGGCGCGAGGCGCGGATCCGCGAGGGCCTGGTCGGACAGGACGAGGCAGCCCGGCGACCCGGCGGCGGCGATCTCCGGGGCCAGCCAGGCCGCCTGCGCGGCCGTGGCCGCGCTGTCGCCGGAGCCGAGGTCTGCATGGATCATCGCGACGGCGAGGCCGCGCGCGGCGAAGCGCGGCAGGGTCTCGCGCAGCTCGCCGAGGACGAGCCGGCCGGCGGGCGGCACGCAGCCGGGATGCGCGGCGAGCTGGCGGTCGAAGGCGTGGATCTCCCGCCCCGGGCCGAGCCGGCTCGCGAGATGGTCGTAGGTGCGGCCATTGCCGAGGCCGAGCTCGAGCACGACCCCCGGGTTGTTGGCGATGCGCGCCGTCGCCCAGTCGAGGCAGAGGCGCTGCGCCTCGAGCCTGCGGATGAAGCTGTCGAGCCGGGACAAGGCGCCGCCCCGGCTCAGCGGCCGCGCGCGGCGGCGGCGGCGGAGCGCAGCTGCTGGTTGGTCTTCTCGAGGCGATGCGCGAGCTCGCGCATGATCTCCACCGCCATCTGCGGGAACTCGTTCACGAGGCGGAAGAACGTCTCCTTGTCGATGCGCAGCGTCAGCAGCGGCGACCGCGCGGTGACGGTCGCGGTGCGCGGCACGTCGCACAGGATCGCGATCTCGCCGACGATCGCGTGCCTGCCGAGCGTCGCCACGACGATCGGCCCGCCCGGCGAGTCGATCGACACATCGGCCTCGCCCTCGATCAGGATGTAGGCCGAGTCGCCCGGCTCGCCCTGGTGGAAGAGCGCCTGGCCCGCCTCGAAGGACAGGCGCTGGCTCGTGAAGGCGAGCAGCTTGAGCCGCGCCGTCTCCATCCGCGCGAAGAGCGGGATGCGGCGGAGGATCTCGACTTCTTCCTGGAGCGACATCGCTTCTACGATCCTTGGGTCGTGGAAAGGGCGCGGGGGGGTTCGGCGCGGTCCTCGACGAGGCGGCCCTCCGCGAAGACGAGCACGCGGTCGAAGAGGCCGGCCGGCGGCTCGCCCGCGACCGACCAGACCACGAGCGCGTCGCCGGCCGCGTCGAGCACGCCGCGCATCACGCGCGCCTGCGCCGCCGCGTCGAGGCTCTGCGTCGCCTCGTCGAGCACGAGCAGGCGCGGGCGCTTGGCCAGCGCGCGCGCCAGCGCGAGCTTCTGGCGCTGCGCGTTGGAGAGCCGCGCCCCGCCGACGCCGACCTGGAAGTCGAGGCCGACCTCGAGCACCGCGCGGCGCAGGCCGCTGGCGTCGAGCGTCTCGGCGACGAGCCGGCCCACGCGCGCCTCGGCGCGCGCGACGCCGAGCGCGACCTTCCCGAACAGGATGTTGTCCTGGATCGTGGCGGCCGCGTTGTAGCGGTCGGGGTCGAAGAAGGCGACGTGCCTGCCGACCGACTCGCGCAGCAGCGCGCGCGCCTCGACGATGCGCGCCTTGAACGCGTCGTCGATGATGCCGAGGCGGTGGCGCGCGTCGACGAGCTTGAGCGGCAGGGATATCAGCCGCGTGCGGTCGGCGCCGGTGGCGGCGGAGCCGTCGGCGCCGACGCGCGAGAGCAGCGCCGGCAGCTCCGCCAGCTCGTCGGCGGTCAGGAAGCTGTACTGCTCGAAGAGCTCGTGGCCGGGCGGCAGGCCGGCGAAGATCTCGTTCATCGTCGCCGCGACCTGGCGGCCAGCCGCGACGAGGCTCCGCGCGAGGCCGGTCTGCTCGAGCACGACGGCGACGACCGGGTTCGCGGCGAGCGCGTCGGGCTCGAAGGCCGGGTCGAGCGGCGTGCCGAAGAGCAGGTTCTCGGCCACCGAGGCGTTGGTGTTGTAGAGGCGCGGGTCGAAGCGCTCCACCAGCTGCGCGAACTCGGGGCTCGCAAGGCGCTCGGCCACCGCGGCGCGCGCCGCGAGGATGCTGGCGGCGCGCGCGGGATTGGCCTTCGGGTCGATGCGGCCGCGCAGGCCGAGGCCGTAGAGGTCCTCGGCGAGGTCCAGCTTCGCGACGAGGTCGAGCAGCAGCGCGTCGACCTGCGACGGGTCGTCGGCGCCGAGCCTGCGATGGTCGATCCAGCTGGCCTCGCTGTCGAGGTCGGTATTGCCCGCGCGCCGCGATTCGGCGTCGAGGCGCTGGCGCGCGGCGGCGGCGGCGGGCTCGCGACGCGCCGGATCGACGGGGCGCTGGCGCATGCCGAAGAGGATGTTGTCGCGCACGCTGGCCGAGAACATGTAGGCCGAGGGCCCGACATGGCCGATCCGCGCGCCCAGCGTCGCCTCGGCGAGCCTCGCCATGTCGGCGCCGCCCCAGGCCAGCTTGCCGCTGCCCGGCGGCATGAGCCGCGCGAGCATCTGGGCGAAGGCGTCGCGCCCGCTGCCAGGCTCGCCCGCGAGCGCGACACGGCCGGTCTCGCCCAGGTCCACGGTGACGTTCTCGAGCAGGCGCAGCCCCGTCTCGTCGACGGCGCCGAGGCCGATCGCGCGCAGCGGGCCCGGCGCGGGCGGCGCCTCGTCGAGGTTCTCCTGCAGCTCGGCGTCGACGAGCTTCTCCGGGCGGAACTGCTCGGTGACCTGCTCGTACTTGATCTTCGCGTCCTGGGTCTGCTGGTACCAGTCGAGCAGCTCCTTCCAGGGCGAGGACATGTCCTTGTTGGCGGTGAGCGCCGCGGTGAGCGCGCCCACGGTCAGGTCGCCCTGGATCACGAGGTAGCCGCCGATCGAGTAGAAGAGCAGCGGCGCCAGCTGGTTGAGGAAGTTGTTCAGGAACTTCACCAGGCCCTTGCGCTGGTAGATCTCGAAGCGGATCCCGTAGATCGTCCCGAAATGGTCCGAGTAGTGGGCGCGCTCGTGCATCGAGGTGCCGTGCGCGCGGATCTCCTGGATGCCCGCGACCGATTCCCCGATCCTCTCGGACAGCCGGCGCACGGCGCGCGTGCGCTGCTTGCCGAGCTGGTTCACGCGCTTCTGCAGCCGCGGGATCAGGTAGGCCTGCAGCGGGTAGAGCGAGATCGCGGCCAGGCCCATCACCCAGTTCTGCATGAACAGGAAGAGGACGATGGTGCCAAGCGTCCCGATCTGGATGAGCGGCTGGGCGAAGGCGTCGCCCATGTAGCCGCCGATCGGCTCCACCTCCGAGGTGATCATCGGGATGACCTCGCCCGAGGAGACCTTGCGGAAATGCGGGAGCGGGAAGCGCAGGACCCGGCTGGTGAGCTCGTAGCGCAGCCGGCGCAGGAGCCGCTCGCCGAGCTTGCCCTTGAGCGAGTTGATGTACTGCTTGAGCGCCCCGTTCGCGAGCACCGAGACCAGGAAGGCGAGGCAGAGCAGGAAGAGGTACCCCACCTGGTCGAGCGAAAGACCCAGTGTCGTGGTGGGCCATTCCATGCCCTTCCCCACGATGGCCTTGTTCATGATGTTCTTGGGGATATCGAGCGAGACGTAATAGATCGGCAGGGACAGCAGGGTGAGCAGGATCACCCACAGCGTCTCCCTGCGCGCGTGCCTCAGCACGAAGCCGTGAATCGTCGGTTCCATGGCCAATTCCCCGCGGAGAGGCCGTCAGGGTATCCCCGGCCCGGGAGGGCCACAACCCGCGGCTGGCGGCATTCGGCGGGGGTGACTCCCGGGAAACTCGCCGGTAATCTCCCGGTTTCTAGGGTTTTCCAGAGGCAGACGGGGACGTCCAGTGGCCCACGGCACCCCCGGTCCGGCGCGGACCGGGCCTCGCATCCTCATCTACTCGCACGACACGATGGGCCTGGGACATCTCAGGCGCTGCAGGACGATCGCGCACTCGCTCGTCGAGCAGAACAAGGACCTCTCGGTCCTGATCATCTCCGGCTCGCCGATCATCGGCAGCTTCGACTTCAAGGCGCGGGTCGACTTCGTGCGCGTTCCCGGCGTGATCAAGCTCCGGAACGGCGAGTACACCTCGCTCAACCTGCACCTCGACATCCGCGAGACCCTGGCGATCCGCGCCTCGATCATCCGCCACACCGCCGCCGCCTTCGCGCCCGACCTGTTCCTCGTCGACAAGGAGCCGCTTGGCCTGCGCGGCGAGGTCGCCTCGACCCTGGCCATGCTGAAGGCCAAGGGCGTCCCCCTCGTGCTGGGCCTGCGCGACGTGATGGACGACCCGGCGCTGCTCGAGCCGGAATGGAAGCGCAAGAACGTCCTGCCGGCGCTGCGCGACCTCTACGACGCGATCTGGATCTACGGCCTGCCGCAGATCTGCGACCCGCTGGCGGGGATCACCCTGCCCAAGTCCGTGAAGCGCAAGATCAGCTACACGGGCTACCTGCAGCGCAGCCTGCCGAGTTCGCCCAAGCCAGACCAGCTCGAGGGCTTCGGCGGCGAGCCCTACATCCTCGTC
>Ga0068872_10001739_pt1 | contig 17370 bp, 12 predicted proteins | sample NOAtaG_7_FD_66441 | JGI IMG/M metagenome (GOLD analysis project Ga0068872, IMG submission 66441) | Freshwater lake microbial communities from Lake Erie, under a cyanobacterial bloom - NOAA_Erie_Diel1S_2200h metaG | ecosystem: Environmental > Aquatic > Freshwater > Lake | place: USA: Ohio, Lake...
CAAGCGCAACGCACCAGCCAATTTACTCAAGTCATCGCGCATCAGCACGACATCCGCACTCTCATGAGCAACGTCAGTACCACCTTTGCCCATAGCAACACCCAAATCAGCTGTTGCTAGTGCAGGAGCGTCATTAACCCCATCACCAATCATAGCAACTGAGCCATAAAGACGCTGTAAATCCTTGATTGCCGACACTTTATCTTGGGGCAACAAATCAGCGCGCACATCATCGATACCCAAATCCTTGGCAAGCGCATATGCCACATGCTGATTATCACCGGTCAGCAAGGCAAGTTTAACGCCATCGTTTTGTAACGCACGGAGCGCTTGGCGCGTTTCGGGGCGAACAGTATCGGCGATGGCAATCAGCCCCCAAATCTCGATGTCTGATCCAATCGCAATCACGGTGTTTCCCTGTCGTTGCAAGGCTTCGATTTCGATCATGACATCAGGTGTCACATTTGCAAACAACGTTGGCTTTCCTACTCGAAGGCGTTGATTGCACACCACACCAGACGCCCCTGCTGCCACGATGGCTTTAAATTCGGTAACTGTAGGAATGATGAGACCACGCTTTAACGCACCCTGAACTACCGCTTTCGCCAACGGATGTTCTGAAGGCGACTCAACAGCCGCAGCTGCCACCAACAAGCGAATCTGGTCGACATTCAGCGGGATGCCTTCTGATTGCAATACCTCTTGCACATCGATACAGGGCATTTGCTCACTGATACGCCCCGGGCCACCCACTGGTATCACCGCAACAACTTGTGGTTGACCGGTAGTGACAGTGCCAGTCTTATCGAGTGCGACAACTTTCACGGTGGCAGCTGCTTCCAGATATCGTCCACCTTTAAAGAGCACACCATCGCGAGCTGAACGAGCCAACGCCGAAAGTAACGCTGCCGGAATAGATATCACCAATGCACACGGCGACATGACCACCATTAGTGTCATTGCCCGATAAAACGCAGCTGCCCATGGTTCACCGATCCAGGCAACTCCAATGATAAAGGCGATAATTGTGACCACTACTACAAGATATGCGTAGTAGACGCCAACTATTCGATCAGTAAAATCTTGACTTTGCGCTTTTTGTTCACGTGCTTCACGTACGACACTGACAATACGTGCTAATGTGGATTGAGATGCATCGGCGCGGACTTCAATTTCGAGCGCACCTTGACCATTGATTGTGCCAGCAAACACTTTTGCATCGACTTTTTTGTCAACGGGTACTGACTCACCCGTGATAGATGCTTCATTTATTGTTGATTCGCCGCGAATAATTACACCGTCTGCGGGTATTTGCGCACCAGGGCGGACGAGTACTACATCGCCTACTTCGAGTGCTTCGACCGAAATAATACGCACACCCCGCGTATCAACGACCTCGGCTTCGCGAGGGGTCATCGCAATTAACGAACGAATTGACGCATGAGTGCGCCCCATTGCGTAGGTTTCGAGCGTGCCAGACAACGAAAACAAGAACATCAACAGTGCGCCTTCACGAGGTTCACCAACTGCTGCTGCGCCAAGCGCCGCCAAAATCATCAGCATATCGATGCCAAACTGACGATTGCGAATCATATTGAGTGCTTTGAGTGAGGTAAAGTACCCACCAAAGATATAGGCAACGACGAACACGCCCCATACAATCCAGCTGGGAACCCCACCTACTTCGTTGAGAATCCAGCCCGCAACCGTTGTTACGAGACAAATCGTGGTAAAGCGAATCATTTTGGGCAAATCGGCAATTTCTTCTTCTTCGGGAGTAAGACCAACATCAACTGATTCGATGGTCAACGCGAGGTTTGCCTTATCACATATTTCGCGAATTTCATGCCGATTGGCATCGGCACGGCACTGAACGATTACACCTTGGCCATCATCACGAAGTTTTGCACCAGCAACACCATTCACCTCGCGAATCTGCAACAGTACATCCGCCATCATCTACCTCGCCTTGTACGGGAATTAGTAAGCCGTACCGTGTCTTTCTTTCTACAAGGAGTATACCATCATGCATCAAAAAGAACGCGTTGGGCTTCGTACGAAGCCCAACGCGCCAAACACAATGCGAAGTAACCGCTTAGTGTGCGTGTGACTTAATGGCGTCTACTGACTGGTGTTCTTGTGCACGCATCAGAGCAACTGACTCGTGTGATCGCCAGCAGGCCACCATATGGCCATCGCCAATATCGTTCATGAGTGGCTCTTCTTGCTTGCACTTGTCAATGGCAATCGGGCAGCGCGTATGGAATCGGCACCCAGATGGTGGGTTGAGCGGGCTTGGCACGTCACCAGTCAAGATGATACGTGTGCGCGTGCGCTCAACATCTGGATCGGGAATCGGCACGGCTGACAGCAATGCCTGCGTGTATGGGTGCACAGGATTCTTGTACAGTTCATTGCCATCCGAAATTTCGACCATCTTGCCAAGGTACATGACGGCGACGCGATCGCTGATGTGCTTTACCGCAGCCAAACCATGGGCAATGAACAAGTAGGTCAAGCCCAACTTCTCTTGTAATTCCTCGAGCAAGTTCAAGACTTGTGCTTGAATTGACACGTCCAACGCTGACACAGGCTCGTCACAAACGACGAACTCTGGCTCGACGGCCAACGCGCGAGCAATACCGATACGCTGGCGCTGACCACCCGAGAACTCGTGTGGATAGCGATTGATGAAGTATGGATTCAAGCCGACGAGTGCTAACAACTCTTCGACACGCTTGCGCACTGCATCTTTACCTTGACGCAAATTGTGCACCATAATCGGCTCGGCGATAATATCACCAACCGTCATGCGTGGATTCAATGATGCATATGGATCTTGGAAGATCATCTGCACCTTGCGGCGCATGCGGCGCATCTCTTCGGCTGGCAACTTCGTGAGGTCGGTACCGCGGAAGTTCACTACACCGTTTGTGGGTTTATACAACTGAATCAATGCACGACCTGTGGTCGACTTGCCACAACCACTCTCGCCGACCAACCCCAATGTCTCGCCTTCTTTGATGGTGAATGTCAAACCATCAACGGCTTTGACATCGCCCACCTTGCGGCGCAAGACGATTCCCTTAGTAACGGGGAAATACATCTTAAGATCCTTGACCTCAATCAAGGCTTTTTGCTCTTTGGCAGCAGTCATCCCAAATCCTCCGTCGCAGTATTTCACACTTCAGCACCACTGCCTACGATGCGGCAACGGTCGGCTCCGATTCGATTGTGACATCAAACAGACATGCAGCATTGTGGTTCTCGCCGACTTTGCGCAGTGGCGGTACTTGTGCGTCGCACTTACCAGCTTGTGCAAAATCACAACGGAATCGGAATGCACACTCTTGACCCAACGTAATCAAGTCGGGTGGTAACCCGCGGATTGGCTCTAATCGTCGACCCGACACATTATCGAGACGTGGAATAGATTTCAGCAAGCCAATCGTGTATGGCATGCGTGGATTATGGAAGATGTCGCGCGTTGGACCCTCTTCGACGACGCGGCCTGCATACATGACCATCACGCGGTCAGACATGCCTGCAACTACGCCTAGGTCGTGCGTAATGATGATGACAGCCATACCCAACTCTGCTTGCAACTTCTCGATCAACTCAAGAATTTGTGCTTGAATTGTCACATCAAGCGCAGTCGTTGGCTCGTCAGCGATCAATAACTCAGGATTACATGCTAATGCCATTGCGATCATGACGCGTTGGCGCATACCACCCGAAAACTGGTGAGGATACTCATCAACACGCTTTTCAGCGCCAGGAATGCCGACCATTTGTAGCAATTCAATTGTACGAGCACGTGCTTCGGCTTGAGAGAGCTTGAGGTGCAAAACCAACGACTCGATAATCTGTTGACCAACCGTCAACACTGGATTTAGTGAGGTCATTGGGTCTTGGAAAATCATCGCAATGCGGTTGCCGCGCAACTCACGCATTGCTTCTTCGCTGAGTTTCAATAGGTCTTGGCCGTCAAACATCACCTCGCCACCGGTAATGCGACCTGGTGGGTTTGGAATAAGGCGCATCACCGAAAGTGACGTCACACTTTTGCCTGAGCCCGACTCACCTACGATACCTAACGTCTCGCCACGATTCACGTAAAACGACACATTATTTACCGCTCTGACTACACCATCCTGGGTCTTGAATTGCGTCTCCAGGTTTCGGACATCTAACAAAGGCGCCATACGCAAACTCCACGTTCATCAATCATAGATAGGCACATCCTATCGAGATCGTCTGCTTATTCAGTTAGACTCAGGTGAAATACTGCTAGAAGACCTATATGCTAGAGTATTGTATGTTGATATTTTATTTTATGCAAGAGGAATATTATGAAGCTATTAATCGTCGGTGCAGGTATTAGCGGTTTGGCAACCGCTCACACCTTAGCGAATCATGCACCAGATATTGAAATACACTGTATCGAAAAAAGTCGTGGTGTGGGTGGTCGTACTGCTACTCGTCGACGTGATGGAGCAATTTTTGACCATGGGGCTCAGTTTTTTCGTACGAATGATGCAGACCAACTGGCGTTTTTTCGCAATGAACTTGATGCTAGTCAATTAATTGATATCGCCAAACCGGTCTGGACATTCACACATGACAATACGATTTCAGTTGGTGATTCTGCCCAAAACACCGCCCCAAAACTAGTATATCGCGCTGGTATTAATCAACTTGGCAAATTACTAATGCCTGCTCATCTCCACGTGTCGTTTCAACAACGCGTACACCATATACGCTATGACGCGCATACGATTCGTTGTTTTGATGCAGATCAACACGAAATTGCACAAGGTGATGCAATTTTGTTTACGCCACCGGCACCACAAACCATCGATATTTTGCGTGAAAGCAACATCGATTCGACTATGCAAACACAGCTCATTGAAGCATTATCACCGGCGACCTACCGCCCTTGTTTAAGCATCACAATGGCATTTGCACAATCTTTCGATTTTCCGTTTTATGCATTAGTCAACAGCGATCGCCAGCACGACATTTCATGGTTGGCGTTTGAGCACGACAAAGACGCATCACGTGCTCCGGCTGGTCAATCACTCATTACCATTCAACTCGCCCCATCTGCAAGCACGGTTCACTGGGATGATACTGTCGAGAGCCTTACGACGTACTATCTTCCCGTTATCGCATCGTTGTTGAACACCCAGCTACCACAACCGCTGTGGGTCGATCGACAAGGGTGGCGATATGCGTTGCCCGATGGCAAAGCAAACACTCATCTGCTACAAATGTATGAACGTTCGCATGGAGTATACTTTGCAGGAGATGCATTATTCGGCCTAGGTCGCGTTCATCTTGCCCTCCAAAGTGGGTTCGATGTGGCACAACGAATCATTTCGCACTATTCAGATCGTACATAGGAGTTCGGCTATGCCTCAAACAACCTCTTGGCGTGCACTGAGCATTGGCATCGGTAGTGCCGTGGTGCTCGGATTGCTTGCACTGATAATTTTTGCGCCAAATGATAGCTATGTCTCTGCAGCCCAAAACGGTATCGGCATCTTGATTCCTATTACGTTTTTGGCTGGCCTGTTTAGCTTTCTTTCGCCCTGTACACTACCAATTCTCCCTGCCTATTTTGCATTTACCTTTCAAGCCAAAAAAGAGCACGTAACGCTCATGTCGATTGCTTTCTTTCTTGGCTTGGCAACCACGATTGTATTGCTTGGAGCCAGTGCCACCGCATTGAGTAAGTTTTTGTTTAGCTACTTATCATTGCTGACCACCATTGGCGGTATTGTTATCATCGCCTTCGGTGCATTGAGCTTTTTGGGCATCGGCTTTGGTGGTATGCAATTGATGGATCGCCCGGTTGGTGGCTTTTTTGGATCATATCTGTACGGTGCCACCTTTGCCCTCGGCTGGTCAGCCTGCGTTGGTCCGATTCTCGGTGCATTGCTGACAATGCTCGCCACGCAGGGCGTCGCAGTGGCACAAGGAGCATTGTTGGCCTTTGTATACGCACTTGGACTCGGCTCACCCCTGATTGTCGTATCAACATTTTTCAGTCGGCTCGGTAATGGCTCTCGCTTCTGGCAGTTCATCAAAGGTCGGGCATTTGAGATTAACATCGGCGGCAAAGAAATATTGCTCCACACCACCAGCATGATGAGTGGCACCTTGTTAATTTTGATGGGCATTTTGCTGGCGAGTGGCAACCTGACGGCAATTAGTGAGTGGACACAGCAAACATCGCTAGCACAACTAACCCTCTCCCTCGAAATTTGGTTAAGCGAATTAATCTCGGGGAGATAACTTCATGAGTCATCGTGTCCCTCATGCAGCCGGATGTGTGATTGTGCGCTACCAAGACGCGCAACCGGTTTTTTTGCTTATCCGTGACCAATACGGCCAATGGACGTTTCCCAAAGGTCACCTTGACGAAGACGAAAGTAGTCATGCCGCCGCCGTGCGCGAAGTGCAGGAGGAGACAGGTGTCACCGGCACGTTGGGGGCGCATATCACCACCATTTACTACGACGTCACCAAAAAAGGGCGAACCTTTCGCAAGCAAGTTGATTGGTATATCCTCGTGACAACCCAAACAACCGTCACACCCCAGGCTGAAGAGGGCATCCACGAATACGCCTGGCTCCCTGCAGATGCCGTTGAGACACATCTCGGCTACCCAGCCCTGATTGACGTTTTCCGCCTGGCACAGCCGCTCATTTAATCCATCGGAGATGTGATGGCAGACGATTATATCAGCCTAGCCCAACATCTAATTACACTACCGACAACGCCCGATCAACCCGCCGCACTTCGTGCGGCGCTTGATATCGTAGAGCAGCAGTGTGCACACCTCACGATCGAACGCTTTACCCATAACAACTCAGCGAGTGTACTCATCTACAACCGCTCTGTGCGCCCACAACGCTTTCGATTGATTTTGAACGGTCATGTGGATGTAATTCCTGGCAAGCCACATCAATACCAGCCAATCATCAAAAATCATCGCCTGTATGGTGTTGGAGCGTTGGACATGAAAGCCAATTTGGCTGTACTCGTCAGACTCTTTGCCCAACACGCTGCCGTTGTCGACGCACCGATTGCATTGCAAGTCGTCACCGACGAGGAGCTCGGCGGATTTGATGGCACCTATCACCAAATCATGCAAGGGGTACGTGGTGATTTTGTGGTAAGTGCCGAGACGACAAACTTTGATGTGGTCAACCGTGCCAAAGGCATTTTGTGGCTCAAAATTCAGGTCACTGGCACTACTGCCCATGGCGCATACCCGTGGCGTGGCGACAATGCCATCGTTCGTGCACAAAGGCTCAGTGCACGCCTCCTTGAACGGTTCCCGACACCGACCCGGCAAACCTGGCGCACAACAGTCAATGTAGCGCGCATCACCACAAGTAACACTGCGTTCAACAAAGTCCCTGATTGCGTCGAGCTTTGGCTCGATGTGCGGTTTGTGCCAGATGAACGCGACAGCATCTACCATACGCTTGCTCAGCTGTGTGCCCCTTTTGCCATCGCTGTTGTTGTGCAGGAGCCTCCGCTCAACACACCGACCAATCATGCAGATGTGCAACAATTAGCAGCATTAACGACACAAGTTCGTTCGAAGCCCGCACGCATCCGAGCCGCTCAAGGCTCATCCGATGCGCGCCACTACATGCACGTAGGCGATGTTGGTGTTGAGTTTGGGGCTTATGGTGGTGGTATCGCAAGTGATAATGAGTGGATTAGCATCCCTAGTTTGGCTGATTACTACCGCATTATGCAGCGGTTCATTACCGAAATCCGTTAATTCGGTGTTTGTTTTTGCATGCGCTGGGCTATTTTTTCAAAAATAAGTTGATATGCTTGCATCACTGGCACAATTTCAAGACGCCACGATACCACCAGATATGTCCCCCCTGCCATCAACGAAATAAGCAGGAGTTGCAATAATACCGGTATAGATGCTATGGGTATTAACGCTAAAACAGCGAGCATCACCGCCCATGTCACAGCCGCCGCTATCAAGGTCAACAACAGTGTGTGCAACAGGCCAAGCCCGCGCAAATCAAACATGCGCTGACAAATTACCAACATGATGAGCATGTGGGCAATCCACTGTACTGAGTTGGCCCATGCCAGCGTCTCTGCGCGCTCACCAAGCCACGGAATGCCGATAATGACAGCCAGTACGTACGCAATGATTGCGCCACCTTGCACCAAATTCGGCGCCAATGTGCGCCCACGTGCATAGCAAGCAAATAATAAGATTTGATCGATTGCGGCTGCTGGCATGCCTGGAATGTAATAGGTCAGCGTATTTGCCACTGCGATTGTATCCTCAGCCCGAAAGGCTTGACGCTCCAAAATAAACGCCGTCAGCGGAATACGTACAAGCCAAAGTATCAAACTCGCCGGTACAATTAACGCCATCACCACATGCAACGCATTGGCAACCGTCTGGCGGAACTCGGGCAATGATGACTTACTATTTAATCGCGATAGCGTCGGCAAAATCGCCGTCGACACCGCGGCTGCCACAAGCCCTAACGGGAATTGGATTAACGTCGTGGCATAGCGCATGGTCGGCAACACGTCCTCGCCAAAATCAGTGGCATAGCGTCGATCAATTATTGTCCCCAGCGCACTAAAAAACATCCCTAGAGCAACCGGTGCATACAACCTGCCGATTTCGGCAACCTCGGGGCTACGCCAGTCAGGCAACCATTGCCATTCTAGGCTTCGTAATCCCTGATACTGCATAACCACCTGCAATAGGGCTCCGAGTACCATACCAAGTGCCAACGCCACTGGCCCAATCAGCGGGCTAAAAAGCCACGCTGCCAGAATCAACCCAATATTAAATACGCTGGTCACAAACGCGGGCAACAAAAATTGTTGTTGTGCTTGCAACGCTGCCGTCATCACGCCGGCAATAATCATGCTGGGCACAGCAAATGCCATCCAACGCACCATCGTGGTGGTTAATTCTTGCAACTCACTATCAAACCCACCAGCCAAGGTGCGTACGAGCAAAGGAGCAGCCAATAACAGTGGCAATATCAACCCACCTACCACAATCACAAGCAGGCTCATGACCTGTGAAACAGTCCGGGCAAATTGCTTTGGTTGATTGGCCACACGACTAAATACGGGCACCAGCGCTGCGCTCATTGCGCCACTCAACAGCAAGTCATAGAGGAGTGTTGGAATAGTTGCGGCAGCCGTAAATGCAGCTAATTCGGGGCCACGACCGAACGTTGCAGCAAAAACCGCCTCACGGACAACTCCGATAAGACGGCTTGTGATATTCCCGATGGCAATCAGGAGGGCGGCAATGGCAATCGTACGTCCTGGCGATGTCGACACCGTGACCTCAGTTTCTTTTAGGGCAGATACTGCAATGGATCGACTGCTTTGCCACCAACCAGCACCGTAAAGTGTAGGTGGACACCTGACGAATATCCACCACCTGATGCATCATAGGTGCTACCCATTTGACCGATGTAATCACCGAGATCGACAACATCTCCAGTACTCACGACTGGTCGCTTTAGCATATGACCATAGTGTGTTACGACACCACCACCATGATCAATTTTGACACAGTAGCCATATCCTCGACACCAACCGGCCTCGATGACACGCCCATAGCGTGCCGCATAAATGGCAGTACCAGCCTTGTTGGCCCAGTCAACACCATTATGAAACGAATAGAACGGCACACTTCGCCAACCAAACCGTGAGGTCAACTGGCCTGTCGTTGGATAGACCCATCGTGGTGGTGGATAGGCGACATTGCGCACAGTCGGCAGCCCAGCAAACATACTGTCTGAGATACCGAGCAAACTACCCTTGACCCAACCCACTTCTACCTCGCCACCGATAATTTCGAGTTTAATCCAGCTACCGTAGCGGGCAACGGGAATCAGACGCTGATTACGCATCAAAACGCCGATTTTGTCGTATGCACGACCAGGACCGCCTCGCAAATTTGTCTCGTTTTCAAGCACCGAGACAGTTTCGATAGCCGATATGTTTAACACCCCTTCTTCACCACCGTACCGTGTCAACACGGCTTCGGGGTAATCGGGAACAACATAGGGAATAAATACTTCTTTGCCAACCACGAGATCTTCATTGCGAGTAACTTTGTTCGGTCGGAACAGAGTGATTGCCTCACGGGGGACACTAAATTCGCGCGCAATATCATCGATTGTCTCGTCCTCAAGAATCGTATGTGAGACACCAGGCAGACGTGGAATGCGCAATGTACTGCCAGCAATAAAAATCTTGCCGTCTTGGAGACCATTTGCCCAGAACAGCACCTTAGGGCTAACATTGTACTGCTCGGCAATCGAACCAAGCGTATCAAGTCGTTGAATACGGTGATAAAACAGAAACGGTGGTAATGCGCTTGGCAACGGCGTCACCATGTGGGGTGCCGTTATTTCGGAGGCGCTCGTCACTTGTGGCAGAGGCGTGTCAATGGGTAGCGTCATCTCGGTCGCTGTGCGAATCATGACCGATTCAGGTTCCTGCCTTAGGCCACTATTCGCTATTAACTCCGTACCAAAAACCAAAATGAACATGACAAGAAATACGATAGTGGCGTGGCTTGCATGACGGGGATGCAGTAACGAATCAACTAACAGCGTACTTACGTGCGAATCATGCAACATAGTCGTACGCTCTTCGGCTGCGTATGTCTTCCCTTGGAGTGTTGCGCGTGCAACCGTAGCAGCCAGACGCTGTGCATCTTCCTCATCGCGTTGCACGATAGGCGACAGAAATTGCTTTACGTCATCTGAAAGCGGAGATTTATCTATCGCACGCCAAATTGCGCGCCGAATCGCTATTTCACTTCGACGCAATTGCCTAAACCATACGGCTAACGTCGGGGTTGTTTGTTGCGGTGCTATCATTTTGGGTATCACAAAACAGTATTCGCTGTATCGTAGCAATCATACGACGCATGGTAGTGCATGTCAACCTCCGCACCTTAGTATTATCACTACAAAACCAATCAAATTCACGTATACTATATACAAATATGATAGTTATTTACTTGCATGTATGCGAAAGGCTCCGGCCATGATTCAAGTTACCGTTGATAGCGTACGCATCAGTCTCCTGACACAAAATCGTGTCGTTGTTCTACGTGATGCGGATAGCCGACGCTACTTGCCTATCTGGATCGGTCAATTTGAGGCCGAATCCATCTCGCATGTTCTTCAAGAGCTGGTCCCTTCACGTCCTATGACGCACGATTTGTTGCGTACGGTCTTCCATGAACTCAATGCAACTATTCAACACGTACTTATCAACGATATTCAAGACACCACGTTTTTGGCGCGCATCGTCGTAACTACTCCTAGTCGTAATTTTGATATTGACTCACGGACCAGCGATGCAATTGCACTAGCACTGCGCGCTGACGTACCTATTTATGTTGCGCCGCACGTCTTTGAGCAGGCGAGCGTACCGTTTGACAGCGACGATCAACAATCACCACCAATTATTCAGTCAGCGAGCAGTGCATCATCTAAGCCACCAACACCTAATACAGATGATGTGCCAGCCTCATCAGACGATGATTTGTCACTCTTCCGTGATTTTATTAACTCTCTCGAAAACGACGAAGACGACAACAAAAACAACCCTAACAAGTAATTGTGGATAATTCACCCGTATTTTGTGGATAACCGCCACGTAATGTGGATATTTTGGCTTTGTGTTGCCTAAAAATAGTCGTTTCATTATAAAATCTCAATAATTCCCTATCAAACCTGATCTCTCATTTACTATTTCAAACAATTCAGCGTGACCGTTGCTTGATTTTCTATCATTCGTGCAGCACTTCCCGATTATCGACATTTTATGTGGATAACCTGTGGGGAATTTGCGGATATGCATATGATGAACCGTGGATGATGTGTGCATGACACATTTTTACGCAGTGGATAACGTCTGGATAATTATTGGATAGCGTGTGTATTGTTTTTTTGATCAAAACGACTATCCACACGATTTGTGGAGAACGATGTGAGTAATTCGTGCACAAGTGTGTATGATTTGTTGACGAAATTTTCCACATTCTCACTACGTTGATAGCCTGTGGATTGTTGTGCACGAGTTATACACGAGCATATTCCGCATATCAATCACTCAAAACACAGTCTTTCAACATATCCACAACCCCTAGTATGGACTGCTGTTTCTTATAATAATTTGTTATTTTATTACGTATATACGGGGACATATCAAATGAGGAAACCTTTTCAACAACAACCAATAAAAACCGCACAGGGAGCAACATAAAACCAAACAGGTAAATAAGCGCATCCAAAACAGGAAACATCAATCCTGTGGTACACTATAAATAAGTTGTGAGTTGCATTGTTGCGCCCCGACCGATAAGGTCGAGGCGTTCGTATGTTGCAGTGGAGAACGCATGAAACGATCTGAATTGCGCAATGTGGCAATTATTGCCCACGTTGACCATGGCAAAACCACGTTGGTCGACGGACTATTGCGCCAATCACGCACATTCCGTGATAACCAGCAGGTGAATGAGCGCGTGATGGACTCGAATGACATCGAGCGCGAGCGTGGTATTACCATCATGGCCAAGAACACGGCCGTCAATTACAAAGGTACCAAAATCAACATTGTTGACACCCCTGGCCACGCTGACTTCGGTGGCGAGGTTGAGCGCGTCATGAATATGGTCGACGGCGTATTGCTGTTGGTTGATGCTGTCGATGGCCCGATGCCGCAAACACGATTCGTGTTGCGCAAGGCGTTGCAAGCAGGTCATAAGGCGATTGTAGTCGTAAACAAGATTGATCGCCCCAATGCCCGTCCACAGTGGGTCGTCAACGAGACCTTTGATTTGTTCGTCGAGTTGGGTGCGACTGACGAACAAGCCGACTTTGCTGTAATCTATGCCAGTGCTATCAATGGTATTTCAGGCACTGATCATGAGAATTTACAGGATACACTTGAGCCATTATTTGATGCCATCATTGAGCGTATCCCAGCACCAGATGTTGCGGTTGAGGAACCAGTCCAAATGCTGGTAACTAATACGTTCTTTGACGACTATCGTGGCAAAATCATGATGGGTCGTATTCGCCGTGGTTCACTTAACAAGGGTCAAGCAGTCATTCGTATCGACCACGATGGCAACCACAAGCCAGCCAAGATTGTCCAAATCTTCACCTACAACGGCCTTGATCGCCGCGAAGTCGAAGAGGCTGTTGCGGGTGATATCGTTGCAATCGCCGGTATTGCTGACGGCATGATCGGTGATACGGTTGCTGATGCGAACAATCCCGAGCAGTTGCCAGTGATTGCCGTCGAAGAGCCGACGGTGCGGATGACGTTCGGCGTGAACACCAGCCCGTTTGCCGGCCGCGAGGGCACCCACGTGACATCACGCAAGCTCCGCGATCGTTTGTACGCTGAGCGCGAGCGTGATGTGGCGTTGCGCGTCGAGGATACCGATGTGCCCGATGCGTTCTCCGTCAGCGGTCGTGGTGAGTTACACTTGACCATTTTGATTGAGAACATGCGCCGTGAGGGGTATGAGTTCCAAGTATCACGTCCTGAGGTCATCTTCCGTTTGGTTGATGGCGTCCGCATGGAGCCAATCGAGCAAGTCGAGATTGAAGTGTCTGAGCAGTACCAAGGTGCTGTTATCGAGTTGCTTGGCCAGCGTCGTGGCATCATGCGTGACATGGTCTACCGCGAAGATGGCACAGTCATGCTCAGCTTCCACGTACCAACGCGTGGTTTGCTCGGCTTCCGCCAACAATTGTTGACAGCTACGCGCGGCGAAGGCCAGCTCAATGCGTTGTTCTATGAATATCAACCACTTGCAGGTGAGATCAACACACGTGCGTATGGCTCGTTGGTTGCATCTGAGTCAGGTGTTACGACATCATTTGGTCTGCATGGCGCTCAAGAGCGCGGTCAGCTCTTTATTGGCGCTGGTCTCGATATCTACGAGGGCATGGTGATTGGCCAGCATATTCGTGAGCGTGACCTTGAAGTCAACGTCTGCAAGAAGAAGCACTTGACCAACATGCGTTCATCTGGTGCCGATGATGCGTTGCGCCTTGAGACCCCACGCAACATGAGTCTTGATGATGCGGTGGAGTACATCGGTGACGATGAGTTGCTTGAGGTGACGCCAAAGGCGTTCCGCTTGCGCAAACGCTTGCTTTCGATGGACGAGCGCAAACGCGACCAAAAACGTCGTGAAATGGCGCTGCAGTCCGAGTCTGTCTAGGATTAACACAACATAACATGTGTGTGAAAAGGAGGATTGTCATAGACAATCCTCTTTTTCTATTATTGACACAAACTGTTATACTACCCGTCAGACAGGTTGAACGGTTGGTCAAGAGGACACCATGAATCAACTTCGGGCATTGTGGCCATACGTGGTGCGGTATCGCTGGAGATTTGTGATTGGGTTGCTGTGTACATTGATTGCAACAGGCTTTGCAATCCAAGTGCCACAAGTCTTGCGTTGGATTGTTGACGAGATCAACACCAAGGGTATCGTGTGGAATGATCTGCAGTGGGCTGTGTTATTGATGTTGGGTATTGCCACTGTTGATGGTATTTTTCGCTTCTTCCAACGCGTGTTAATTCTTGGTTCAGCCCATCAAGTCGAAGGCGACATTCGTGAGGCCATGTTCCAGAAGTTGTTGCTGCTTGATCAGAAGTTTTACGGTGACCATCACACTGGCGACTTGATGACACGTGTCACCAACGATATTTCGGCGATTCGTCAATTCGTGGGACCAGGTATCAGCTCACTCGTGAGCGCCGTGTTGATGATTACCGGTGCATCGATTTTGATGATGACGACCAATTTGACGTTGGCGTTGATTGTACTCTTGTTGCTCCCTGCCGTGACAGTCCTGTTTATTTTGGTGGGTGCCCGCATGCGGGATATCTTCCGCAAGGTGCAAGATTTATTTGGCGAGGTCTCAACCCGCGCCCAAGAGAACTTTTCGGGCATTCGTACCATCAAAGCCTACACCCAAGAAGAACCTGAGACCACCGAATTTTTGCGTGTTAATGAGCGCTTTCGGGCTCAGAATGTACGCTACGTATTGTTGAGTGGATTACTCTGGCCCACGATTAGTCTTGTGCTCGGCACCATTGGCTCATTAGTGTTATTAATTGGTGGTCAACAAGTGGCTGCCGGTCAAATGACCGTCGGTGATCTGGTATTGTTTAATGGCTATCTAGCAGCTCTGGGCTGGCCGGTGGTGGCTCTGGGCTGGACCGTTGACCTGTACCAACAGGCGGTGTCGGCATCGTCGCGTTTAGCTGAGGTACTCCAGCGCCAGCCGTTGATTCGTGATGTTGACCAAGGTGCCATAGATCATGAGGTGCAAGGCCAAATTACCTTCGAACACGTCGGCATACAAGTTGGAACGACGCCCGATCAACGGTGGATTCTGCGTGATGTGTCATTTAGTGTGGGCGTCGGTCAGACCGTTGCTATTGTGGGCGCTACTGGCGGTGGCAAAACAACGTTGGTCAACCTCCTGTCACGCGTGCAAGACCCGAGTGAGGGGCGCGTATTGGTCGATGGCCACGATGTACGTTCGCTGACGCTCTTGTCGCTTCGTCAAGGCATTGGCTATGTACCCCAAGACACCTTTTTGTTTAGTGTGCCTGTGCGTGAGAATGTCACGTTTGGTCGCCCAGATGCAACCGATGAAGAAATTGATCAGGCTCTATTGATATCGCGCTTGAGCAACGACATAGTTCAGTTGCCCACTGGCATTGATACGTTGGTGGGTGAGCGTGGCGTGACGCTCTCGGGTGGCCAAAAACAACGTACTGCAATTGCCCGCGCTGTACTGCGCAATCCGGCCATTTTGGTGCTCGATGATGCACTTTCGAGTGTCGATACGCATACAGCCGCACAGATTCTCGACGGGCTTAAGCGCTTTCGTAAAGGCCGCACCGCAATTATTATTGCGCAACGCATTGCTACGGTGCGCGATGCTGATTTGATCGTGCTGTTGCACGACGGCAAAGTTGCCGAACAAGGGACGCATGATCAGTTGGTTGCGCTCGGTGGTTTATATGCCGCCATGTATCAACGTGAACAATTAGCCGATGCAGTAGACAACGCCTAAGGGGAACGTACAATGACAATCTACGATGATGAGATTCTTGGTAAAGCGTATGATGGTCGGTTGGTGCGTCGCCTGTTGGGCTTCGTCTGGCCGTACAAATGGGCGTTGACCGGCGCAATTGGGTTGATGGTTGGCAGTGCCGTTATGGAACTGGTGCCGCCGTATCTGATTCGTACGGCGATTGACGGTCCAATTGCTGAGGGGAACATTGAGGGCATTTGGCCGATCTTCTTGTTGTACGTGGTAACGTTGTTGGCTTCATTTGGTTTTCGTTATGCGCAGACCTATGTTATTCAGTCGATGAGCCAGAGCGTCATTATAGATATCCGCATGACGATTTTTCGGCATGTGCAAAAGATGAGTCTCAAGTTCTTCGATCATAATCCGGTTGGTCGATTATTGACGCGTATCACCAATGACGTTGATGCGTTGAACGAGTTTATCACCCAAGGTACAGTGGCGTTGCTTGGCGACTTGGTGCGCTTGGTGTTCATTATTGCCACCATGTTGATTTTGAGCTGGCAGTTGGCGCTGGTATCGTTCATCATGTTCCCAGTGGTGATTATCTCGACGATTATCTTTCAAAAAATCATGCGCGCGACATATCGCGAAATGCGTCAGCGCCTTGCCCGTATTAATGCCTATTTGAACGAGCAAATCACTGGCGTGTTAGTCACGCAGTTGTTTGGGCGCGAAGGGCGGAGTCGGGAGTTTTTTTCGGAGATAAGTAGCGATTATCTGAAGTCACAATTCAAGTCGAACAATACATTTGCCGTGTTCTTCCCAACGGTTCATCTCACCGGTGTGACGGCAACGGCCGTGTTGTTGTGGTTGGGTGGCCAACTTGTGCTCAACGACACTACGACCATCGGGTTGTTGGTGGCGTTCACGTTGTATACCGAGCAGGCGTTCGGACCGATTCGTCAGTTAGCGGAGCGCTACAACACGTTGCAGAGTGCGATGGCCTCATCGGAGCGCATCTTCCGTGTGCTTGACACTCCCGAGGACATCGCTGACCCAGCGGCACCAAAGCAGTTGCCATCACCGGTGCGTGGTGAAATCGTCTTTGACAACGTCATCTTTGGGTATAACCCTGAGGAGCCAGTACTCAAAGGTGTGTCTTTCACCATTCCCGCCGGGCAAGCGGTGGCTGTTGTTGGTGCAACCGGTGCCGGCAAGACATCACTGGTGAGTCTGATGGCGC
>Ga0068872_10001744_pt1 | contig 17329 bp, 14 predicted proteins | sample NOAtaG_7_FD_66441 | JGI IMG/M metagenome (GOLD analysis project Ga0068872, IMG submission 66441) | Freshwater lake microbial communities from Lake Erie, under a cyanobacterial bloom - NOAA_Erie_Diel1S_2200h metaG | ecosystem: Environmental > Aquatic > Freshwater > Lake | place: USA: Ohio, Lake...
GACCAGCTCCAACGCCTCGTGCTCCGTCTCCACCTCCCCACAGACTTCGAAATCGGGTTGTGTAGCAAGATTCAGCGAAAGCCCTTGTCGCACCAATGGGTGATCGTCGACGATTAGAATTCTGGTCTGTTTCATTCCAATGCTCCATCTGGATTCGTGGGAGGAAAAGTCGGTATCGATGCTTTGATTTCGTCGCAGTTTTCTTCGGACACATGATGGGCGGCTGGAAGCACGCATCGAATGATGGTCCCGCCCCCCGGTATCGGCTCAATCTGAAATACCCCATTCATCAACTGAACTCGGTACTCCATGGTTCGTAGCCCCACCCCGTCTCCATTAGCGGACGGATGAAAACCGTTCCCATTGTCGCTTACTTCCAATCGAACGTGGTCCTGGAGCGCCTGCAGCAACACCTTAATCCGGCTTGCCTTGCCATGGCGAATGGCATTGTTGATCGCTTCCTGTGCGATCCGATAGAGATGACTTGCCGCGGTATCGTCGGAAATGCGAACTTGTCCACCCCCGACAAACTCGAAGGAAATCTCTGGACCTACCGTTTCGGTCAGCTTCTTGAGTGCTTCTGGCAAATCATCAGCTCGCACCGGACTGGCAAGAATTCCTCTGGCTAGAGCCTGAACATGCTTCTGGGCTTCGGCAAGCCCTTCGGTCAGCTTCTGCGAGATGGCGTGCAACTTGTCAAGTAGCGGCGCTTCCCTGGTGGTCGATGGCGTGGAGGGAACAGCGGCCATCTGGTCTTCACTGCTGCCAATCTGATCGATGGCGTGGTTTACTGCAGATGCAAAAAGGGCGAGCCCCGTCAATTCCTGCTGAATCCCATCGTGCAGTTCCTGTCCAATCCTTCGCTGCTCGTCCGTCGCGGCGCGGAGCACCCGTCGCTGCAACTCCCTGCGTTCGGTAAGGTCTCGAATGAAAACGGCACATCGTTCGTCCTCAGCAATGCCTACCAGGGAAATCTCAGCTGGGAACTGCCTTCCATCGCATCGCATCAACATCGCTTCTTGCACACCCCTATTCCGTCGCAAGGCCACCTTCTGAAGGTAGCGGCGAAAGGACTGCCCGACCGAACTGCGAACACTGCTGGGGATCAGTCCTGCGGCACTTTTCCCGACCAGTTCCTGACCGGCGCAACCGAACATCGCCTCGCCCCCGGGATTGATCACAAAAATACGCTCCTCCCGATCGAGAACCAGGATGGCATCCGAGGCGGCCTTCAGAATCGCCTGTAGCATCGCATCTCGATCCCGAAGTTCCCGTTCGATCTGCTTTCGCGCGGTGACGTCATGCACCACCATGACACAGCCTTTTACCGCTTGTTGGGCATCGAGAATCGGATTAGCACTAAAGCAGCCAATCCATGTTTCGGCACGATCGGTTCGGTGGATCGCGTACTCCATCTCCTTGATCCGCTCTCCTCGGAGCGCCCGGTGAACCACTCCCTCCTCCATGCCGACCGGCTGCCCCTGAAGCATAGTTAAGCGAAACGTCGAATCATAATTTTTTAGTTTTGCGAACACTTCCGGACGGCTTGAAAATCGGTGAAAGTCAACAAAAGCCTGATTGAACTCCAGTGGATTGCCCTGCTCATCGGTGATCAGCACTGCATCGCTCATGCATTCTATGGCAGCCCTCAGCTTGCCTTGGCTTTCCAATGCTGCCCATTCCGATTGCCTTGGCGAAGTGATGTTGAAACAGAATCCCAGCCACTCCTGAATGACACCTTCATCGTTTCGAACCGGGACTGCATGGACCGATGACCAGTGCCACTGCTGATCGCGCCCGCGCAAGCGATGCTCATTGGCAAACGGAACTCCCTGTTTGACTGATGAATTCCATTTCGTGACTGCAGAAGCCAAGTCGTCAGGATGAACCATCTTTGTCCAACTATCGCCCAGCAACTCCTCGGCGGACTGGCCGTTGTAGGCGATCCAGCCCTGCGGCGGAAACTCCTGCTGGCCCGATGCCGAACAGTTCCATGTCACTGCCCCCAAGGCACTGGCAAGCAATCGAAAACGCTTCTCGTGACTTTGCTCGCACCCACGCAGTCGCTCCAAGGCGATTCCAGATGCCATCTGACGAACCATCAGGCAAATCCAAGAAAGGTCGGTGGGATCTGGACTCCAGGTCGAACTGCTGCAAACCGCGAGAGCGCCCAGCACTTTCCCTTCTGCGACCGTCAAAGGGATAGCCAAATGGCTTTGGTCGCATGGCGGGTCCGTTGATTGCGGGCAGCAAGCACCGCCACCGGCCACTGCACCTCCACCATTGCCAATGAAAACGACTTCCCCTTTTTCGATCGCCAGATCCACTGCAGCTGGTGGTTCCGAGACCATTTCGCGAACGGTCGACTCCTCCTGCTGGGCTCGCAACTGCTTTTCCAAAAACAATTGTTTTTCCGAAGATTCTCGGAGATACAAACGGACCGATTCGGCTTCGGTGATTCGCAAGATCTGTCCCAGAAGGGCATCCACCCATTCCCGGATAGCCGAGTCACCGGATTGCGGCGGAACCAGTTCCTCCACCCACCGAAGTCGCAGTCGGTTTTCCTCCAGATACCGTGACGCCCGTGATGCTTGCGTGGCGACCTGGAATACATCGGCCAGTGCAGAAAGCCAACGCACGTCCCCGAGATGGAATGGCGTGTGATTGCTTTGGCGGATCACCCAAAGTGCACCCGATTCTCGACCTTCCCAGAGGAACGGAATGGCCAGAGCTTCATGGAAGGAAATCGGAATCTTGTTGGAGAAAAAGTCGGTGCGTCCATTCCCGAAGAACAAATGGGGTTCTTTCTTTTCTAATACCAGACTGCTCGGACATTCTTCAGGTTGCATCCAGTCCTTTTCCTGTCCGGCAAGAGACCCGACTCCAAAGCTCCATCGATATCGAATCCTCCCCCTAGTCGACTCTTGGGTTAGGATCCCCACCAACTCGGCGACGCATTCTTTCGCGGCTCGATCGAGCAACTCCCGGCAAGCGGTGTCGGGAACCTCAATGAAGGAACGCAGCAGGCTGAACGACAGTTGCTCGATCGACTCGCAGCGAGCGTCGGCAGGCCGTTTCTCAAGGCGCTCCGTGCAACAGAGTTGCGCGAAAAAAGCCCGCCGATCGTCGCCCTGATGTTGGTCGACGCGCATGGAATTTCCTTTTCTGCGATGTGATTCAATGCAACTCGCACCAGTTCACTTGCCATGCGAGCCCCGTCTATTGTGACAACTTGCGGGATGGCGGGTGGGATGCTCAGGGTTCCATCGGTTGGACTTTCATAGAAATGTAATCCGATTGGGCATCTTTAGAATATGGAGGAATCCCCTATTCCGTTTTGAGAACTCCATGATTTGCTGCGTGAGCGGCACACGATCGACTCCCAAGCTGCTGTCTCTGGTGCACGACACCACACTCCATTTCAAGTTCCACTCGATTGGTTCCCCGATGCGTCTCCGCATAATTCCGTAGGTCGTGGATCGACAGGGACGAGGAGCCCAAGGGCGACATGGAGAGGTCTTACGATCTGCAGGGACTGAGCACTGGAGGAAGGAAAAGGGAATGCATCATGAGAATCATGATCGCCGATCGGGACTGGGATCTTTTGGATGGCCTGCGCGAGAGGCTTGGGGATCGCGGGCACGAAACACAGATCGCGACCGGTGGACTGGAGTGTCTTTCGCAGTTGCGCGATGCACGCCCGGACATGCTGGCGTTAGGGGATGGGCTTTTATGGGGTGGTGGTGAGGGGGTGCTTGCCGTGATGGCACAGGATGAGCAACTGCAGGAGATTCCTGTGCTGCTCCTTTTGGAACACGGGAAGCTATGTGATTTCGTCCGCCATCCTTTGGTGGTTTCAGTGATTCGATATCCGGCGCCGCTACACGAACTGGCCAGGCAATTCGCACTCCTGGCGCTCCTGTGCGACACCAGTTCCTTTGTCGATCGGGGAGTAGAGAATCCCGAAGACCGCCAATGGATATCAGAAGCCAACTCAGCGTCCAGTTGGTAACCAGGTCACGGAACGAAAGCTGCCAACCGCTTTACGGGGCTCTTTGATCTGGAGTCCCTGGCTCAAGGAATCATCGCGAGGGCGACTCGCTGTTCAGATCCATTCCCCACTGGGGATGGAATCGAAGACGGATGCTTGTGTTTTTCGACCTGCATCCAGATTGGCCGAAGGGGATCGGGCAATCGGGATCGGGCGCACGGGCGTTGGTTCGACTGCAGTTTGCCGTCGGCTTATGGCGGAAATAGGTAGTGCAATTTTCATCTACTCACATGTTTTCGAGAAAGGGACCGCAGCAATGAAGAATGACAGTGAACTGAAACGGGACTTGGAGAACGAGCTGATGTGGGAGCCAAGCGTTACGGAAGCTCACATCGGTGTCAGCGTCAGCAACGGTGTGGTGACATTGAGCGGCCATGTGCCTTCTTATTATGAGAAATGCTGCGCGGACCGAGCGGCCAAGCGGGTCTATGGAGTCAAAGCGATCGTCGACCAGATCGATGTCAAGCTTCCCGGCAGTGCCACGCGCACCGACGAAGATGTCGCGAAAGCCTGCTTGCAGGCCATCTCCCAGAATTACTCCGTGCCGGAAAACAAGGTAAAGCTGCTTGTGCGAGATGGCTGGGTCACGCTCGACGGGGAGGTCGAGTGGCAGTACCAGAAGGAGGCTGCTCTGCATGCAATCCGCCACCTGATTGGTGTTCGCGGCGTCAGCAACAACGTAACAATCAAGGCCCACATATCACCTCGCGATGTGCGCAACCGGATCGTTGCCGCCTTCCATCGGAACGCCGATATCGACGCCCGCCGCATCGACGTCGAAGCGAACGACAGCAAGGTGATTCTTCGCGGCAGCGTTCGATCGTGGACAGAGAAAGAAGAGGCGCAACAGGCAGCCTGGGCCGCCCCCGGTGTTACCGCTGTGGAGAACCAACTGTCGGTGAATCCATAAACGGAAGCGTTGAGTCGGCTTCAGGGAAACACCCTGAAAGCCAACCAATAGCTGGGTGAAATGAGCGGAACGCATAGGGCAATAGGAGATCGTGATGCCGGGGGATCCATCACCACTGGAAGACAACGCTCCCGATGGAGGGAACCCCTCGCATCCATCACCGATGCGCTGGATGGATGTCGCCAAGCCCCATGTTCGCTTTCCTGATGCGGTATCCGCAGATGGGCTAGAGGAATCCGGCGATCAGCCGGCTGCAGGTAAAGGGGAACGCGCCGCTCCTTTCCGCAAGTGGCACGGGCGCACAAGAAGGGCCTTAAGGCCGATCTGATCGGCTGGCCTGGAGAGTTTTCCAATAGGGGCATGGAGCAGGAAGTGGGCCCCTCAAACGCAACGACTCGGAAGCCGATGAGTGATCGCTTCCTGGCGAGGAAGCGTCTTTGAGAAAGCAAGCAGATAGAGAGGAGGTCAGCATCGACTGCTTGCGCGGGCATCGCCCCGCGAAGACGCCGGTAATTCCAAACGTTGCACGCCGCGGAACTTGCGGTCCGCGTGGGTAGAACTAGGCCGCCAGCCGGGAGGGACTGGCTTCCTGGAAGACGATCATGATCGGCTTGTCCAATTGAAATTTCAAGGAACGAACAGGAGAGTAACAATGCGTTATGTGATACGGGATCGCGCTGCTAATACTGCGGTCCACACCTTCTATCTGGTGCTGATCCTCTTTCTGCTGACAGCCATGAAAACACCGGTTCAAGGTGCCGTATTGGTTGACCATAAAGAGTACAGCGTCACCCACTTCTTCGAATTCGCACCGGCTCAGTCGGTCGTACCTACGGTGACTGTGCACCACTTCCAGCATGGCTGGGTGCATGACCCTGGCCTTCGATACCAAGTCAATCCGGCTGTCCAGCCTTCCGGATTCAATAACGACGGGCTGAATTTTCAGAGTGCAACGGGGAATGTGGTCAACGTTCCACGCGGAGGCGGTGCGCCCGTCACGGTCAACCAAGGGTCGGTCTCGATCGGATCCGATGGGATCAACTTTCCCCCCGGCTCCATTTACTCGGTCTACGTTCCAACCCCGACCAATGATGCCTATGCGGGTTCACGATTCGGACTGGATGACTTCAGTACCGGAAGTCCCTTGCGAGGTACCATGCAGGCCGAAGGCTCGATCAACGCCAAGCAAGATTCGGTCACCGGCAGCCCGAATCCTTCGGAAGCTTATGCGTTTAGTTCGACCAGAATGGACGTTGCCGGTGGAGAAGAACTTCGCAGTGGACAGATTCTCTGGGCACCTCAGATCATCACGCCAGCAGTGGTAGGTGGTATTGGGGGGACTTGGGAGAACTGGCGGTATGGACGCGATCCGATTAATTTCAGCATCCTCGATACGGTCACCGGGGACCTGCTGGAAGAAACACTGCTCGATATCGCCTTCGATATCCGTGGTGACGGTTCGTTTGACTGGGAGAGCCTGTCGGGACTCTTCTCGATGGACATCGAGGAAGGTTATTTCTCTATCGACATCTCCAGCCCCTACACCACGCAACAAGGGTCCTTGTACATCGGCGTCGACGGAGGGCTGGTAACCACGTCGACGGACAGCGGGATGTTTGATGGTCTCCTTCCTGCGTTGGGAACACCGGGGAACTTTGGTCTCCTACTTCCCTACTTCGTTCTGGACTACGACTTCGGCAACTTCAATGGTCATGACCTGGAGATCGTCGCCAGTTTCAGTGGCAGCGGCGCTGCCCTGGCGGGGGTTCCCGAACCAGGAACGATCCTCGTCGTCTCCTCAGGCATGCTGGGAATGATGCTCCGTCGCCGTCGCGCCCAGAAGCTGGCAGCCAGCCAGGTCTGACGCGGTTCAAGAAAGTTATTCAATGATTCCAGGCTGCGGTGGCTTCCGTTTTCTGCCGCCGCAGCCTTGCTGACTTTAGAGAGCAGCCCAACCTTTCAGTCAATCCAACAATTCCATGGGTTTCTTGGCTACAAATCGCTGCTGCTATCCAAGGTTGCCAAAAGACCAGTGCAACCTGATTCCAGTGTCACAGCACATCCCATCTGGTCGCCTGCAAATGGCAACTCGATTGGGATCCCTTGAATTCCATCGCGATGCGGAAAAATCCCAGACGGACGAGATTCTTCTCCCTCAAGGCTTGTTGCAAATCTCTTCTCGTCTCGCGCGAAGCCGCAAAGGCACGAAGCGATAGAGAGCCCAGTCCCCTTCTCGATTCCTGCTTGGACATCCCGTCAACTTCTACTGTGGGCGGTATCCTTTCGTTGCCAATCGAATCGACTGGGTCGAATGGCCCATGGAACGGGGCGTCGTGTGCTGACGAACGATCTGCCTTTTGTCGTCCTTCGCGTCTTGGAGTCTTCGCAGGAGATCAACCGACTACCAGTCCCGATCGAAGAGGCCATCTGGCGGCGAAAACTTCCCCGCCTCGTAGCCAAGCGACAAGCTTTCCCTTGGCTGTCTTGGATCATCCCCCACGAGAATCCCGGATGGACCGAACTTTCCACCGGCTGATACCTTCGCCTCCCAGCGCAATCCTGCAACTCCCTTCGGCTAGGTTTTGATTGCCGAATAGCGCGACCTTCTCACGATGGCATGGGGCGATCGTTCTGCAATAAAAAAAGGGAAGCCGTTGAGCAGCTTCCCCGCGTAGGATGGACGTCTTGGCTCGCAACGGTCATGTCGCTCCTAGGGCCGCCTCTAGTTTCGATCGGGGGGGCATACCAACAAATCGCTCCACCACCTCCCCGTTGCGGAAGATCATCAGGGTAGGGATGCTTTGGATGCCGTAGGCAGTCGCAACTTCCGGATTGTCATCCACGTTGACTTTGCCCACCAGCACCGACCCGGCATGAGCGACTGCCAATTCGTCGATCAGCGGCGCGATCTGCCGGCAAGGGCCACACCAGGGAGCCCAGAAATCGACCAACACCGGTTGATTCGACTCCAGCACCAAGTTCCTGAAATTCGCATCGGTCAATTCTGCAGCTTTCCCCATCTCCCCGTCCCTTCGAAAACGTGTTGCCTGGAACCTGTATTTCCAACCAGAGGATTGTAGAGCCGACAGATGGACTGTCAAATCGGCACCTTCTATCCACCCGACGAAGCGTGCATTTTTCGTGCCAACATGCCCCCGGGGTTCACTCCTTCCGGGTCGTGGCCGCGCCTCCAAATGCCGGATCAACCAACCCAAATGCGCCGGTTGAAAACAAACCATTCCAGGGCAAGAAGAGCCAGCGCCAGAAGCAACAGGGGACGCCACAACTCGCGACGGCCCCATAGCGTGCTGACCGCTTCTGGGATCGTCTCCTCACCCAGAGAGAGTTCCCGCTGAGGCTTGAGGCTGCTTTCCTTCTGCGAAAAAAGATTCACCGTGAATCGCTCCAGCGGCTGTGTCTGGCCTTCGGCAAAGACTTCGTAGGGTCCGATCCGTTCGGTCTGGGAAAAGACGATCGATTGCTGATCCCCTCGATCCTGCTGGATCCGTTTTCCGTCGGGAGCGACAATCTCCAGCTTCGGATATTTGCGATTCATCGTCAGCGCGATGCTCTCTCCCGGTGGAACGCTGCGGGCATGACTGAGCGACACTCCGCCGCCAAGAAACTCCACCGACGAAAAGAGAAACAGCGGGAAACTTCGCTTGATCAACCAGTCGGTGTTGACGGTCGGTGGCGATTGCCGATGGTCGATCAAAGGAAACCCAACCACCGCATCTTGGAACGGCCCTCGGGGTGCCACGGCGATCAACGGCCCCAGATCGGACTGCAACAACGTGGTGGCCGATTCCGGGGGGACCAACGGCTGGCCTTCGACGATCCGGATCGATCCCAACTCCAGGTACTGCATCATGGGGTGCTCACGATCCCAGTCCAGAACCAGCAACGGGCCTTGAGGCTCCTGCAGATTCCATCCATCACCCGGGGGCTGGATGCCGAACCAGAGGGTATTGCACGGAGGGACTTCCTTCGGCACGCACTGATCGAAAATCGCTAAGTCGAACTCGCCCGCCTCCAGCAGGGCGCGGTACTCCTCTCCATCGAGGAAGTTGGGGCTTTCGACTCGTACCTGCGCCAGCTTGGCGACCGAATCGGTTGCCAGGGCGGTCTCCAAGGCGTTGTTCCCGCGACTGACCAGAAGCAGATTGGTGCGGCGGACCGGACGGAGTGCTGCGTAGGCGGTATTATCGGCAGCCAGCGCATCCTCGCCATCGATCTGGAGCTTCAAGATACCTTCTTCGACATCATCCAGTCCAAACCGAACTCCCGATTCTTCTTCGGGGCTGAGCGTTACCGTCGCGGCGTCGAGCAATTGATCGTTGCGGTAGAGCGAAATCGTGCGAGAATCGGCCATCGGTCCGAACGCACCAAGTCGTGCGTATGCCTCAATTTCCTCGGGATGCTCTGGGTTCCGGTCGATCGAAAAAGAGAGGATCGCTGCGTTAGCGACTTCGTCGCGTCCGACTGGGGTGTAGTCAACAGTCAGGTAATCGAGCGGGACATCGGGAACGGCCGGGAAAGCCCCATCGGAAAGCAAAATCACCGTCGCCGGCATCGCCTCGGCTACCTGCACGTCGTTGACCCCTCCAAAACTGACTCGGCCTGGATTGGCCAGCCCTGAGGCGGCGCGGAGTGCTTCGCTGACCTGAGTGGTTCGCTGAGTCGGCTGGATCGACTCCACGGCAGATCGCAGCCTTCGGGTGTCCTGAGTGAAGCCCTGCTTGACATCGGCGCGATCGGAGAAAGCTACGACCATCGCGACATCGCCACGTTGCAGGCTGTCGATCCGTTGGATAGCCAGCCGCTTGGCCTCCTCAAGCCTGCTTCCCGCTACATCCGTAGCGCTCATGCTGGCCGAATGATCGATCAGAAAAATGTAGCGTTTCCCCGATCCCATGCTTCCACTCCAGCCTGGCCTGAGTGCTGCCAGCATCAAAGCGGCGACGAAGAGCAGTTGCAGGAGCAGCAGGAGGTTTCTTCGGAGTTTCTGCCACAGGCTGTTGACCCGCATGTCCTCCACCGCCTGCCGCCACAGCAGCGTGCTAGGAACTTCAAGCGGTTGTCGTTTTAGCTTCAAGAAGTAAAGCAAAAAAATCGCCAGGGGGACGGCCGCCATCACAGCCCATTGCCAAGGCGCTAGCGCGCTGAGCCATGTCATCGGACAAGCCCTCTTTGCCTGAGATAGTCATTGACCAGTCGATCCACCGCTAGGTCGCTTCGCGCCGGCAGATAGGAAATGGTGCGCCGCTGGCAGAAGTTTTTCGCACCCTCGAGAAAGGCCCCCAGTCTTTCCTGATAGCGGGCCAGCAGTCCCGGGGTAATGCTGACCTCCCGTTGGTCACCATCTTCGCAATCGGTCAGCCGTAGATCGCCTGTCGCCTGGGGCTGGAGTTCTTCAGGCGAAAGTAGATGGATCACGTAGAGATCCATGCGTCGTGCCATCAACAGCCGCATCGCGGATTCGTAGCCGCTCTTATCCATCAGATCGGTCACCCACACCACAATACCTCGACCTGGATTGCGAATACAGAACGACTGGACTGCCTCGCGAAACGATGGCGTCGCCTCCGGCTGAATGCGGTCGATCTGATCGAGCAATTGAGGGAGGGAGGCGCGGGATCGATGCGCCTTGGCAGGTCGACTGGCCTGGGAATGCCCCTGGACTACGATGCGATCGCCGCGACACAGTCCAATGTAGCCAAGGGCTGCCATCAACCGCTTTGCCGCCTCCAACTTGCTGGGCTGGCCAAAGGACATCGAAAGCGAATTGTCGATCAATCCAAAAAAATGAAGGTCCTCCTCTTCGAGGAAAAGCTTCAGATAGAGTCGATCAAGTCGCGCGTAGAGGTTCCAGTCGATGAAACGGAGGTCATCCCCGGGGGTGTAGTTGCGAAAGTCCGCAAACTCCACGCTCTGCCCTTTGCGAGGACTCCGCCGCTCTCCTTTCATCCGTCCACGAAAAATCTTCCGGCTCACCAACTCCATCCGTTCCAGCTTCCCCATCAGCTCGGCCGGCAGCAATTGCTGGAATCGTCCTTCCACCAGCTCGCTATCTCCCATCCTTCCGCTCCTCGATCCTGCCAAATGCCGTTGCGGGCCGACTGCCTGTCTTTCGATTATGACTGGTCTTCACCAATCGGTGTTCCTCCCACCTGAGAATTCCATCGCAGCCTACTGGCGCAGGTAGAATGAATCCAAATCGGCCGGAGGCTGGAAAGCCTTCCGTCGGGGTGATGCCAAGGGGAAGCACCAAACCATTCTTCAGCGATCCTCCATCCGGGAGAAGATGATGGCTGCCACCAACCGCAGAAAGTCTTTGATCCAAATGGGTGCCATTGCTGCGCTTCCTTCGATGATGGAGGCAGCCGGAGGATCCAGCCCCTCCGATGCCCTCGCTCCCACCCCCTCGAATCGCATCGTTGAAGAAAACAAACTCCCCGGCACCAACTCCTGGATGCTCACCAATAGCCGGATCGATCCATCGACCAAGTACCGCTGCCCTTGGATCGAAGGGTACTGCGGTCACCCCAGCGTGGATGCTGGGCAGGAGATTGCATTCCACTGGAGCACCCTTCAGTCGACCGAAGTGGTCCTGGAAATATTTCGCTTGGGCTACTACCAGGGAACCGGCGGCAGGCTGGTCCATCGCTCCCTGCCCATACCCAGCATGCCTCAGCCAGTCCCGGCGCCAGGCCAACGCCGATTGATCGATTGCCAGTGGCCGGCGATGTATCGATGGCAGATCCCCAAAGATGCCCTCTCGGGAGTCTACCTAGGGAAGATGACCGAGCAATCGGAGGGGGTCGACAGCTACACGATCTTTATCGTGCGAGACAACCGGCAGGTCGATCTCTTGTTTCAGTGCAGCGACCATACCTGGCAAGCCTACAACCGCTGGCCCAGCCAGTTTTCGCTTTACGATGACGGGGTGAACCAATGGCATTGGGGCGACAAGAGCGAAGTCAGTTTCCGGCGCCCCTACGGCCGCTACTGCCAAATCTTCGACGCACCTCTTTCCACAGGTTCAGGAGAATTTCTACTCTGGGAGTTTCCGTTTTCCTTTTGGCTGGAAGCAGAGGGATACGATGTCTCCTATCAGTCGAACACCGACACCCATCGACAGCCCGAGACTCTTTCGCGATGTCGTGCACTTCTCAGCGTCGGTCATGATGAATACTGGACCGATGCGATGTACGCCGGAGTCCAAAAGGCGATTGAACAGGGGGTGAGCGTCGGATTCTTTTCGGGCAACGCCGTCTGCGGCAAGGTGGAGTGGAACCCTCAAAGCCAGTCACTGCACCGCATCGGAGTCTTTGGGCCCCCGGGTGGCACCGGCGAATTCGAATCGATGAGCCAGTTGAAACATGAGCCACCCTATGCGAATGCCCTGATCGGAGCTCATAGCACCGGGCCAGTCACTGGGGGAGCCGATTGGATCTGTCGCATCCCCGAACACTGGGTGATGGAGGGAACGGGTATGCGTCAGGGTGACGGCATCCCGGGTCTGATCGGTTGGGAATGGCACGGCGATCCCGCATCGATCCAAGGGCTGGAGATTCTTGCCAGCGGACCAACTCAATCGGCCCCAGGACAACTCAACGGAGGCCAATACACATCGACCCTCTATCCCGGCCCCAGAGGTAATTGGGTCTTCAACGCTTCGACGATCTGGTGGGCCGATGGGCTCAGCCAGCCGCCTGGGTACGTCAGACCCAGCGTCTACACAACCCCCAAAGGCCCTGATCCCCGCGTTCAGCGCATCACCCGAAATCTGCTCGATCGTATGATCCGTGACAACATCCAAGCAGGTGGCCGCTCGTGAACCCTGCCGACTCTATTCACTCTTGTTTGCAATAATTCTCTGAGAAGTAAGGAAGAACCGATGCCCAAAGTGGTGATCACCGATTTCATCAACGACGATTTGGCTGTCGAGCGGACAAGACTCAAGGGGCTGGCCGATGTGATCGCTTACGATGCTTTCCAGGAGTCGGAACTGACCGGAAAGATCGAAGACGCCGACTGCATCATGATGTTCCACAATCTATCCATCTCCCGCAGCACGATCGAACGGCTGAAGCACTGCAGGTTGATCGTTCGCTGCGGAGTTGGATTCGACAATGTCGACCATGCCTTCGCTGCTCAGCGAGGTATCCCGGTCGCCAATGTTCCCGACTACGGAACCGAGGAGGTCGCCGATTCGGCTATCGGCATGATGCTGGCGCTGACACGAGGCATCCATCCCTACAATGTCCATCTGCGCCACCATCCGCATCCCTGGATGTACACGATCGCATCGCCTCTGGTCCGTCTGCGCGGTCAGACGATTGGACTTGTGGGACTAGGACGCATCGGCATGGCGACGGCACTGCGCGCCAAGGCCCTTGGGATGCGAGTGGTCTTCTACGACCCAGGCCGCGAGGACGGCTATGAGAAGAGCCTGGGAATCATTCGCTGCGAAACCCTCGACGATCTCCTTCAGCAGTCCCTGGTAGTCAGTCTCCATTGCCCCATGTCGCTTCAGAACCACCATCTGATTGATGGGAAACGTCTGGAAAAGATGCCGATGGGAAGTTACCTGATCAACACGGCCAGAGGGAAATTGGTCGACACCAAAGCGATCCCTGCAGCCCTTGCCTCGGGACGCCTGGCCGGCGCTGCCATCGATGTGCTGGAGCAGGAGCCGCCCGAGCCGGACCATCCTTTGCTAGTTGCCTGGAGAGATCCCAAGCATGCAGCCTACAATCGGCTGATCATCAATCCCCACGCCGCCTTCTACTCGGAAGAAGGGCTTCTGGACATGAGAGTCAAAGGGGTGGAAGCATGCCGCCGGGCCTTGCTGGGTGAGCCGTTGAGGAACGTCATCAACGGCGTGGTACCAAAGAGCTAAAAGGCTAGAAACTCATCGAGCGCATCCCGGAACCAAGAAAGCGGCTCCTCGCGCCCCGTCCAGTAGCGATACTTCGCCTGAAGCATCCATGCGGCATACTCCGATGCATCGATCCACTTCAAGGCAGTCCGTGAGAGCTGCTGTCGCCATCGGGAGCCGCTTGGATCTTCCGTCAGGATCACGATCCCGGTCTGAGATTCAAGCGAATCCGCAAGGACACTCCATGCGTGGTCCGGAAGTTGTCCTGCGACCAAGACCACCAGGGGCGCGATCGCCTCCGCCGATTTGGGATCGGACAATTCCAACTCTTCGGTCGATGCTTTATCACCAAGAGGCTCGCCTTCACTCGGACGATCCATCGCGAGTGAGGGGTCGACCAGTTCGGGAAGTGGATCGGTCGCCGACATCCACCGCCAGGAGACGGGGTGGCAGGCATCGAGCGAAAGAGAGCCCCACGACTCAGACGCCTCGCCCAGGCAGAGCAAAATCCCGCGGCTCTTCTCAATCCGCTCGTTGATCATCCGATTGAGCACATCGATTCTCAGATCGTCCGCTTCCCATCCTTGTGAAGTGCGGCGCGCCACTTCGACGGTTCCCGATTGGCGTGCGCGAGCCGTGGCTTCCGGGAACAACGGCATCGCAGCAGTCGCGAATGGTGGCAGCAGTTCCAGACCGGAAAACCGCAGCGCTCTGGCCCCCGCGATGGCAGCCGCCAACTCCTCAGGCACCACCTCCGCCGTCATCACATGCCAATCCAACTCCGCCCTCTTCATCACCTGCTGGAGGACGAACTGAGTCGCTGCACCGGCGACGGGGAATCCCAGGCATCCGATAATCGGTTGAAACAATTCGTCCGCCATTGGATCCTCCCCACGACCTCTGCTGCTTCCATCGATCTGGCTGAGCAACCCTTGCAGGTCGCGCTAAGGGTCCGCCCCCTGACCATCACGAGATGGACCGGATGGAAGCTAAGTGAAAGTGAGCCCCAGACCCTGCAGACGTTTGCGAGTCTCTTCCATGAGAAGATCTTCTTCCGCTTCGTCGGCCGCTTGATAGGTCACCGAAAACCGAAGGTAAGGTCCAGCGTCGTCCCAGGGCACCGTCACCACAGAATGCTCGGTGATCAAAAACTGAGACGCTTCCTCGGCGTTCGCAAATCGGCGACCGTCCGAGGTACCGGTGGGAGCGGGGGCGTAGAGGAAGTAACTGCCGCCTGGCATGGAAAGAGTGAACCCGCACGCACGCAAGGTCGCCACCAGTTTCTCCAAACGACGCCGGTACTTCGATCGAATCCCCGCGGGAATCGACGGGGTATCCAAGGCGGTCACCGCGGCTCGCTGTATCGCCGAAAACTGGCCGCTGTCGCTATTGTCCTTGACGTCGGAAAATGCCTGAACAATTTTCGCATTCCCGCAGACCCATCCAATCCGCCAGCCAATCATGTCAAAACCTTTGCTGAGCGAATGCACCTCCACCCCAACATCGCCAGCCTCAGGGACCTGAAGGAAACTCAGCGGCTCGCCCTCGAACGTCAGCAGCACGTGGGCAGCATCTTGGACGACGATGAACTGGTGCTGCTTGGCCAGAGCGATCACCTCTTGATAGAAATCCCTGGTTGCTACCTTGCCCGTGGGGCTGTTGGGATAGTTCAAGACCAGCATCTTGACTCGGGGCCAGAGATCGGACGGTACCTTGGTAAAATCAGGGTAGAAGTCATTCTCTTTCAGCAGCGGCAGGCGAAAGACACTGCCTCCGTAATACCGCGTGTGCGTCCCCGCAACGGGATAGCCAGGGACCGTCATCAAGGTGATGTCGCCTGGGTTGATGAAGCAGGCAGGCAGCATGGCAAGAGCTGTCTTGCTGCCGATGCAGTGATTGATCTGCGAGGCAGGATCGAGCGTGACACCGAATTGCCGCTCCATGAATCTCGCCACCGCCTCCTTGAATTCCCCGACGCCATTATCTGCGTAGCCACGATTCTCCGGTCGATGAATCTCCTGCTCCATCGACTGCCGCACCACTGGATCGGCCATCGAGTCATTTTCGCCGATGCCAAAATCGATCAGCCATCGATCCGGATAGTCAGCAAGTGCCTTCCTTTTGGCTCGCTTGATCTTCTCAAACTTGTAGATCTCCGTCCCCTTGCCGTACTGCGGTCCTCCAATCCGATCGGCGAAAAGCGTCTGGAAGTAGGGATCCTTCAAATCGAGGTCGGAACGGGAACTGGTCATCGGTCTATTTTCCGTACGTATCGAACCACGGGACTAGTGCAACAAGCGGTTTGTTGTACCCCAATTGACACTTTTTTCAACCAACGCAACCGATCCCGCTTACTCGCATAGGGTCTTGCTGGAACTTTGGTAGCGTTTCGATAAACTGTTACGGCAGTTCGATATCCTGCATCGGGATTCAGTCGCATGAAGCCAAAGGTACCGGTTCTCATGCATCCTATCCCTCTCCAATCGACTCTCTTGAAAGGATCTTCCATACCGTGGCAGAGAAGCGTCTGAAGGGAAAGCGAGCCATTGTCACTGGGGCAGGGCGGGGCATCGGTGCGGCGATCGCCGTGGCGTTGGCGAATGCTGGTGCCGATGTGGCAGTCAACGACTTGGTGATGCCGGAGGAAACGATCAAGGCCTGCAAGAAGGCGAAAGTGAAAGCGATTCCGGCCCTCGCCGACATCGGATCTCAAGAAGCCGTCGACCAGATGGTTGCGGAAGTCTGCAAGACGCTCGGGGGTGTCGACATCCTGGTCTCCAATGCGGCCTTCTCCGATCGCGAACTCTTTTACGAAGCCGACATGAAAGGCTTTGAGAAAACGATTCAGGTCTGCATGTGGGGCCCCTTCTATCTGGCCCGCGCGGTCGCCAAGCAGATGATCAAGCAGAAGAAGGGGGGGAACATGGTCTTTATCAGTTCTCCGCATGCTTACTTAGCCATCCCAGGCGCCACCGCCTACAACATGGCCAAAGCAGCCCTCGACCAACTGGCGAAGACGGCGGCAGTAGAACTGGCGGAACATCGCGTGCGAGTCAATCTGATTCACCCTGGTTGGACCAACACGCCAGGAGAACGGAAGTTTTTCACCGAGAAGGAACTGCAGCAGTACGGAAGCGAACTGCCAATGGGACGCTTGGCCGAACCGACCGACATCGCTCATGGGGTTGTCTTCCTGTGCGATCCGGCTAGCGAATACATCACCGGCTCCACCCTCCTGATCGATGGCGGGATCGTCCTACCCTACAAAGAGATGTATCGCGTAAAGAATCGGCCGAAGAAAAAGAGCTGATGGCGCGTCGCTTCGCCGATGGCCCTGGTGGATGATTCCGCCGATCTGGATCCGCCCAGCCTCGGCCAATTAGTTTGTCCATCGACTCGGGTCAACTGAGGACTTCCTGAATGACATGCCCCTCGACGTTGGTCAGACGTCGCTGAATGCCGTTGTGCTCAAAGGTCAGGCGCT
>Ga0068872_10001745_pt1 | contig 17317 bp, 15 predicted proteins | sample NOAtaG_7_FD_66441 | JGI IMG/M metagenome (GOLD analysis project Ga0068872, IMG submission 66441) | Freshwater lake microbial communities from Lake Erie, under a cyanobacterial bloom - NOAA_Erie_Diel1S_2200h metaG | ecosystem: Environmental > Aquatic > Freshwater > Lake | place: USA: Ohio, Lake...
CGAGGATCGCCTGGCCGGCGCAGCTGTCCCATTCGCTCGTGGGCCCGAAGCGCGGATAGAGGTCGGCCTCGCCCGCGGCGAGGACGCCGAACTTGCGCGCGCTGCCGAGGATCCGCCGCTCGCCCGCGCCGGCCTCCTCGATCCATGCGTCGAGCGCCGCGCCATTGCCGTGGCTGCGGCTCGACACCACGACCGCGCCGCGCGCCGGCACCGGCCGCGCGCGCAGCCGTCTGCGCGGGCCGCCGCCGCGCTCGAAGAACGCCCCGCCCTCGCCGTCGCTGCACCAGATCGTGTCGTCGGTCGGCCCGTGGAGCAGGCCGAAGACCGGGTAGCGGCCATCGACGAGGCCGATGTTGATCGCGAACTCGCCGTTGCGGGCGACGAACTCCTTCGTGCCGTCGAGGGGATCCACGAGCCAGAACAGGCGCGGGGGCGCATCGGCGGGGAAGGGGACGTGCCCGCCCGCGAAGCGCTCCTCGGAGACCACGGGAATGTCCGGCGTCAGCCGCGCGAGCGCCTCGAGGACCAGCGCCTCGGACGCCTCGTCGGCATCGGTCACCGGGCTGCCATCCGCCTTGGCGCGCGCGGAAGGACGAGGCCCGTAATGGACGAGGGCCGCCTTGCCGGCGGCCCTCGCGATCGCGACCAGGGGCTCGACGAGCCCCCGCAGGTCGACCGGCGTCATTCCGCCGCTTGCTTCACGCTGCCCGAGGAGATCACGCGCCAGATCTTCTCCGGCGTGGCGGGCATGTCGATATGCGTGATGCCATGGGCCGACAGCGCGTCGACGACGGCGTTGATCACCGCCGGCGGCGCGCCGATGGCCCCGGCCTCGCCGCAGCCCTTCACGCCCAGCGGGTTGGCCGTGGTCGGGCAGGCCTCCGTGTAGGAGAAGGCGATGTCCGGGATGCTGACGGCGCGCGGCATGCAGTAGTCCATGAAGGAGCCGGTCAGGAGCTGGCCCGTCTCCTCGTCGTAGCGCGCGCCCTCGAACAGGGCCTGGCCGATGCCCTGCGCGGTGCCGCCATGGACCTGGCCCGCGAGCAGGAGCGGGTTGATGACCTTCCCGAAGTCGTCGGTGATCGTGTAGCGCACGACCGAGGCGACGCCGGTGCCCTCGTCGATCTCCACCTCGCAGACATGCGCGCCGTTGGGATAGGTCGCCGCCGCGGGGTTCATGTTCGAGGTCTCGTCGAGGCCGGGCGACATGCCGGCGGGGATCCTGCCCATGTCGAAGGCCGCCTGCGCGACCTGGTGGAAGGACTTCGAGCGGTCGGTGCCGACGACGGTGAAGCTGCCGTCCTTGAACTCGATGTCGCTCTCCGCCGCCTCGAGCATCTGCGCCGCGAACTTGCGTCCCTTGGCGATGATGCGGTCGCATGCGCCCCAGATCGCGCTGCCGCCGACCGAGGCCGCGCGGCTGCCGCCGGTGCCGCCCGGGTAGACCGCGAGGTCCGTGTCGCCCTGCACCACGCGGATGCTCTCGAAGGGGATGCCGAGCTTCTCGGCGACGATCTGCGCGTAGGCCGTCTCGTGGCCCTGGCCGTTCGACTGGTTGCCGATCAGCACCGTCGCGCCGCCGGCGGAGTCGATGCGCACCTGCGCGGACTCGTCCGGCGCGCCGCCGCAGACCTCGATGTAGTAGGACAGGCCGATGCCGCGCAGCTTGCCGCGCTTGCGCGACTCCGCCTTGCGCGCCGCGAAGCCTGCCCAGTCGGCCGCCTTCATGCCGGTCGCCATCGTCGTGGCGAAGTCGCCGGAGTCGTAGGTCTGGCCCATCGGGGTCTTGAACGGCATCTGGTCGGGGCGGATGAAGTTGATCCGCCGCAGCTCGTCCGGCGCGACGCCGAGCTCGCGCGCCGCCTTGTCGACGAGGCGCTCGATCATGTACGCGGCCTCGGGACGGCCCGCGCCGCGATAGGCGTCGACCGGCGAGGTGTTCGTGTAGACGCCCTTCACGTTGCACCACGCGACCGGGAAGGCGTAGCAGCCCGGCACCATCCAGGCGAACAGGTCGGTCGGGATGAACGGCCCGTAGTGCGAGAGGTAGGCGCCGAGATTGGCGTTCACCGTCACGCGGATGCCGATGAAGCGGTTCTCCTTGTCGACGGCGAGCTCGGCGCGGGACTTGTGGTCGCGGCCATGCGTGTCGGCGAGGAAGGCCTCGCCGCGCTCGCCCGTCCACTTGACGGCGCGGCCCAGCATGCGCGCGGCGAAGAGCACCGGCACGTACTCGCAGAACAGGAAGATCTTCATGCCGAAGCCGCCGCCGACATCCGGCGTGACGACGCGCACCTTGTTCTCGGGCACCTTGAAGACCTTGTCGGCCAGCACCTTGCGCAGGCCCGAGCCGCCCTGGCTCGACACGGTCAGCTGCAGCCGGCCGTCCGGCGTCACCTCGCCGATCGCGTTGCGCGGCTCCATCGAGTTCGGCACGAGGCGGTTGTTCACGAAGTCCATCGTCACGACGCGATGCGCCTTCGAGAACGCCGCGGAGGTCGCCTTCTCGTCGCCGAGCTCCCAGTCGAAGACCTGGTTGTTCTTCGCGAAGTCCCAGACCTGCGGCGCGCCCGGCTTCGCGGATGCCTCGATGTCGGTCGTGGCGGGCAGGGGGTTCCAGTCGATCTCGACGAGCTCCGCGGCGTCCTTCGCCTCGGCGAGCGTCTCCGCCACCACCATCGCGACCGCGTCGCCGACGAAGCGCGCGCGCCCGACGGCGAGCGCGGGGCGCGGCGTCATCGGCATCGACGAGCCGTCTCGGTTCTTCAGCGGCACGAGGCACGGCACGTTGCCGATGCCGGCGGCCTGCAGGTCGGCGCCGGTGACGACGGCGAGCACGCCGGGTGCCTTTGCGGCGGCGGACGTGTCGACCTTCGTGAAGGAGGCATGCGCGTGCGGCGAGCGGACGAAATACGCGTGCGCCTGGCGCCGCGGCTGGATGTCGTCCGTGTAGCGACCATTGCCCGTGAGGAGGCGCGGATCCTCGACCCGCTTCACCGACTGCCCGACACCGAACTTCACCATGGCTGCGTCCCCGCTCTTGCGACGTTGGAAGCCCGATTAGACCGACCATCGGGCGGGGTTGGCAAGGGCGGCCAGCGCGTCCCGGGGCGCTTGCGCCCCCAGGCCGCGCGCGGGTATTCCGCCCCCATGTGCGGCCGCTTCCTCCTCGTCTCGCCCGTCGAACTGATCCGCCGGGCCTTCGCCGTCTCCGGCCCCGCGCCGAACCTCGCGGCGCGCTGGAACGTCGCGCCCACCACGGCATGCCTCGTCCTGCGCCGGGGCGAGGACGGGGCGCCGGCCTTCGCGACGCTGCGCTGGGGGCTCGTGCCGTCCTGGGCGCGCGACATGTCCGGCGCCGCGCGCATGATCAACGCGCGCGGCGAGACCGTGGCGGAGAAGCCCGCCTTCCGCGAGGCGCTGCGCCGGCGCCGCTGCCTCGTGCCGGCCGACGGCTTCTACGAATGGCCGGAGGAGGGCGAGGACCGGCGTCCCGTGCTGTTCCGTCGCGCCGACCGCGCGCCCTTCGCCTTCGCGGGGATCTGGGAGGCCTGGCGCGGCCCGGACGGCGCCACGGCCGAGACCTTCGCCATCGTCAACACCGAGGCGCGTGGCGCGATGCGGCGCTTCCACCACCGCGTGCCGATCGTGCTCGACGGCGCGTCATGCGCGGCTTGGCTCGATCCTGCCGCCGATCCCGCGCCCTTCGTCGCCGGCCCCGCCTTCGAGGATTTCGAGGCGACGCGCGTGGGCACGCACGTGAACTCCGTGCGCAACGACGACCCGCGCTGCATCGAGCCCGCGACCGATGCGCCGCCTCCGCCGCCGCCCGCGCGTCCGGCGCGCGCGGCGAAGCCGGCAAACGACCGCCAGGGCAGCCTTTTCTGATCGTCGCGCGATCGGGGCTTGACCTTGCGCGCGGTTCCATCATCTTGCGCCTCGTTCCGAGGGGAGCCCCGGTCGTGGGGCTGAGACCGCGCAAGGAACGCCCCCGCGGGCGTTCGCCGCGCTGACCCTTCGAACCTGATCCGGGTCATGCCGGCGAAGGGACGGGACAGCGCGCATCCTCCATCCAACGGAGTTGTGCGCCGCCTCCGTCCCGGCCGGCCCGAGGGAGGCGACGATGAAGAGGCTTTTCGCATTGATGATCGCGGCGCTGGCCGCAACCGCCGCCGTGGAGGCGACGCGCGCGCAGACGCGCCTCGTCGTCTACACGACGCTCGAGCAGGAATTCATCGACGGGTTCCGCAAGGCCTTCGAGGCCGACCACCCGGACATCCGGATCGACTTCCTGCGCGACGCCACCGGCGTGATCACGGCGCGGCTGCAGGCCGAGAAGGCGACGCCGCGCGCCGACGCGATCTGGGGCCTCGCGGTCACCTCGACCATGGTGCTCGATGCCGAGGGCATCCTGCATCCCTACCGCCCCGCGCATTTCGAGCAGCTGCGGCCGGTCTTCCGCGACCCGAAGCCGGATCCCGCCTGGTTCGGGATGGAGGCCTGGTCCGCGGCGGTGTGCTTCAACACCATCGAGGCCGGCAAGCGCGGCCTGCCGGTGCCGAAGACGTGGGAGGACCTGGCGGGCCCTGCCTTCCGCGGCCTGGTCCAGATGCCCAACCCTGCCTCTTCGGGGACCGGGTTCTTCCACGTCTCGGGCTGGATCCAGATGATGGGCGAGGAGAAGGCCTGGGCCTTCATGGACCGCCTGCACCAGAACGTCGCGTCCTACGTGCATTCCGGCTCGAAGCCCTGCCGCGACGCGGCGACCGGCGAGTTCCCGGTCGGCATCGCCTACGAGCTCCTGGGCGCGCAGCTCAAGACGCGCGGGGCGCCGATCGAGACGCTCATCATGGCCGAGGGCGGGGGCTGGGACATGGATGTCTTCGCCATCGTGCGCGGCACGCGCAACCTCGAGGCCGCCAAGCGCCTCGCGGACTGGGCCTCCAGCCGCAAGGCCAACGAGATGTACGCGGCCTTCGCGACGCAGGTCGCGTGGCCGGGCATCGAGAACCGCATGCCGAACTACCCGGCGGGCGTCGAGGAGTCGCTGATCCGCAACGACTTCGCCTGGGCGGCCGCCAACCGCGCGCGCATCCTCGCCGAATGGACGCGCCGCTACGACGGGAAGAGCGCGCCGAAGTGATGGTCGGCCGCGGGGGATCGGCCTAGTTTACCGGGCATGATCCTCCGATCGGTCGAGGCGCTCGTCGCCGGCATCGCGCCGGGCCAGCTGGTGGCCATCCCGCCGGACTATTCCGGCGTCTCGATGGCCGCCACGCGCGCGCTCCTCGCGGCGGGACGTCGGGGCCTGCGCATCGTCGCGGTCCCGACCTCCGGCATCCAGGCCGACCTCCTGGTCGGCGCGGGCTGCGTCGACGAGCTCGAGGCCGCCGCGGTCAGCCTGGGCGAGGCGGGGCCCGCGCCGCGCTTCACCGACGCGATCAAGGCCGGCCGCATCCGCATGCGCGACACGACATGCCCCGCGGTGCACGCCGCGCTGCAGGCGGCGGAGAAGGGCATCCCCTTCATGCCGCTGCGCGGGCTGATCGGCTCGGACATCCTCGCCCATCGCGCCGACTGGAAGCTCGCTTCCAACCCCTTCGCCGAAGGCGAGGACCCGATCGTGTTCCTGCCCGCGATCGCGCCGGACGTCGCGCTCTTCCATGCGCCGCGCGCCGATCGCGAGGGCAATGTCTGGATCGGCCGCCGGCGCGAGCTCGCGACCATGGCCCATGCCGCGCGCCAGGCCCTCGTGACGGTCGAGGAGATCGTGGAGGGCTCGCTGCTCGAGCGCGAGGAGGTCGCCGCGGGCGTGCTGCCGGCGATGTACGTGGGCGGCGTGGCGCTCGCGCCGCGCGGCGCCTGGCCGCTCGGCTGCCAGGACCTCTACGACGCCGACGACGCCGAGCTGCTCCGCTACGCGGCCGCCGCGCGCAGCGAGGACGGCTTCCGGGACTGGCTGCGATCCTTCCTCGCGCGGCCGGCGCAGGCCGCATGAGCGCCGAGGCCGCTTCCCGTCGCGAGGCCATGCTCGCCGCGATCCTGCGCCGCCTCGAGGGCTGCCGGACCATCGCGGTCGGCGCGTCCTCGCCGCTGCCCGGCACCGCCGCGCTGCTGGCCCGCGCCAAGTGGGGCGCGCGCGTGCTGATGCTCGGCAGCCGGCGCCACAACTCCTTCACCGAGGGCGGGCGCGAGCTCTTCGACTTCGCCGCGCAGGGACGCCTCGACGCCTTCTTCCTGTCCGGCGGCCAGATCGACGGCCAGGCGAACATCAACCTGCTCGGCATCGGCGCCTATCCGGACGGGCTCCGGCAGCGCTTCCCGGGCTCCTTCGGCTCCGCCTACCTCTATTTCCTCGTGCCGCGCGTGATCCTGTTCCGCGAGGAGCACGAGCCGCGGACCATGCCGGCGCGCGTCGACGTCGTCAGCGCGCCGGGCGTCTCGCCGCCCGGCGTCTTCCGGCCCGGCGGGCCGGTGGCGCTGGTCACGGGGCGCTGCGCCTTCGGCTTCGACCGCGCGCGCGGGCGCTTCGCGCTGGAGAGCGTGCATGCCGGCGAGACCGCGGCCGGCGTGCGCGCCGCGACCGGCTTCGACTATGATTCCGGCCAGGACGCCGCGACGACGCCCGGCCTCGACGACGAGGACCGCGCGCTGATCCGCGAGCGCGTGGCCGGGGAGATCGCGGAGACCTATCCGCGCTTCGCCGCGACGCTGCTCGCGGCCTGACGCCTGACGAGAGAGAAGGCCCACATGGACGGCACATCGAAGCCCAACACCGGCGCGCTCGCCGGCATCCGCGTCATCGACCTGACGCGCGTGCTCGGCGGCCCCTACGCGACGCAGATCCTCGGCGACCACGGCGCCGACGTGGTCAAGGTCGAGCCGCCGCAGGGCGACGAGGTGCGCGACTGGGGCCCTCCGTTCCGCGACGGCACCGCCTCCTACTTCGTCGGCGTGAACCGCAACAAGCGCCTCGCCGCGCTGGACCTCGCGAAGCCCGAGGCGCGCGAGGCGCTGATGCGCCTGCTCGAGACCGCGGACGTCCTGATCCACAACTTCAAGAGCGGCACGCTCGAGAAGTGGGGGATCGGCTACGAGGAGGTCCTCAAGGCGCGCTTCCCGAAGCTGATCTACTGCCACATCACCGGCTTCGGCGCGTCCGGCCCCTATGGCGGACTGCCGGGCTACGACGCCGCGGTGCAGGCCATGGCGGGGCTGATGAGCATCAACGGGTCCAGGCAGTCCGGGCCGATGCGCATGGGCACGCCGCTGGTCGATCTCGGCATGGGCATGAACGCGGTGATCGGGATCCTGCTGGCGCTGCACGACCGCCATCGCACCGGCCTCGGCCAGGCGATCGACATCACGCTCTACGATTCCGCGGTCGCGCTGCTCCATCCGCAGGGCGCGAACTACCTGATGTCGGGCAAGGTGCCGCAGCTGATCGGCAACGCGCATCCGAACATCAGCCCCTATGACAGCTTCCGCTGCGGCGATCGCCACATCTTCCTCGCGGTCGGCAACGACCGGCAGTTCCGGAAGATGTGCGAGATGATGGGCGCCCCGCAGATCGCCGACGACCCGCGCTTCACCGACAACGCGAAGCGCGTGGCGAACCGCGACGCGCTGCGCGCGGAGCTGGAGACGCTCTTCGCCGGGCGGGACGCCGCGCGCCTCGCCGACGAGCTGGCGCGCAACGGCGTGCCGGCGGGCGCCGTCATGGACATCGGCGAGGTCATGGCCCACCCGCACACCCGCGAGCGCGAGATGCTGCTCGAGGAGGGCGAGTACCGGGGCACGGGCATCCCGGTGAAGATGTCGCGCAGCAAGCCGTCGCTGCGCATGGTGCCGCGCCCCTTCAACGCCGACGGCGCCGAGGTCCTGCGCGAGGCGGGCTATTCCGAGGAGGAGGTCGCGCGCCTGCAGGAGACGGGGATCTCGCCGCGGCAGCGGCGCAAGGGCGGCGGCGAGTGAGCGCCGAGGTCGTCAACCTCCGCCAGGCGCGCAAGGCGCGCCGGCGCGAGGAGGACGAGCGGCACGCCGCCGCGAACCGCGCGCGCTTCGGCCGGACGAAGGCCGAGCGCGAAACCGGTGCCGCGGAGGCGTCGCGCGCCGCGCGCGCCCTCGACGGCGCGAGGATCGACGGCGAAGAGGGCTGAGGAGGACGAGATGGCGCGCAAGCTGCACTTCACCGAGGCCGAGCTCGCGGATCGCCGCGCGCGCGCCTGCCGCGCGATGGCGCAGGCGGGGCTCGACGGCCTGCTCTGCTTCCGCCAGGAGAGCATGTACTGGCTGACCGGCTACGACACGTTCGGCTTCGTCTTCTTCCAGTGCCTCTACCTCGGCGCGGATGGCCGCATGGCCCTGCTGACCCGCGCGCCCGACCGGCTTCAGGCGGCGCAGACCTCGGTCGTCGAGGACGTGCGCATCTGGGTCGACGGCCCGGACGCCTCGCCGGCGACCGAGCTGCGCGCGATGCTCGACGAGTTCGGCTGCCGCGGCCGCAGGCTCGGCGTCGAGTGGGAGGCCTATGGGCTGACCGCGCGAAACGGCCAGCGCCTCTCCGCGGCGCTCGACGGTTACTGCACGCTCTCCGACGCCTCCGACCTCGTGTCCCGGCTGCGCGTGGTGAAGAGCGCGGCCGAGCTCGCCCATGCGCGCCGCGCGGCGGAACTCGCCGACCGGGCGCTCGCCGCCGGGACCGCGCTTGCGCGGCCGGGCGCCGACGAGGGCGAGATCCTCGCGGCGATGCAGGCCGAGGTGCTGCGCGGCGGCGGCGACGAACCGGCCAACGAGCAGATCATCGGCTCGGGCCCGCACGCGCTGCTCTGCCGCACGCATACCGGCCGCCGCCGCCTCGACGCGCGCGACATGCTGACGATCGAGTTCGCCGGCGCCTACCGGCACTACCACGCGGCCCTGATGCGCACGCTCGCGATCGGCCCGCACGACCCGCGCCTCGCCGACATGCACAAGGCGAGCGTCGACGCCCTGCTTGCCTGCGAGGAGGCCCTGCGGCCGGGCCGGCCGATCGGCGAGGTCTTCGACGCCCATGCGCGCGTCCTTGACGCCGCCGGCTACCGGGCCATGCGCATGAACGCCTGCGGCTACTCGCTGGGCTCGACCTTCGCGCCGAACTGGATGGACTGGCCGATGTTCTACCGAGGCCAGCCCTATGTCGCGGAGCCGGGCAACGTGTTCTTCATCCACATCATCGTCTTCGACGCGGCCGCGGGGCTCGCCATGACGCTTGGGCGCACGAGCGAGGTCACCGCTACGGGATCGCGTCCGCTTTCGTCGGCGCCGCTCGGCTTCGTGCCGGGCTGAGCGGTCGTCAGAGCGGCCGGCGCAGGCGACGCGCGATCTCGCCGACGATGCCGCGGCGGAAGGCCATCACGCAGACCACGAAGATCACGCCCTGCACGACGGTCACCCAGGCGCCGAGCTGCGCGAGGTAGTTCTGCATCGAGACGATGACGAAGGCGCCGAACATCGGCCCGAAGATCGTCCCGAGCCCGCCGACCAGCGTCATCAGCACGGCTTCGCCGGACATCGACCAGTGCACGTCGGTCAGCGACGCGAGCTGGAACACGAGCGCCTTCATGGCGCCGGCGAGGCCGGAGATCCCGGCGGAGAGCACGAAGGCGATCAGCTTGTAGTGGTCGGCGCGGTAGCCGAGGCTGACGGCGCGCGGCTCGTTCTCGCGGATCGCCTTGAGAACCTGCCCGAAGGGCGAGTGGACGATCCGGTAGATCATGTAGAAGGCGCCGAAGAAGACGGTGGCGACGAAGGCGTACATCACGCGGTCGTCGCGCAGGTCGACGAGGCCGAGCAGCTTGCCGCGCGGCACGCCCTGGATGCCGTCCTCGCCGCCGGTGAAGGGCGCCTGCAGGCAGAAGAAGAAGATCATCTGCGACAGGGCCAGCGTGATCATCGCGAAGTAGATGCCCTGGCGGCGGATCGCGAGCGCGCCGAAGGCGAGGCCGAGCAGCGTCGAGGTCGCGGTGCCCGCGAGGATCGCGAGCTCGGGCGTGAACCCCCAGACCTTCGCGGCATGCGCGCTGACATAGCCCGCGCTGCCGAGGAAGGCGGCGTGCCCGAACGAGACGAGGCCGGCGTAGCCGAGCAGTAGGTTGTAGGCCGACGCGTAGAGCGCGAAGCACAGCGCCTTCATCAGGAAGACTGGGTAGATGCCGATGACCGGCGCGGCGACGAGCGCCGCGGCGAGCAGGCCGAAGGCGACGCGCTGGTGCGGTGGCATGCGCGTGACGTCGGTGGGCGGGAGGGGGGGCTCGCCAACGGCCATGTCAGGTCGTCCGTCCGAAGAGGCCGGCGGGCTTGATGAGCAGCACGATGGCCATGATGACGAAGATCACGGTGTTGGAGGCCTCCGGGTAGAAGACCTTGGTCAGGCCCTCGATCACGCCGAGCGCGAAGCCCGTGAGGATCGAGCCGAGGATCGAGCCCATGCCGCCGATCACGACGACGGCGAACACCACGATGATGATGCTCGAGCCCATCTGCGGGCTGACCTGGTAGATCGGCGCCGCGAGCACGCCGCCGAGCGCGGCGAGGCCCACGCCGAAGCCATAGGTCAGCGTGATCATGCGCGGGACGTTGATGCCGAAGGCCTGGACGAGGGTCGGGTTCTCCGTCGCCGCGCGCAGGTAGGCGCCGAGGCGCGTGCGCTCGATGATGAACCAGGTCGCGAGGCAGACCGCGACCGAGAACACGACGACCCAGACGCGATAGGGCGGCAGGCGCATGAAGCCCAGGTCGACCGGGCCGAAGGCCTGGATCTCGGCCGGGATCCGGTAGGGCAGGCCCGACGCGCCGAACTCGTTGCGGAACAGCCCCTCGATGATGAGGCCGACGCCGAAGGTCAGCAGCAGGCCGTAGAGGTGGTCGAGCTTGTAGAGGTGCTTGAGGAACAGCCGCTCGATCGCGACGCCCGTGGCGCCGACGATCACGGGCGCGAGCACGAGCGCCCACCAGTAGCCGATCCCCAGCTTGTTGAGCAGCAGCCACGCCACGAACGCGCCCATCATGTACTGCGCGCCATGGGTGAAGTTGACGATGTTCAGCATCCCGAAGATCACGGCGAGGCCGAGGCTGAGCAGCGCGTAGAACGCGCCGTTCACGAGGCCGAGCGCGATCTGCCCGTAGAGCTGGATCGGCGATATGGAGTGGCCGAAGATCTCGATCATGTCCGGGTCGATCCCGCGTGCCGCCGCCGCCCGCGCCGGCAGGGGCGGGCGGCGGCGGGGTTCCGGTGGACCGCGTCAGTTCGCCAGGGCGCAGCCGCCGTCCTTGAGCGGGCGGAAGGCTTCCTCGGCGGGGATGGTGGCGCGGAGCTTGTAGTAGTCCCAGGGCTTGGTGCTCTCGCTGGGCTTCTTCACCTCGTAGAGATAGGCCGGGTGGATCTTGCGGCCGTCGGCGCGCACCGAGCCCTTGCCGAAGAGCGGGTCGTCGGTCGGCGTCGCCTTCATCTGCCTGACCACCGCGGCGCCGTCGCCATCGGCCTTCAGCGCCTCGACGGCCTTCAGGTAGTGGATGACCGACGAGTACACGCCCGCGTGCACCATGGTCGGGTGGATGCCCTTGTTGCGCTCCGAGAAGCGCTTGGCGAAGGCGCGCGACTGGTCGTTGGCGTCCCAGTAGAACGTCTCGGTGAAGATCAGGCCCTGCGCCGTCGGCAGGCCGAGGCCATGCACGTCGGTGAGGAAGATCAGCAGGCCCGCGAGGTTCTGGCCCTTGCCGACGATGCCGAATTCCGCCGCCTGCTTGACCGAGTTGACCGTGTCGCCGCCCGCGTTGGCGAGGCCGATGATCTTCGCCTTCGAGGCCTGCGCCTGCAGCAGGAAGGACGAGAAGTCCTGCGTGTTGAGCGGGTGGCGGACCTTGCCGAGCATCTTGCCGCCCTGCTTGACGACGACGGCCTCGGTGTCGGCCTCGAGCTGGTGGCCGAACGCGTAGTCGGCGGTGAGGAAGAACCAGCTGTCGCCGCCGGTCTTCACGATCGCGTTGCCCGTGCCGTTGGCCAGCACCCAGGTATCGTAGGTCCAGTGGATCGTGTTGGGGGAGCACTGGGCGCCCGTGAGCGCCGAGGTCGCCGCGCCGGACACGAGGAACACCTTGTTCTTCTCCCGCGTCACCGTGTTGACGGCGAGCGCCACGGCCGAGTTCGGCACGTCGACGATCAGGTCGACGCCGTCGCGGTCGTACCACTGGCGCGCGATGTTCGAGCCGACATCGGCCTTGTTCTGGTGGTCGGCCGAGACGAAGTCGACCTTGAAGCCGCGGCCGGCGATCCCGGAATCCTCGACCGCCATGCGCGCGGCCAGCACCGAGCCCGCGCCGGCGAGGTCGGTGTAGAGCGAGGACATGTCGGACAGGATGCCGATCTTGATCTCGTTGTTGGTGATCTGGGCCTGCGCGCCGCCGGCGGTGACGCCGAGGGCGGCCGCGAGGGCGAGGGCGGGAGCGATGCGCATCGTCTTTCCTCCTTGGTTTCGTGTTCGTGCTGGAAGCGGTGCCCCGGCGGTCCTGCTCAGACGCCGAGGTAGTCGTGGAGCTTGTCCATGCTGGCCTCGAGCCGCTCGTTCTCGATCATGTCGACGACGCGGCCGTGCTCCATCACGTAGTGCCGGTCGGCGACGGTCGCGGCGAAGCGGAAGTTCTGCTCGACGAGCAGGATCGTGAAGCCCTCGCGCTTGAGGCTGCGGATCGTCTCGCCGATCTGCTGGATGATGACCGGCGCCAGCCCCTCGGTCGGCTCGTCGAGCAGGAGCAGCCGCGCGCCGGTGCGCAGGATGCGCGCGATCGCCAGCATCTGCTGCTCGCCGCCGGACAGCTTGGTGCCCTGGCTGCGCAGCCGCTCGCGCAGGTTCGGGAAGAGGGCGAAGATCCGCTCGAGCGACAGCCCGCCGGGCTTCACCTCGGGCGGCAGCATCAGGTTCTCCTGCACGTCGAGCGAGGAGAAGATGCCCCGCTCCTCGGGGCAGAAGGCAATTCCGGCGCGCGCGATGCGGTTCGATGCCCAGGAGATCGTCTCCTGTCCCTCGAAGGAGATCGATCCGGAGCGCCGGCCGACGATCCCCATGACCGACTTCATGGTCGTCGTCTTGCCTGCGCCGTTGCGGCCCAGGAGGGTCACGACCTCGCCGTCGCGCACCTCGAGGTCGACCCCGTGCAGGACATGGGATTCGCCGTACCAGGCGTTGAGGCCGGCGATGCGCAGCATCGCGGGACGGGTGGCGGCGTCAGGCATGGGCGCTTCCGAGATAGGCCTCGACGACGCGCGGGTCCCTGGAGACCTCGGCATAGCTGCCCTCGGCGAGGACCTCGCCGCGCGCGAGCACGGTGATCCGGTCGGAGAGGGCGGAGACCACGGACAGGTTGTGCTCGACGATCAGCACCGTGCGGTTCGCCGCGACCCGGCGGACGAGGGCGGTGATGCGCTCCACGTCCTCGTGCGTCATGCCGGCCGTCGGCTCGTCGAGCAGCATCATCTCCGGCTCGAGCGCGAGCGTCGTCGCGATCTCGAGCGCGCGCTTGCGGCCATAGGGCAGCTCGACCGCGACCGCGTCGACGAAGTCGGAGAGGCCGACATCGGCGATCAGTTCGCGGGCGCGGTCGTGGTAGCGGGCAAGCACCGCCTCCGGGCGCCAGAAGTCGAAGGAGCCGCCGCGCGCGCGCTGCAGCGCGATGCGCACGTTCTCGAGCACGGTGAGGTGCGGGAAGACGGCGGAGATCTGGAAGGAGCGCACGAGGCCCATGCGCGCGATGTCGGCGGGCTTCGCCGCGGTGATGTCGCGGCCGCCATAGACGATCCGGCCGCGCGTCGGCGCGAGGAACTTCGTGAGGAGGTTGAAGCACGTGGTCTTGCCCGCGCCGTTTGGCCCGATCAGCGCGTGGATGCTTCCGCGGCGCACGCGCAGCGAAACGTCCTTCACGGCGACGAAGCCGCGGAATTCCTTGGTCAGCCCTTCGGTCTCGAGGATCGTGTCGTCGCTGCGCATGAAGGCGGGGGCTCCAGCTGCGCCCTGCGTCGAGGGCGCCGCAGGTATGCCCCACGCGCGGGGGGCGCGTCAAAGCGCGCATGCCCCATTTTTTCTTGTGGTCGTCGACAGGAGGGATGGTGGGCGCTGCTGGGATTGAACCAGCGACCCCCGCCGTGTGAAAGCGGTGCTCTGCCGCTGAGCTAAGCGCCCCGTCGACCCGGTCGATTGGCCGCGATATAAGAGGCGCACTTCGATGGTGTCAAGGAAGGTCGCGCGCCGCGGCCTCGCCATGTCCCTCGACGCAAGCCCGTCCCCCACCGATGACCATGCACGGAACCATGCGCGCCTGCCTCGTCCTCGCGCTCGCCTGCTGCCTCCTGGCCGCGGGCGGGGAGGCGCGCGCGCAGGCGCGGTCGTCGAGCGTGAGCTACGACATCTACACCGGCGGGCTGCAGATCCTGGAGCTCGACGCCGCCATCTCGCTCGACGCGGGAAGCTACGACCTCAGCGCGAAGCTGCGCACGCGCGGGTTCATGTCGACGCTGTTTCCCTGGGAGCAGGCGAACCGCGTGGCGGGGACGACCACGGCGCCGTTCCCCGCGCCGCTGCGCTTCGAGCAGCGGGGCGTCTTCCGTGGCAAGGAACGCAGCGTCGAGATCGCCTATCGCGACGGGCGGATCGCCGAGCTGGCGGTGGCGCCCGTCGGCGGGGACGACAACGACCGCGAGCAGGTGCCGCTCGACGACGTCGCCGGCGCGCTCGATCCGCTGACCGGCATCGTGGCGCTGCTGCTGCGCCTCGAGGCGGGGGGCAGCTGCGATGGCCGCTACGACGGCTTCGACGGACGCCGCCGCTTCACGATGGAGCTGGTCGATCGCGGCAACGAGACGATCGAGGTCCCGGGCGCGCGGGGCGGGCCCGGGCCCGCGCGGGTCTGCGACTTCGTCTACCGCCAGACCGCCGGCTACGCGCGCCGCGTCAGCTGGGGGCCGGACCGCCAGCGCGAGCCCCGGGAGGGCCGCTTCTGGATCGGCGACCCGCGGCAGGTCGTGCCGGGCGTCGCGCTCACGCGCCTGCCGCTGCGCATGGAGGTCGAGAACAGCTACGGGCGGATGCTCGCGCACCTGCGCCCGGAGGCGCCGCGCTGACGCCTGCTCAGCGCGCGACCAGGCGGGGGATCTCGCTCAGGCTGTCGACGACGTGGTCGGCGCCCAGGTCGCGCGCCGGCACCGCGGTGTAGCCGAAGCTGACGAGGATGACCGGCAGGCCGGCGGCGCGCGCGGCCGCCAGGTCGACCGGCGAATCGCCCACGAAGGCGGCAGCGCGCGCGGTGCCTCCAAGCGCGGCGAGGCAGCGCAGGACGGGATCCGGATCGGGCTTGCGCACCCCGTCGCCGCCGACGACCGCAGAGAAGAAGCCCGAGAGGCCGAGCTCGCCCAGGATCCGGTGCGTCGCGCGGTCGGGCTTGTTGGTGCAGATGCCGAGCTCGAAGCCGTCGGCACGCAGCGCCGAGAGCGCCTCGACGGCCCCGTCGAAGGGGCGCGTCACGCGGGTCAGGCGCGATTCGTAGAGCTCGACGAAGCGCGGCACGAGCCCGCCGACGGGGCCGGGAAGGCCGCCGCGCGCCGCGAAGCCGCGCTCGACGAGGCGCGCGGCGCCCTCGCCGATCATGGTGCGGCCCTGCGGCTCGCCGACCGGGGCGCGGCCATGCTCGCCCAGCAGGGCATCGAGCGCGCCGACGAGGTCGGGTGCGCTGTCGACGAGCGTGCCGTCGAGGTCGAAGAGGATCGAGCGGATGCCGTTCAATGGCTGCGACATAATGCGTATGATCCGGGGGCGTGGACTGGGGCGACGCCTTATGGCATTGCGCGTCGCGCCTAGGAATTCCCTTTCGCAAGAAGATCCCATGCCGCGTGAATCCAGGGACATCGCCGTCGTCGTGCTCGCAGCCGGGCTGGGCACGCGCATGAAGTCGCGGCGCCCGAAGGTGCTGCACGAGATCGGCGGCCAGCCGATGATCGCCCATGTCCTCGCCGCGGCCGCGCCGCTGCGACCCGCGCGCGTCGCCGTCGTCGTCGGCCCGGAGCCGGGGATGGACGAGGTGGGGCGCGCCGCGCGCGCCGCCGCGCCCGGCCTCGCGCTGGAGACCGTCGTGCAGCGCGAGAGGCTGGGCACCGGCCATGCCGTCCGGCAGGCCCGCGCCGCCCTCGAGGGGCATTCCGGCGACGTCGTCGTGATCTTCGGCGACACGCCGATGGTGACGACCCGCACGCTGCGCCGGCTCGTCGCCGCCCGTCGCCGCGGTGGCCATGCGGCCGTCGCCGCCTCGTTCCGGCCCGCCGACCGCAAGCTCTTCGCGCGCCTCGTCGTCGGCCCGCGCGGCAGGCTCGAGCGCATCGTCGAGGCGCGCGACGCGACGGAGGAGGAGGCGCGCATCGAGCTCTGCAACGCCGGCGTCATCGCCTTCGACGGCGCTGTGCTGTTCGACCTGCTCGGCCGGCTGCGCAACGACAACGCAAAGCGCGAGTACTACCTGTTCGACACGATCGCGCATGCCTGGCGCCGCGGGCGCAGCTGCGGCCATGTCGAGATCCCGGTGCCGGAGGCCTTCGGCGTCGATTCCCGCGCCGCCCTGGCCGAGGCCGAGGCGATGCTGCAGGCGACGCTGCGCCGCCGCGCGATGGACGAGGGCGCGACGCTCGTCGCGCCGGAGACCGTCTTCCTCGCCGCGGACACGCGCCTCGGCCGCGACGTGGTGGTGGGGCCGCATGTCGTCTTCGGGCCCGGGGTCCGCGTCGGCGACGACGCGCAGGTCAGGGCCTACTGCCACCTCGAGGGCTGCGTCGTCGCCGAGGGCGCGACCATCGGCCCCTTCGCGCGGCTGCGGCCGGGCACCGAGGTCGGCGCGGGCGCCCATGTCGGCAACTTCGTGGAGCTCAAGGCGGCGCGCCTGGAGGCGGGGGCCAAGGCGAACCACCTGTCCTACATCGGCGACGCCCGCGTCGGCGCGCGCGCGAACATCGGCGCGGGCACGATCACCTGCAACTACGACGGCTTCGAGAAGTTCCGCACGGAGATCGGCGCGGAGGCCTTCATCGGCTCCAACAGCGCGCTCGTCGCGCCGGTCAGGGTCGGCGACGGCGCGAACGTGGCCGCGGGCAGCGTGGTCACGAAGGACGTCGCGCCCGGCGCGCTCGCCGTGGCGCGCGGCGAGCAGCGGAACATCGAGGGCTGGGCGACGCGCTACCGCGCGCGCCGCGCCGCGCAGAAGGCCGCCGCCGCGGCCAGGAAGGGCTAGCGTCCATGTGCGGCAT
>Ga0068872_10001747_pt1 | contig 17304 bp, 14 predicted proteins | sample NOAtaG_7_FD_66441 | JGI IMG/M metagenome (GOLD analysis project Ga0068872, IMG submission 66441) | Freshwater lake microbial communities from Lake Erie, under a cyanobacterial bloom - NOAA_Erie_Diel1S_2200h metaG | ecosystem: Environmental > Aquatic > Freshwater > Lake | place: USA: Ohio, Lake...
CCCACACCCGCACCGCCCGCCACGCCGGTCAACGTCACCCCCGCAGCACCCGCTGCCGAGCAGGCCGCCCCCTCCACCCGCCCCACCTATCGCCTCGACGCCGCCGGCGGCTGGATGGCCCAGCCGGGCCCCGCCGATGGCTCTGACGAAGCCCGCATCCTCTCGGCCCGTCGCCTCCTCGCCGAGGACCGGCCCGAAGAGGCCCTGACCATCCTCACCGCTTACGTCGAGCAGTACGAACGCTCCAGCAACCCGCTCCTCTCCCAGGCCTATCTCCTCCGGGGCGATGCCACCTCCGCCGCCGGCAACGAGTACAAGGCCCTCTACGACTACGAGACCGTCATCCGCGCCTTCCCCGGCACCCCCGAGTTCGTCACCGCCGTTGAACGCGAATTGGAGATCGGCATCCGCTACCTGCAGGGGCTGGATCGCAAGTTCCTTGGCATGCGCTTTGTTCCCGCCATCGAGGAGGGTGAAGAGCTCCTCATCCGCGTGCAGGAACGCCTGCCCGGCAGCCGCCTGGCCGAACGTGCCGGCATCGAACTGGCCGACCACTACTACCGCATCCGCGAGCTCAAACTCGCGGCCGAGGCGTACGAACTGTTCATGCAGAATTTCCCCCTCTCCTCCTACCGCGCCAAGGCCATGCAGCGTCGCGTCTTCGCCAACATCGCACGCTTCAAGGGCCCCCGCTACGACGCCGCCGCCCTCACCGACGCCGCCACCCTCATCCGCCGCTTCATGTCCCTCTACCCCGCCCAGGCCGAGCAGGCCGGGCTTGACGACGCCCTGCTCACCCGCATCGATGAGTCCGGAGGTCAGCAGTTCCTCGAGGTCGCACGCTGGTACCTCGTCCGCAACGACCCCGTCGCCGCCCGCCTCACCCTCCGCCGCCTCATCGCTCGCCACCCGCAGACCGCTGCCGCCGCCGAGGCCCTGCGCATCCTCACCGAACGCGGCTGGCTTGAACTCTCGCCCGCCTCCGCTCCCGCCGCGTCGCCCGCCGCATCACAGGATCAACCCAAGTGACCAGCCCCACCGTCGCACGCGTGCTCCGCGTTTCGCTCCTGCCGCTCGCCCTGGCGGTCATGCTCCCTCTGGCCGGCTGCGCTTCCGACCCGCGCCAGGGCTACTCCTTCCAGTCCTCCTTCCGCACCGACGTGCAGACCGTCGCTGTCTCCGTCTTTGAGAACCGCACCTACACACCCGGCATCGAGAACGACCTCGCGCAGGCCCTTGTCGCCGAGATCCATCGCACCACCCCTTACCGCGTCGCCGCTGAGAACGCCGCCCAGACCCGCCTGCAAGGCGCCATCGTCTCAGCCGACCTCCGCCGCCTCTCCGTCGGCCGCACCAGCGGCCTCGCCGAGGACATGGCCCTCCAGCTCACTGTCGAGTTCGCCTGGACCGACGCCAAGACCGGCAAGTCCCTGGTCGCCCGCCGCAACTTCGCCGTCGCCGAGAATTTCATCCCCGCTCAGGGCGTGGGCGACCGCCTCGCCGTCGGCCAGAACGCCGCCGTCAGCCAGCTGGCCAAGGACATCGTCGCCGAGCTCCGCTCCGGCTGGTAAGCACCCGCCCCAACTCGCCGTTCAGCGGCCGCCGCTTTCCATCGACCATCCGGTCACATCCACCACCGTTGCGCCCCCCATCGCCTCCCACGGCAACAGCCCACGAGGCCAGCTCACCCGCGCCCGCACCAGCCCGTCCACGCTCCAATCCGCCGTCCACCCGACCCCCAGCCGCCCCTCGCGGGCGTTCAGGGCCACCACTTTCGACCACTCCGGCGACGAACCCGGGCCACCCCGCCACACCACCTCACGCCCGCCTCGATCCATCCAGCCTTGCCAGGCCGACAGGGCGATCTCCGCCTGCCCCAACACGCCGCCCGCCGCCCCGAAGGTGTCCGCGCCCCTCCCCTGAAGCACCAGTTCAAAGCGTCCATCCACCCGCCCCACAACCATCCCGGCCAACAGCAACCCACTCGCCGGGATTGCCGACTGCCCTCCAGCCCCCAATTCGGCCACGGCGGTCATGCTCCAGTCCGCCGCCCCCGGCCACACCCTTAGGCCCGGGGGCTCGGCCGCCTCGCCGCCCGGCACCGCCAGCTCTGTACGCCACATTTCACCGCCCGGGCCCAGCAAACTCACCCGCACACGACGAGCGGCTTCCCCACCACGCAGCCCGCCGACACGCACCTCCACAGGCGTCTCCACCACCGTCCTGGCCCCCACCCGACGCAGGTCCACGCCCCCGCCCACCACACCATCTCCGCCGCCCGCCCCGGCCGGTTCATCGCCCATCACCGCCACCCGCAGCACAGCACCCGCATCGCTCAGATTCGCCACCCGCAGCCCGAACACCCGCAGCTTTCCCCCCGGCCCGCCGCTGCCGCCCAGTTCCGCCACACCCGTCACCCCCGCGACCCACGCCGCGCCCACCGTTCGAGCCCCGAGCAGTCCCCGCGCCCTGGTTGTCAACCCCCGCCCGCCGGCACCACCGCCCGACATCAGCGCCTCACCCAGAAAGTCCCCATCCTCCGGCCGCCCCAGTGCCCACAGCGGCACCACTGTCCCCCCCCCACCCTCACGGCCGCCTGCCCCAGCTCCATCCTCCACCCACACCACCCGCAGCATCTCCGCCGCCACCGCCCGCGCCAGCGGTTCATCCGCTGCCGCCAGCCGCCCCAACCCCGTCAACCACGCCCGCTCCACCAACCCCACCAACCCGTCCACACCCGCGCCGCCCACACCTGCCAGGCCAACCACACCCCCCGGCCCCTCCGCTCCCCGCCCCATCGCCGCCAACATCGCCCCCACCCGCCACCCCGCCGCCGGCTCCCCCGCCATCACCCGCACCCACGCCTCCGCCGGCGTTGCCGGGTGCCGGGCCAATTCCGCCTTCGCCGCCGCTACCGCCACCGCCCGCCCCCGCTCCACCTCGCCGCCCTCATCCGCCAGCCGCGCCACCCGCACGCCCACATCTGCCAGCAGCCGCTGCACCCACTCCGCATCCACGCGCACCACCCACACCGCCCGGTCACCCGGCCGTACGTCCCCCTCTCCGCCCACAACCTCCAGCCCCGCCGTCCCCGCCCACCGCATCGCCGCCGAAACGGCCGCCGCGTTCCCGCCCCAGCCGCTCTCGCGCCAGCCCGCCGGCTCGCCCCGGGGCCGAACCACCATCCGCATGAACGTTCCCGCCTCCCGAGTCTGCGCCGCCGCCGCGTCCGCACGCTCAAGCAACGACGCCGCATCCTGTGGCAGCACCGCCCACAAACCCTCACGCCCCGTCCACCCCCCCGCCGCCACCGCCACCGTTCGGGGCAGCCCCATCGCCTCTGCCCCCGCCACCGCCAGAGTCCCCACCCTCTCCCCCGCTTGCGGGGCCGCTGCCGCCGAACCTGCCAAACCGCCCGCCACCTGCAGCACGACACCCACAACAGCCGCCCCAACCAGCCTCCGCATCCATCCCGTCCGCCCCGCAGCACGCTCCGTCCCCTGTCGCTCATCTCGCGCAAACTCTGCGCTTCGCCAGTTGGTCCTCATACCCCATGCTCCTCGCTGGTCTGCGCGAACCGCACTTGCCGATCATCCGATACACACGTCAGCACAGTCGGCGATGCCGTCACCCAGGGGCCCAACACCCCGACGCACGTCAACGCCGATCGACCGTACGCCGGCCCCCACCCCGGGGAGGCGTCGCCGAGCACCCCGTCCGTCGTCCACCGTGCAATGGATGACGGGAGCGAGCCCATGATCACCACCACCGCCGATGGCAAAGTCACCTTCCGCATCTTCCTCCCCCACGCTGCTTCGGTGGAGGTGGTTGGCGACTTCACCAACTGGCGGGTTCGCAAGGTGGCCATGCGTCGCGAGAATCCCGGCTGGTGGTCCGTCACTCTCGACGTGCCCCCCGGCGAGCACGAGTTCTCCTACCTTGTCGATGGTTCGATCTACCTCGCTGATTATGCCGCCCACGGCGTGAAGCTCAACAGCTACGGCGGCTGGATCAGCCGTCTGGCCATTCCCGCTTCCGCCGCCGGTATTGAACTCAAGGCCGGCGAACTCATCGCCGCCTGACGCTCGCCGGACCGGACCGGTTCAACTGTCAACCTCCGCTCCTCACGGCGAGGCCTTCGTCGCCGTGGTCGCGTTCACACGCCGAAAAACCGCCGCCAATGGCCGTTGCGGAAGCCCTCCACCTCCACCGGGCTCCATCCTCGCGCCGCCAGCCCGGCCGCCAGCGTTTCCAGCCCCTCCGGCCCGTCCACGCCCTCCACCAGCCGCCGGGCTGAGAACCCCCCGTCCATGTCGCTCCCCAGCCCGATGCACCCGCGCGAGCCCGTCTGCTCGCACACGCGGTCCACGTGCGCCAGCGTCTCCTCCACCGTCGCGCGCCCGTCCTCGGGCTTGTCGCGCCTCGGGCTGATGAACCGGCTGTAGATCACCAGCCCGATCATCCCCTTGCCCTGCCCCGCCCGCCGCCCGATCTCGCGGATCACCTCGTCAGTCAGATGCCGCTGATTGCCCGGGTCCCCCATGATCGACCGGCAATTGCTGTGCGACGCCATCACCCGCCCATCGCTCATGCTCAGCAACTCGTCGCACGCCCGGTCCGACAGGTGCGACAGATCGTGCACCAGCCCCAGCCGGTCGATCTCCCGCACCATGTCCCGCCCCGCTCGGCTCAGACCGCTGTCGCCGGCCATCCGCACCGAGCCGTTGCCCCCGGCATACCGCGACGCCCGCCACCACGCCAGCCCCACCGCCACCACCCCGCGTTCCGCCCACCACGCCAGTTCCCCCGGCGTCCGCACCGGGTCCGCCCCTTCAATCAGGATCCCCATCCGAGGCCCAGCCACCGCCGGCCCCGCCAGCCCGATGGCCGCCTTCCCCTCCGCCGCCCACCGCTGATACACCTCCAACTGCGCCACCCCCCGCGCGTTCGCCGCCTCCGCATCCCCCACCGGGTAGCCGATCCGCGGGTCCTCGCCCCCGGCCTCGGTGAAGATCGTCGCCAGACAGTGCCGCACCCGGCCCCGCCGCAGGCTCGGCAACGTCACGCCGGCGGGCAGATCCGGCCCGCCCGCATCGGCCGGCTCGGCATCCATGTTCCGCCCCATCACCGCCAGATACGCCAGATCCAGATGGGCATCAAACCACGCCCCCGCCTCACCGTGCCGCCCGCTCATCGCCCCACTCATCGCCCACCCCCATTGGCCCCCGGACCGCCCCCACCCGCCCCGGCACCGGTTTCAGCCCCCGCCCGGGGCGTCGCCGCGAACATCCACACCGCCACCCCGGCGATCGCCACCAGAATCCCCACCACCACCGCCAGCACCAGCACCAACGCCACCGGCTGATCAAACAGCCCCTGCGCCGCGGCAGGCGCCCCGCCCGCCCCACCACCCGGCCCAGGTCTGGGCCGGCTCCCCGCATACATCGCCAGCCCACCCGTCGCCCCCAGCGCCCCCATCGCTCCCAGCAGCGTCATGTACATCCCAAGCGTCTTCACGCCCGAGCGTATCCCCCGCTGCCCCCCTCGCGCCGCCCCCGGGGCCCGCGCCGCTCACCGCGTCAGGTGCTCCTTCGCCCGCATCACAAACACAAACATCACCACCGCCAGCCCCGCCAGCGCACAGCCGATCCCCAGCAGCACCATCCGCCGCTTCCACCGCCCCGGCTCCGGCAAAGCCTCCGGCTCCGGCTCCCGCACCACCTGCAACCCCGCCTCCACCGGCCAGGCCGCCTCCGGAATCTCCTCCATCCCCGCCACCACCAGCCCCCGCCCCGCCGCCCACTCCCGCACCCGCTCCGCCGTCACCGCCTGCACGTACAGCGTCACCTCGCGGCCGCTCCCCTCGCCCTCGCGCCGTCCCACCTCCGCCGCCTGCACCTTGTAAATCGCCATCGCGTCCTCCCGCCCGCTTCAGGCCGAGAACACCTTCACATCCGGCGCCACGATGATCTCCGCCTCCGTCCGCTTGACGATGTCCTCCGCCGTCAGCCCCGGGGCCACTTCCCGCAGCACAAACCGGCCCTTGGCCCGGTCCATCGTCAGCACCGCCGCATCGCTGATGATCATGTCCACGCACCCCGCTCCCGTCAGCGGCAGCGAGCACTGCTTCACCAGCTTCGCCGAACCGTCCTTGGCGTTGTGCTCCATCATCACCACGATCTTCTTCACCCCCGCCACCAGGTCCATCGCCCCGCCCATCCCCTTGACCATCTTCCCCGGGATCATCCAGTTGGCGATGTCCCCCGTCTGGCTCACCTGCATCGCCCCCAGGATGCACATGTCAATGTGACCGCCGCGGATCATCCCGAAGCTCTCGGCGCTGGAGAAGAAGCTCGCACCCTTGCGTGCCGTCACCGTCTGCTTGCCCGCGTTGATCAGGTCCGCGTCCACCTCCGCCTCAGTCGGGAACGGCCCGATCCCCAGCAGCCCGTTCTCGCTCTGCAGCCACACGTCCATCCCCGGCGGAATGCAGTTGGCCACCAGCGTCGGCATCCCGATCCCCAGGTTCACCATGAACCCGTCCCGCAACTCCTGCGCAGCACGGCGGGCGATCTGCTCACGGGTCAACGGCACAAACGCGGTCGCGCTCATCGTCGGCGGCTCCTGCACCCCGGCCTTGCCCCAGAACAACAGTACCCCCGCTCTGCCCCCACGCCCTTCCCCCACCCGTCACCCCCCGCCTCGCCCCCTCCCACCCCTCCACCCCGGCCCCTCTTCACCCGGCCGCCCCCTCCAGAATCGTCCGCAACTCTGTCAGCGAGGCCGCCTCCACATCCGCCCGCACCCCCCGGTCGCCGCCCCACTTCCCCGGCCCGCTGGCCGACACCCCCGCCCCCCGACGGTTGATGTACGCCGTCCGCATCCCCATCGCCCCCGCCGGCTCAATGTCGTGGTACACGCTCTCCGCCACGTGCAGCACCTCCCCCGGCAACAGCCCCGTCCGCCGCAGCAGCTCGTAAAAGTGCTTCCGCCGCGGCTTGTAACTCCGCACCTGCTCCGCCGTCACCAGCACGTCCGGCGCCCGCCCCAACTTCCCCACCGTCTGGGCGAACAGGTCCTCGTCCACATTGCTGAGTATCCCCACCGCCCACCGGCTTGCCGCCCAGCGCACAAACTCCGGCGTCTCCTCAAACGCTGGCCAGAACGGCAGGCTGGTCGCCAGATCGATCGCCTTCACCGGCACCAGATGCGCCGACAACACCACCGACACCCGCCCCAGCACCTCCGCGTACGGCCGCCACTCTGCCCCCACCCCCCTCTCCGCCTCCCGTTCATGCTCAGCAAACAGCGACATCAATTCCTCCCTCTTCAGAGGAACGTTCGGCCCCGCCCGCTCCACCTCCGCCAGAATCCCCCGCTCCCAGTCAATCAGCGTGCCGTAACAGTCGAACGTCACCGCCCGGATGTTCGCCAACCACTCCGTCATCAACCCGCTGCCCCCCACCCCCGCTTCCCGCTCCGCCGCTTCCCACGCCCCACCGCCAGCCACATCCCCACGCTCGCGGGAATCACCCCCAACGCCATCACCGCCGCCCCTTGCAGCATCCGCCGCCCCATCGCCGCTTCGCCCCCCGCCGGGCCGCTCAGTGCGTCTTCCAGATTCGCCGTGTACATCTCCCCCAAGGCCCCGCCTGCCATCCACAGGCCGGTTCCCACCAGCACCAGCCCCACGATGGCAACCACCACACCAATTCCGCGTCGCATCCAGCGACTCTAGCGCTCGACAAGCGACGACTCCCACGCCACCCCACGCCCCCCTCTCCAAGGGGGTTCGCTCCCGAATCCTGTCGTCGCCCCGCCGCCCACCTCGCTTACCCCTGCGCACACCCCCGGTCCACCGAGGCCGCTCAGCATGGCTCTCGCCGCCGCACACTCCATCAGCACCAGTGTCCGCCAGACCCTCCGCCGGTCCCCGGCATCCGCCGGCCACAGCAACGCCCCCCGTCGCGCTCCTCCGGTCTCACCCACGCCGAAGACGTCTCGCCCACGACCGACCTCCAATGATCCGACCATCACAACTCGCCGGCCCGGAGGCACTGCTCCTCTCGCTTGTGCCTCCTCCAAGTCCACCCATCCACCGGCCGCGTGCCGGCGATTAACCAGTCCCCCCAATCGCTGTGATCCAGCCCGGTCCGTGTTGCTCTCTCGTGGGTCATTGTCTGACTCGATCAACACAGCCCGCGGCCGGATCTGGAGAACATGACCATGAAGTTCGATCTGTCCCCGCGACCCGCCGCCCGCCTCTCCCGCCGTGCCGGCCGCGCACATGAGTTCTTCTCCCCGCTTGAGCCCCGACAGATGATGGCCGGCGACCTCGGGGTCGAGATCGCCGACTCCTTCGCACCCCTCGCGTTCTACGTCCCAGGCGAGACCATCTCCGTCCCCGTCGTCGTCCGCAACAACTTCGCCGACGCGAACCCCGCCGGCACGCAGATGCGCGTCACCGTCGAACTCCTCTCCGGGAACGTTGTCACCATCTCCCGTGAAGTTCTGGCCGTCGCCCCCCTCGCGCCCGACGCCGCCACCACCGTCACTGTGCCCATCCCCGTCCTCGCATTCGGCGACGATGCCCTGACGCCCGGCGAATTCAACCTCCGCGCCTCGGTCGAGTTCGTCAGCACCGCCATCGTCGATGACTTCGAGGGCGACAACACAACCAACGAAAGCGTCCAACTCGACATCCGCTGGGCCTTCGGCGCCTTCGGCGGCCGCACCGGCCTCACCTTCCGTTCAGCAGATTCCGACGGGACCACCTACAGCATCTCAACCTCCGGCGGAGGTGGCGGAGAGATCAATATCGGCGACGGCGTTCAGCCCCTCCTGGTATTCTTCTCGTCCGGGCCGTCGTCAGTTCTCAATATCGCCGCCACCGGCAAACTGCCCGGTTCCGCCGGCGCCGAGGCCGACCCCTTCGTCGACCTCACTGCCGACGTAGTCATCCAACGGCTCGACACCGCACCCGCTAGCGAAGCCACCTTCGGCGGCGTGAATGCCCCGGCCCTCAACTTCACTGGCGACTTCTCCGACGACATGCTCGATGGCGTCCAGATGGTGCCCTACAAGCTCACCAACGGACCGATGACGTTCCGCGATTTCACCGGCAGTTTCTCCACAAGTTCCGCGGGCATCGGGAACTTCACGACCAACGACTTCACTGGCTCGTTCGACATCGGTGTCGATTTCAACCTCCCGCTCGCCCCGGTGGCCGGAGCCGTGCGCTTCAACTCGTTCACCGGATTCGCTGAAGGATTTGCTGTCTCCGACCTCGACATCGATGGCAGTGTCGCCTCCCTGGCCATCACGCTTGACGTCACCGACGCGACGCTGTTCATCGGCGGCAATGTCGGCGCCTTCACCGTTCGCGACCTGATCAGTTCCGGCGTGACGATTGGCGGAAACGTCGCCTCGATCACCGCACGCAATCTCTCGGGCGGCGTGAATGGGACATTCTTGGATGTCAACGGAACTGCAGGTCCTGTCACCCTCGGCAATCTGAGCAACGCCGATCTGTACTTCGATGAGTCGGGAGGCGCCTTCACCGCCGGCAACCTGTTGGACTCCAACATCTACTACGGCGGCATCATCCCCTCCTTCACCGCCGCCAATCTGCTCGGCGATGAAAACAGCGTCGAGATCAACAACCAGTTAGGCAGGCTCCGCTTCGGCCGCACAGTCGCCATGACCCTTGGCAACATCACCTCCACCGTCTACATCTCCGTCAACGGCCACCTCTCCACCCTCTCCATCAACAAGTGGGATGTCGCCGACACCAGCACACTCGGCGCCGGCTCCATCTCGGCGCTCTCCGCCGGCTCGGTCATCGTCCGAGGCGTCACGCCCGCCGGCGTGACCGACCCCGCCGCCGGACGCACCGAGGGCGAGTTCATCTTCACCGGCGGCACCGGCCGCGCATCGGCCGTTGACTCTGTCAACATCAACGGCCTGTTCACCGGCCTGTTCCTTGCCGGCGGTTCCGTCGGCTCCTTCACCGCCCGCGGCATTGACACCTTTGACGGCGACCTGGTGCAACCCAGCGTCGTTGTCGGCGGAACTCTTCGAACCTTCACACTTTCCAACACCACCGCCCCCGCCGCACCCCTCCAGACCCGCGCCGCCGTCTGGGCCCGCAACCTCACCACCGTCACCGCCAACATCGGCGGCGCCGGTTCATCATTCGAGGTTGCCGCCGGAGCCCGCTTCTCCCCCAGCGATGTCGCGCCCAGCATCATGAAAGGCTCGCTGTTGGCCGCCGTGGATGACCTCGTCGACTGGGGTTCCGGCTCCATCGGCACGCTGAACCTCAACCTCCGTCCCGGCTCCGCCACCACCAACTTCACCGGACGCTTCACCGCAGGCATCGACGCCGGCCTCGCCAGCCCGAATCGCAATGTCAGCGGCAGGCTCACCTTCGCCAACGCGGCACGCACCGTGACCTCAACGACCATCAGCCGCATCAACACCATCAACGTCACCGGCGCGGCCGCCGCAGGCGGCAACTCCGTCCAGTTCGGCTTCATCTCCTACTCCGCCACCGCCTTCACCTACGCCGGCACGGCCAACACCCGCATCTCCACCACCCTGCCCACCACCGCACCCGGCTTCATCACCTCCTCCGCCGGCTTCACCGTCCCGGCCGAAACCTTCTTCCGCCTCGGCCGGCCCGTGACCTGAACCGGCTCCGCAAGCCACAGTCCAGCCTCCTCCCCCCAACCCCGGCCCTCCGCCGGGGTTTTTCTTTGCTGCCCGGGCCGACCCGTCCGTTCGCTCCCCGGTCGCAACACACAAACGCCAAACCGGCACCCGGTTTCCAGCAGGTTTCCCATTGGTCCCCGCCCCCACTTGACCGGAGAATCAATCGCTGCGGAAGCCCGTGTCCGGCACCCGCGCACTCGCACATCCATCCCCGGAGGCCACCATGGCGCTCTCCCTGAACCGTCGTCCCCCCGCGGCCCGGCTGGTCGCTGCCGCATCCGCCGCTCCCACCGACCTCTTCGCCGGCATGGAATCCCGCCGCCTGCTCGCCGGCGACCTCGGCGTTGAGATCGGCGACGCCTTCTCCCCTCTCGATTTTTACATCCCAGGCGAGACCATCACCGTCCCCGTCGTCGTCCACAACAACTACGCCGATCCCAACCCCGCAGGCACACGCATGCGGGTCACCGTGCAGATGCTCGACCAGAACAACAACATCATCATCTCCCGCACCACCGCCGGCGTCGCCGCACCACTCGCTCCCGACTCCGCAACCACCGTCAACGTCGGCATCCCCGTTCTGGCCTACGGCGGCGAGGCCCTCTCTCCCGGCCGATACTCCATCCGCGCCTCCGTCGCCTTCGTCGATGAGACCGTCCCCGAAGAGTTCCCCGCCGACAACACCGCCACAGAAACCGCCGCCGTCACCGTCCGCTGGGCTTTCGGCAACGTCGACAGTCGCAGCGGACTGGTCTTCCGCTCCGCTGACGTCGACGGCACCACCTATTCCATCTCCGCCTCCGCCGGCGGCAGTGGCGAGTTCTTCGGACGAATGACCGACGTCATTTCCAGGCTGGACATGCAGTTCGTCCCCGGCTCATCCTCATCGGTGCTGGCCTTTGCAGTCACCGGTCGCCTGCCCGGCACCCAGGCCGACCAGTTCATCGACCTGCCGATGAACATCGCCATCCTCCGCCCCAGCACCTTCGCCGCCGCCGCCGCCACCTTCGGCGGCATCGCCGCACCCGCCTTGAACATCAACGGAGAAATCACCGACGACATGCTCGACCTGCCCCCAAACGGCTCCGCCGGCTTCAAACTCACCTCCGGCCCCATCACCATGCACGACTTCACCGGTGCTTTACGCAGCAACTCAGGCGGAATCGGCGCCCTCACCGTCAACGACTTCCAAGGCTCCTTCTTCCTGTCCCCACCCGCTGACGGCATGACCTCCGTCACCACCGGGGCCCTGCGCTTCAACAGCATCTCCAACCCCGTTGACAGCTTCGACGCCTTCTTCGTCGCCGGCAACGTCGCCTCCCTCACTGTCACGCAGGACATCCACGACGCCGGCATCGCCGTCTATGGCAACATCGGCTCGCTCTCCTTCCGCGACGCGGTCAGCGCCAGGTTCAACATCCTCGGCTCCGTCGGCTCGCTCTCAGGGCGAGACCTCGGCGGCGCCGGCGTCGTGCTGAGCATCCAGGGTGCCGTCGGGCCCGTCACCCTCCGCAACGTCTACAGCAGCAAACTCACATTTCACTCCGCCGGCTCCACCTTCCGCGCCAACGAGATCAGCCGCTCCTCCATTTACTACGCCGGATCCCTCACCTCCCTCGTCACCGGCGATCTCACCGGCATCGGCAACCAGATCGCCATCAACGCCGAGAGCGCCCGCTTCGGCCGCTCCGTCGCAATCAACCTCGGAAATGTCACCTCTCAGCTGGATCTCTTCGCCAACGCCCACATCTCCACCCTCTCGCTGAACAAGTGGGCCCTCCCCAACACCGACGCCATGCGGCCCGGCCTCATCCGCGCACTCTCCGCCGGCTCGGTCATCGTCCGGGGCGTCACCCCCGCCGGACAGACCGATCCGCACGCCGGGCTCACCGAGGGCCAGTTCGCCTTCATCGGCGGCACCGGCCGCTCCGCCGCCGTCGATTCCGTCAAGATCAGCGGCCTGTTCACCGGCCAGTTCCTCGCCGGCGGCTCGGTCGGCTCCTTCACCGCCAAGGGCATTGACACCTTCGGCGGCGTCCCCATCCAGCCCAGTCTGGTCATCGGCGGAACCCTCCGCAGTTTCACACTCTCCAACACCGCTTCCACCGCCGCGCCGCTGACCACCCGCGCCGCCCTGTGGGCCCGCAACTTCACCACCATCACCGCCAACATCGGCGGTGCCGGATCCTATTTCGAAGTCGCCGCCGGCGCCCACTTCGCACCGGCCGCACTGGCCGCCTACATCACCCAGCCCATCACCGACGGCCCCGTCTCCCTCGACCAGATGGTCTCCTGGAGTTCCGGCTCCGTCGGCACGCTGAACCTCGGCCTTCGCGCCGCCACCGACAACCTCGTCACCCGCGTCACCGCCGGCATCAACGCCGACGTCTCCGGCCCCAACCGCATCTTCGGCGGCGCCATCAGCTTCGGCCCCGAAGCCCGCACCACCGGCTCGGCCACCATCAGCCGCATCAGCACCATCAACGTCTCCGGCCCGGCCGCCGCCAACGGCAACTCCATCCAGTTCGGCTTCATCACCTACCCCACCTCCGCCTTCACCTACGCCGGAACCGCCAACACCCGCATCTCTCCAACGCTGCCGCTCAGCACGCCCGGCTTCATCCCCTCAACACCCGGCTTCTCCGTGCCCTTCGAGGCCTTCTTCCGCCTCGGCCGGCCCATCATCACCTGATCCCCTCACTCAAGCCCCATCTCATCCTCACCAACCTCATCGCCCCCGGCCCCACCGCCGGGGGCTTTCTCATCACCCGCCCCTCCCTGTCGTCGCTCCGCCCCCGCCATCGCTTACCCGGCTGTACGCCCCCCGCACCTTCGGACCCTCCAGCATGAACCCCACCCTCCCCCCCGCTCCCCGCCATCGCCACCTCCTCTCCGCCCTGCCCGCCCTTGCCGCCGGCCTGCTGGCCGCCGCCGCATCCGCCCAAACCTTCCAGTTCACCTACCAGGGCAAGCTCGACGAAGCCGCCGGCCCCGCCAACGGGGTCTACGACTTCCGCTTCCGCCTCACCGACGCCCTCGGCCAGACCTTCGGCACACCCGTCTGCCTCAACGACCAGCAGGTCACCGCCGGCCTGTTCACCGCCATCCTCAACTTTGCCAACGCCCCTTACACCGGCCGCGACTACCTCCTGGAGATCCAGGTCCGCCCCGGCAACCAGGGCGACTGTTCCAACCCCGCCGGCTTCACCCTGCTCACCCCCAACCAGCCCGTTACCCCCGCCCCCCAGTCCATCTACGCCGCCTCCGCGGGTGCCCTCCTCGGTCGCGTCAGTGAACTGTCGGTGTTCGGCACCTACGACCGTCCCACCTCCTTCACCAACCCCGCCAACGCCTTCTCTGGCGCCTTCTCCGGCGACGGCCAGAACATCTCCGTCCTCAACGCCTCCAGCCTCACCCTCGGCACCGTCCCCGACGCCGCCCTCCCCATCAATCTCGCTCGCACCGACCAGCCCAACACCTTCTCCGGCGTCAACCGCTTCAACGCCTTCACCGGCATCAACCGAGATTTCCAACTCACCGGCAACGAACTCTTCGGCATCGGCGGACGTCCCGGCAACGGCTTCGACGGCATGTACATCAGCGACGTCGGACCCGACGCCGCACCCTTCTACGGTTATGAAACTGACAACGGACGCGCATTCAACTGGCTCGACGCCACCAACCGCTGGCGTTTCGTCGGCTCACCGTTCGCCGGCACCAGTTCCCTGTCCTTCGACTTCCCCACCGGCAACCTCGGCGTCGGAACCCTGAACCCCGCCGCCGGCCTCCACATCGTCTCCACCAACCCCACCTCCGGCCTCTCACTGAACATCGCCGATCAGCTCTTCGCCCGCCCCGCCGCCAACTTCGCCGGCCTCGGCCGCTCCACCCCCGACCTCCAGTTCTCCTTCCTCACCGTCGCCGAGAACTTCGCCGTCACCACCCCCAACTCCACCGGCTCCGCCTTTGTTGACATTGCCTCCAAGGGCGCCTGGGAGGCCGGCCTGGCCATCCGCTCACCCGACCGCAACTCCGCCTCCGCCTTCACCATCTATCCCGATTCGCTCCTTCTCCAATACCGCTCCCCCAACCCCACCGGCTACTTCGCCTTCTCCCAGGGCCTCACCATCGGCTCCCCCACCCCCGGCCCTCGCGCTCTGAACATCCGCCCCGTCGCCAGCGCTGCCGTCACCCGCCTCTCCGCAGCCAACAACGGCCTCCAGTCCGACTCGGTCTTCGAGTTCGGCCTCGTCCTTGACGCCAACAACACCCGCAGCAACAACTTCGCCATCGCCGACGTCCAGAACGGCCGCGACCTGGTCAACACCCCCAACCTGCTCATCCAGAAGGCCACCGGCTTCGTCGGCATCAACACCCCCGAGCCCACCCAATCACTCGACGTCAACGGCAACATCCGCTCCCGCGGAGCCGACTTCATCCTCACCGGCCGAGGCGGCGGCATCGGCAACACCAGCCGTTCCGGCCGCGCCCTGGTCGACGGCGGCTGGCCCGGCAGCCCCTTTGGCTTCATCGCCGGAGGCGGCCTGATCATCAACTTCGGCAACGACTTCGGCATCGCCCGCATCGATTCCGGGCTCGTCGTCAACGGCAACCTCTCCAAAGCCGGCGGGTCCTTCCTCATCGATCACCCGCTCGACCCCGCCAACAAAGTCCTCTACCACTCCTTCGTCGAATCCCCCGACATGAAGAACATCTACGACGGCGTCGTCACCACCGACGGCGACGGCTATGCCACCGTCACCCTCCCCGACTACTTCTCCGCCCTCAACCGCGACTTCCGCTACCAGCTCACCGTCATCGGCACCCTCGGTGATGACGAGTCCTTCGCCGTCGCCCGCGTCGTCCGCAAGATCGACGACCGCAACCAGTTCACCATCAAGACCTCCCTCCCCCTCACCGAAGTCTCCTGGCAGGTCACCGGCATCCGGCACGACGCCTGGGCCAACGCCAACCGCATCCCCAACGCTGTTGACAAGCCCGAGCACCTCAAGGGCCGCTACCTCCACCCCCAGGCCCACGGCCGCCCCGCCACCGAGGGCGTCTCCGCCGCCATCACCCCCGCCCAGTCCAATCGCTGAGCCCTCACCGCTTCGCCCCCTCCACCGCCCGCTTCACCGCCTCCCGCCAACCCGTCCCCGCCTCCACCACCACCCGCCCCGCAATCGCCCCGTCCACCACCACCAGCCCCAGCGCCGTCCCCGCCTTCCCCGTCGCCTCCAGCCCCGCCCACCCCGCATCCATCCACCCCACCGCCCCGCTCTCCAGCCCCTCCACCTCCAGCAACCGGCTCCCCACACTCAGCCCCCCACCCGCAAGCCCCACCACCCGCAAGCCCAGCCCGCCGCCCACACCTTCCGCCGTCAGCGCCTTCAACCCCGCCGCCGCCTCGGCCACCGCTCGCCCCACCCCCTCCCCCGTCGCATCCCCCGCACCCGGCCGCACCAGCACCAACAACACCACCTCCCCCGCCTCCCGCACCCACCCCCGCACATCCCGCCGCGTGCCCTCTCGCGTCTCCCGCCCCGGAAGCACCCACCCGCTCGGCACCGCCTCCCCCACCGCCAACCGGTCCCCCCGCCCCAGTTCCGCTGCCGATCCCACCTCCCGCCGCCCCTCCTCAGGCAACCGCCACCCCGCCGGGTCCCCCGCCGCCACCGCGTTGATCACCAGATCCATCTCCCCCGCCGCCTCCCCCTCTCGCTCCGCCGGCAACGCCGCCGTCACCCGCTTCAGCCGCCCGCTCTTCGCATCCGCCATCACCCGCACCGGCCCCGCGCTGCTCCGCCCCTCAAGGCTCAGCCGCCCACCCGCCACATCCACACTCGCCTTCAGCCACACCACGTCACTCGCGTACGCCGTCAACCGCACCACCGGCGATTCCGCGTCCGCCTGCGCCGCCGCAACCTGCACCAGCGGCAACGCCGGCAACACCCGCTCCAGACCCTCCAAAGTCGGCGGATCATCCACCGTCACCCGCCACACCCGATCCGCCGCCGTTCCGATCGCCGTCAGCCGCCCCTCCCGCACCACCAGCCGAAACACCGGCCCACCCCCACCGCCCCCGCCTCCACCCAACCCGCTGCCCGCCGTCCCCAACTCCACCGCCAGCACCGCCCCACGCTCGCGGCCCGCCTCGCCCCCCTCCCCGGGCTCCACCCAACCCGCCGCATACCGCACCACCAACTCCGACCGCCGCACCGTCGCCCCCGTCACCGCCTCACCACCTCCACCACCCGCCCCGCCCCCCCCCGCCACCCGTCCCCCCGTCCGCACCGCCACCTCCACCCGCTCCGCCCACACCCCCGACGCATACGCCTTGACCACCTGCCGCCACGCCGTCGCCGCGTCCAGTTCCACCGGCTCCGCCGCCGCGCCACCACCCATCCCCATCACCACCACCGCCCCGCCCATCGCCAGCCCGCCGCACCACCTCATCGCCCACCTCCTTGGCCATCCAGCCCCGCCAGCAACTCCGCCACCGTCCGCCCGCCCCCCCCCCCCCCCCCCCCCCCCCCCCCCCCCCCCCCCCCCCCCCCCCCCCCCCCCCCCCCCCCCCCCCCCCCCCCCCCC
>Ga0068872_10001748_pt1 | contig 17300 bp, 19 predicted proteins | sample NOAtaG_7_FD_66441 | JGI IMG/M metagenome (GOLD analysis project Ga0068872, IMG submission 66441) | Freshwater lake microbial communities from Lake Erie, under a cyanobacterial bloom - NOAA_Erie_Diel1S_2200h metaG | ecosystem: Environmental > Aquatic > Freshwater > Lake | place: USA: Ohio, Lake...
CCTGATGCATCATTTCGTCAATAAAATTTGCAGGTTCAAAGTTTTCAAAAAATTCATGTTCCAACCAGGCCATCATTGTATAAACCGGGATATTATCGGGATTCATATGATTGATTTTATATCTGGGATAATCAAGGTAACGATAGAACCGGTTGTTTTTTCCAAGAAACATATCAAGCCCTATACCGAGAGTGCTGTCACTGCTGACAATGCCATAATTAAAACCGGAAACAAAAGTAGTGATGGATGGAATAGTTTTACCCGGAAAGAAGGCGTGATATTTTGTAAATGCAGCACTCAACTGATGCTCAAGTGACGCAATTTTTGTTTCATTAAAAACAGAGTCGCAGCCGGCAAAAACAGAGGCGATGTTCTTGTCATGTAAAAAGTCGAGTAAACGATAGAGATACATGGGCGATTGAGAACTGCCGATGTTGAGAATTGAGGAGTTATAAATTTCAAAAATCACCGGGTACTTTTCCTTGATGGACAATACTTTTGAAGAATCACTGATAGACATTACAGTATGCAGATCTTTCTCAAGCCTCAACAGATGAATGTCTATGTTTTTTTCTGTCGGGGGAGATTCCCTGATATGGGACTTTTGCTCACAGGAGAAGCACAACATCACCGTGATAAAACAAAAAGCCGTCCTGAGATATAAAGCCATCTGAAAAATATTACTTTTGCTTTTCAGCACTCAAAACTATGAAAAAGTTAATTCCACTTTCTATTGCATTAATTATGTATTCAGGTATCACCTATGCCCAAGGGATACGCATCGGTTTAAAAGCAATTCCCAACATCGGCTGGACAAGTCCTGAAGACGCCAAGGTTTTCATCCGATCCGGCGCCAAGATGCGCTTTGGGTACGGATTGATTACAGAGTTTAAATTTCTAAAATTTTTTGCGCTTGCTACAGGTTTTGAGGTGAATTGGTATGGTGGTAAAATGAATACTAACGATTCCACCATGTTTTACACTCCTGCTGAATTGATTGCACCTAACAGCGATACGAAATTCCGTTATCTCTTAAAAGAAAGAGCATACAAGGTTAATTATTTTGAGGTTCCCCTTTGTCTTAAAATGAAAACTCCGGAAATCGGCCCCATGACTTACTTTGCAAACTTTGGTTTGCAAATTGGTGTCAGAGGCAAAGCCATCGCTCAGGATGTTGGTACTTTGGTGAAAACAGTGAGTTCTCCGGCAGGCATTATTTCAACCTCCAAAACAGCAGAAGACCGTCCGGATGTGGATGTAAGACCTGATTTCAATCTATTTCGTGCAAGTCTGAATGTAGGTGCCGGTCTTGAATACAAACTTATTGGTCCAACGGCCTTATTGTTTTCTGTAAATTATCTTAGTCCGTTTACCAATTTGCTTAAAAGCACACCAGAGCAATTGTCAACAGCGAGGACTTTGAGTACGGAAAAGTTAAAAACCGTATTAAAATCCAATGCTGTTGCATTCAGCGTGGGTCTTATTTTTTAATTCCTCCCATGCAAATTGCGCTTGCGCAGGTCAATCTTCACATAGGTAATTTTGACTACAACACATCAAAGCACATTTCCTTCATCCTTGAAGCTGCTTCTAAGGGAGTAGATTTGGTTATTTTTCCTGAATTATCTGTCTGTGGATATCCTCCCCAGGATTTACTTGAGTTACCCGATTTCATAGAAGCCTGTAAGAAAAGTATTGACTCGATTGCCCGGGTATGCAATGGTATCACTGCGATTGTTGGCTCTCCTGTTGAGAACCCATCTTCAACAGGAAAACCACTTTACAATGCAGCGCTGGTGCTCTCTGAGGGAAAAATTATTCATACGGTATACAAAAGATTGTTGCCAAACTATGATGTATTTGATGAATCAAGATATTTTGAACCGGGTGTACATTCCACCTGTTTGACTCATGCAGGAAAGAAAATAGGAATTACCATCTGCGAAGATCTATGGGAGTTTTCTTTTTTACCCGGAACTTCCCTGCCTGACAAAAGGATGCTATATGGGCATTCCCCGGTCCATTTTTTAAAAGCAGAAAATCCTGACTTCATTATCAATATTTCCTCCTCACCATTCAGTTACCTGCAATCAGATGCACGCAAAGTAATGTTGAGAAAAAACGCTGAGAAATATGGTCTTCCATTCATTTATGTTAACCAATCCGGTGCCCATGCCGATCTCATTTTCGATGGCAACAGCATGGTTTGTAATGCAAAAGGAGAGATTCTAAAGGAAGGACAATTGTTTTGCGAATCGCTCATTATCCATGATTTCGACAATCCTGTATCCGAATTAAGTGACACTCTATGTGATACAGAAAAAATATCTGCGGCACTGGTTTTTGGTATTCGGGAATTCTTTTCTAAAATGGGTTTTACCAAGGCGATACTTGGCCTCAGTGGAGGAATAGACTCTGCAGTGACATTGGTACTGGCTTGCAAAGCGCTTGGAGCAGAAAATGTGCTTGCGGTGATGATGCCTTCCGCTTTCTCGAGCAGCCACTCCATTGAAGATTCAAAAAAGTTGATAGATAATTTGGCATGCCAAAGCTTAACCCTTCCTATTCATCAGGTAGTATCGGCACTTGAGCATACCCTCGCCGAGAATTTTAAGAATACCTCCTTTGGACTTGCTGAAGAAAACTTGCAATCCAGGGCAAGGGGGATTTTACTGATGGGAATTGCAAACAAGCACGGATATATTTTACTGAATACCACAAACAAAAGTGAAGCAGCCGTTGGATATGGCACATTATATGGAGACATGTGTGGCGCACTTTCAGTTTTGGGAGATGTATACAAATCCGAGGTATATGCTTTGGCAAGATATCTGAATGCATTATCTCCCGTAATTCCAGAATCCATTCTTATAAAGGAGCCTTCAGCGGAACTTCGTCCAGGCCAAAAAGACAGCGACTCATTGCCACCGTATGAAGTATTGGATCAAATTCTTGAGATGTACATTGAGAGGCGTTTGCCCATAAATCACATAGTAAAATCGGGATTTGATTCCATGCTCATAAAAAAAATCATCCGTATGGTCCAAGCAAGCGAGTTTAAAAGATACCAGATGGCGCCGGTGCTTCGTATCAGTCCGAAGGCTTTTGGATATGGACGGAGGATGCCACTGGTAGAATGTTTTAATCCACCGGCAAGTTCATCTGAGTAATAAAATACTCGCTAAGTCTCCGAGATACTTCATTGATTTCAGGATTGAATCCTAGCTCTTTTTGCATGGAAGTAACTTGTTTATCACCTATTCCACAAGGTACAATATGAGAAAAATAGTTCAGGCTGTTGTTCACATTCAGTGCCCATCCATGCATTGTTACCCAGCGCGAACAGCGAACTCCCATGGCACAAATCTTTCTTTCCCTGCCTGGTTTATCAGGATCGAGCCAAACCCCGGTATAACCCGGATAACGACCTGCTGTAATGCCGTAATCATAAAGCATCCTTATCACCGCTTCTTCCATTCGTCTTAGATAAAGATGGATATCGGTAAAAAAATTTTCCAAATCCAACAACGGATAGCCTACTAACTGTCCGGGTCCATGAAAGGTGATGTCTCCTCCCCTGTTGGTTTGATAAAAATCGGCTCCTATTGTTTCCAAATCAGCTTCACTGAAAAGAGCATTCGTTGATTTTCCGCTTTTGCCCATGGTATATACAGGAGGATGCTCACACAAGATGAGGTAATTATTCGTTGCAAGAGCCTGTTCTGATGTTCTGTTCGATAATTTTATTGAAACAATTTCTGAGAAAAGTGCTTCCTGCTTTTCCCAGGCTTCTGCGTAGGGAATCAGCCCCCATTGAAGGATTTCGATATGTTTGTTAATCAATGTGTTCATCCCCCACAATTACAATTTTTAGAAAAATAGATTTTTCTTCCTTTAAAAAGTTGTTTCAGTTTTCCTTGTAATGGGCTATCAATCATATTCAGCCTTAAATCAATCCATTGAAGGGAGGGTGCTTTAGCCCATGCTGTATCAAAAGTGGTGAAATGGTTGTACCATAAATCAATCTTCTTAAGTTTTGGCAGTGTGGTCATCTCCAAAGGCAGGTATCCCAATTCATTTTTTCCCAACCAGAGTTCCTGCAGATTATTAAGTGAAGCCATGGCTGCAGGAAGACTTTGGATTTGATTGTTTCTCAATTTAAGAATTTGCAGCGATTCCATGCCTGCAATCTCCGGGGGAATAGCATTCAGACGGTTTGAGGAGAGGTTGAGTTCACGGATTCTTTTTGATTTCAATACCCAACCCGGAATACTGCCAAGCGCGCATCTGCGGCAAGATACTTTTGCACTATCCGCAGATACTTTCCATGTACCTGCCTTTACAGTCAGTGTAAAAAATACGAGTAAAAACAGGATGAATCGCATCAACTTAAGTAACCTCAAGCATTTTCATGGCAGATAAAACATCTGCTGCAATCTGCAGTCTCAGGGCATCAACGGAAGGAAACTTCTCCTCATTCCTTATTTTATTTTCAAAAAATAAGGTAAGATCTTTGCCGTACAAATCCCCTGAAAATCCAGGGATATGGGCTTCAATAGCAACTGATCGACCGTTGAATGTAGGTTTGGTTCCAATGTTTACTACCGCCGGAAAGATCTGCCCTTCCAATGACAGTTGGGCGGCATAAACGCCATTACCGGGAATAAGTTTGTAGGGAAAAGATGGGTGGATATTGGCAGTTGGAAATCCAAGCTTGTGACCACGGCCTTCACCTTTGATAACTGTTCCTGTAAGCATGTATTTATACCCAAGGTAGATATTGGCAAGCCGGATATTTCCGGAGGTAATTGCATATCGAATTTTGGATGAGCTAACAGGTATCTCATCCAACTCCAAGGCGGGAACTTCCTCTACTTCGAAGCCATAGACGGGACTATATTCAATCAGATCACTGAATCCTCCCTCACGGTTTCTTCCGAAATGGTGGTCATGACCTATCACGAGATTTTTCATGCCAAGGGTATTCACAAGGATATTTCTTACAAACTCAAGTGAAGAAAGCCTGGAGAACTCCCGGGTGAATGGAATCACGATGAGATTTTGTAATCCGGCCTCCCTTAGTTTTTCTGTCTTTTCTTCCTGGGAATTGAGAAGCCTCAGGTCTTGGTCGTCTGGATAGAGTACCATTCTGGGATGAGGATAAAAAGTAATCATTACACTTTCTCCTCCATTATGAGAGGCTAGTTGGTTGAGCCTTTGCAATATTTGCAAATGACCAAGATGAACACCGTCGAAGGTGCCGATGGTGACTACCGGGGCAGGTATGGGCTGCAGGGATTGCAATCCCTGAAAAATTTTCACAATAATTTCGTATTCCATGCAAAGTAACCGGATTCATTTAACTTTTGCAATTGTCGGTGTAACATCAAGAAGGATTCTAAATGCTTGGCGATTCATTCGAGATTTTTTAAACGAAACAGGAATCGGAACCACAGTTATGTTCGGCACTTGATTGGTGACATAAGCATCATCAGATATTTGATAGAGTAGTTTACATAAAGACATATGAACTTCATACGATAAATTTCTCTTTTCGAATATTTCTTCTATTATTGCAAAAAAAAACACAATGAAAAAAACAACACTTTTTGCTTTTGCGGCTTTTGTCGCTGCAGCAAGTTTTACTTCTTGCAAGAAAGACTACACATGTGAATGCAAGGACAGCGCAGGAACAATTACAAACATTCCATTAAAAGATGCAAAGAAAACAGAGGCAACAGACGCCTGCAATGTTTCTGATGCCTTGTACAAGTTGGGTGGAGGATCCTGCACACTCAAGTAATTCATTTTTTTTTGAAATTTAGGCTGTCTTCAGACAGCCTTTTTTTTTGCATGAAAAATTACCCAAACCTGATTACTCATTTGTTATTGTTTTTGCTTTCGGGCCTATTTTGTTTATCAGGCTGTGTGAAGCTTTTTCCGGTAGAATTGTTTGAATACACCTTTGTGGATTTGGGTTTGGCAAATTGGTATACTGCTCCTTTTGTAGCCAGGTTGTTTATTGGATTTGAGTTAATCATATCCTTGATATTGCTGATTCCAATGCGTATATATTTAATTCCGGGATTACTTACCTGTTTTGTTTTTCTGCTGGTCATGAGTATTTATTTGATTTGGCAGTGGACTCTTTATGGCAACCTGGGCAACTGTGGATGTTTTGGGATGCTCATCCCAATGACTCCTTTGCAATCCTTAATTAAAAATCTAGCGATGCTTGGCATGTGCATGGGAGTGTATGTTTTTAGAAAAAAATTGTACACCTTACCAAAACTAAACAACTTCATTTTAATCTTCATCGCGATTGTTTCGGTCGCCTTGCCTTTTTTATTAAATCCAGTAACCCCGTCCAAATTAAAATCTCATAGTGTGTACAAGGGAAATCTTGAACTCTCGCTTCTGGAACGCAAACCGATATTCGATTTTGAAAAGGGCAAAAACATAGTAGCCTTTTTAAGCCTCACCTGTCCGCATTGTAAACTGGCTGCATTCAAGCTTGCATTGATGAAAAAGCAAAATCCGGAACTCCCTGTTTTCTTTTTTTTAAATGGAGACAAGGAAAATGAAGCGGGCTTTTTTGCTGAGACTCGAGCTGATAAAATCCCCCATGCATACATGTCTATGAAAGAGGGATTTATTGAAAATGCGGGAAACAGTTTGCCTGCTATTTACTATGTGAACAAACAAAGGATTGAGAAAAAAACCAATTACCTGATTATGCGACAGGAAGAAATTGAGCACTGGTTAACTCAACCCTGATGTGCTTTTCAGATTGAAGACTTAGCCTTCGTGAAAACCATATATAACTGAGGGCATAAAGGGGATAACATGGTAATTGAACATGGTATTGAACAAAATAAATTTCCTTCTGAAATTAATGGGCTTATTTTTGTGTAATGCACAACAAATTTATTGATCTCGAGCAGCTATTCCGGAGTAAAAACCCCGGTTTACTCAAGATTATGCCTCGATTTGCCCTTCGATATCTGAAAAAGATCATCCATGAGGAGGATGTAAATGCATTTATGCATGCAAATAAGGAGACCGATGCTTTTACATTTTCGGAAAATGTGATTAAAAAATTCAATATCCGTGTGGTTGGAAAAGGGCTTGAAAATATCCCTAGGGAGGGTGGATATGTATTTTGCTGCAATCATCCTTTAGGAGGGCTTGATGCCATGGCACTTGTTACCCTAATGAAGCCGGTTCGCAGAGACATCAGGTTTGTGGTGAACGATTTATTGCTTCATCTGAGCAACCTTAGAGATATATTTACCGGCGTAAACAAACATGGAAAAACAGCAGGAACTTCACTCAAACATGTTGATGAGTTATTTAAAAGTGAATTGGCACTTTTTATTTTTCCCGCCGGCTTGGTAAGCAGGAGAAAAGGAGGACGAGTGAGGGATCTTAGGTGGAAAAAAACATTCATTACCCGTGCTAAAAAGTACCAAAAAACGATCATCCCTGTATTTATTGACGGATGCAACTCTGATTTTTTCTACAGACTGAGTCACATAAGAAGCCTGCTTGGTATTAAAGCAAACATAGAAATGTTGTATCTTGTGGATGAAATGTACAGGCAAAACAACAAAACATATCATGTAATATTTGGAGAACCTGTATCGCACGAAAGCTTTACAACCGACAAATCAGATCAGGATTGGGCGGATGTAATGAAAGAAAAAGTATATCAACTTGGTATTTTAAATCGTCTGATTCAAGATTAATATGATCACCCGTCAGGAAATCATCCCCAAAGTCTCCAGAGAACTCATTCTAAGTGAACTGAATGATCAAGTATTTATCCGGAACACGAATAAGGGAAACAATAAAATTTACATTATCAATCAGCAAAATGCACCTCATGTAATGAGGGAAATAGGTAGACTCAGGGAGCTTACATTTCGTGCTTCAGGTGGAGGAACAGGGCAGCCCTTTGATATTGATGAGTTTGATACTGTTGAAAATGGATATCAGCAATTGATTGTATTTTCTCCGGAAGACCAAGAGATTATTGGTGGATACCGCTATATAAAGTGTATTCATTCTCTTCCTCTCAGAGACGGAAAGCCCAGATTATCGACAGCAAATTATTTTTCATTTTCTGAAAAATTCATGAAAGATTATCTGCCTTACACAATCGAGTTGGGTCGTTCATGGGTGCAACCCGATTATCAACCGCTTGTTAATCCACGAAAGGGTGTATTTGCACTCGACAATATCTGGGATGGACTGGGTGCATTGTCTGTTAACAATCCGGAGATTCGTTATTTTTTTGGCAAAGTAACCATGTATACGAGTTATGAAAAATATGCTCGAGATTTAATTCTCAGTTTTTTAGGCATGTTTTTTCCTGACAACGAAAATCTTCTCAAACCCTACCATCCTCTTCCACTTTATCATGACAAGGATGAGCTTGAAAAACATTTTAGAGGATTAAATTTCAACGACGCTTATAAAGTATTGAAACATTCCGTGCGTAATTTGGGTGAAAATATTCCGCCTCTGATGAATATTTACATGAATTTGAGCCCTACCATGAAAACCTTCGGGACTGCTGCCAATCCACATTTTGGAGATGTTGAAGAGACAGGAATCTTGGTGAACATCGCTGATATTTATCCCGAGAAAAAAGAACGACATATCAGCAACCATACACGCTGAAAAAGCATGCAAATAACGCAAGCAAAATTTGTTATAAGCAATTCCGATTACAGGAAATGTCCTGCACCCACTCTACCTGAATATGCATTTATAGGTCGTTCCAATGTAGGGAAATCCTCCCTCATCAATTCCCTTACGGGCCATCATGAATTGGCAAAAACTTCTTCAAAGCCGGGAAAGACGCAGCTTATTAATCACTTCCTGATTGTTTCCGGACAAGGAAACTGGTATTTGGCCGATTTACCCGGTTACGGATATGCGCGCGCCTCAAAAAGCATCCGGCGCAGCTTTCCGGCCATGATCAAGGGTTACCTTGCCGAAAGGAAAAATCTTGTGTGTACGCTTTTATTGATTGACAGTAGACTTGAACTACAAAATACTGATTTAGAATTCATGCGCTGGCTTGCAGAAAAGGGATTGCCTTTTGTGTTGGTATTTACAAAATCGGATAAGCTTTCTTCTAGTCAGTTGTTATTGCATCTGAATTCCTACATTGAATCATTAAAAGAATATTTTGAAGAAGCACCGCAATATTTTGTAACTTCTTCTCAAAAAGGCAAGGGAATGGATGAATTGCGCGAATTTTTAGCGGCCAATCTTGGCTACGCCATTACAAATCATTCCTGATTAAATTCATTTCGCTCGCAGTATTCAATGATTTTTCCTGCGATATCAACTCCTGTTGCACCTTCAATTCCCTCAAGACCCGGACTGGAGTTTACCTCCATCACAAGGGGGCCACGCGTACTTTGGAGCATATCCACACCTGCTATGGCAAGACCCAGTTTTTTGGCTGCCTTGATGGCAGTGGACTTTTCTTCTTTTGACAATTCAATGAGTTCGGCTTTTCCACCCCTGTGCAAATTGCTACGAAACTCACCCGGTGCACCTTGTCTTTTCATTGCACCCACAATTTGTCCATCCACAACAAATGCGCGAATATCGGCCCCATTGGCCTCTCTGATAAACTCCTGAACAAGAATATTTGCATCTAAATCCAAAAAGGCTTCAATCATGGACTTTGCCGATTTGTGAGTTTCTGCAAGGATTACTCCAATGCCCTGTGTTCCTTCGAGTAGTTTGATTACAACCGGAGTTCCGCCTACCTGACTGATGACATTATCGATATTTTTGGGTTCGGATGCAAAAGCTGTTTTGGGCATACCTATACCTGCCCTCGATAGAAGTTGCAAAGAGCGAAGTTTATCTCTGCTTCTCACCAGTGCCTGGGATTCAACAGCTGTGAAAATCTTCATCATCTCAAATTGTCTTACCACGGCTGCACCATAAAATGTTACGCTGGCTCCGATGCGAGGAATAACAGCATTTACACCGCTTATTTCTTCTCCTTTGTAGAAAATATGAGGGCGACTTTTCTCGATAACCAGTACACACTTCTGATGATCGAGCACGAGCATATCATGACCCCTTAATTTACCGGCTTCAACAATCCTACGGGTTGAATACAAATTTGGATTTCTGGAAAGGATAACAATTTTCATAGATGAGAAAGGATAAAATTAATTGAAAAGTTTTATCTCCACCAACCTGGGCGTTTAAATACTTTGCCAAGGACTCCTTTTCTTCTGCGCTCAGGGAGATTACGATTGATACGATCTGACTGACGACGGCTTGCCCTTATGCGCCGTTGTGTATCGCGGGTTTGCATGGATATATATCTTTTGCGATTTACTTTAAGCATCTTTTCCCGGTAACGACGGTTAGCAGAAACAGGGGTTTCGCCGGTTACCTGACCCCCCTGCTGGGAGAGATTTTTTTTCTTAAACATGCTGCAAGAGACCAATCCCATTGAGATTGTGAGAGTGAACAACAAAAAAAATAAGAATGGTTTCCTGTGCATCATACAACTGAAGTCCCGCCTTGGGACTGTGGTTTGTTTGTATTACAGCTCAAAACGAATACCCTGCGCAAGCGGCAGCTCGGTGCCATAATTGACAGTGTTTGTTTGGCGGCGCATATAAATTTTCCAGGAATCAGATCCTGATTCTCTTCCGCCTCCTGTTTCTTTTTCACCTCCAAATGCCCCACCTATTTCTGCACCTGAAGTTCCTATATTGACATTGGCAATGCCGCAATCGGATCCGGAAGAAGAAAGAAACTGTTCTGCTTCACGCATGTTATCTGTAAAGATGCTTGAGGACAAACCTTGCGGCACATTATTTTGCATGGCGATGGCTTCCTCGAGGGTATTGTATGACATGATGTAGAGGATGGGAGCGAAGGTTTCATGCTGCACTACCGGGAAATGATTTTCTGCTTCGATGATGCATGGCTTCACATAACAACCGCTCTCGTATCCTGTACCTTGCAGAATACCGCCTTCCACGATAATTTTTCCTCCCTCGTTTTGAGCTTGTTCAATGGCAGATAGATATGCGTTAACGGCATCCTTGTCAATTAGTGGTCCCACATGGTTTGATGCATCAAGGGGATTGCCAATTTTTAACTGCCCGTATGCTTTTGAAAGAACCTCTTTTACTTTTGGAAGAATAGAGTGATGAACGATTAATCTCCGGGTGGTGGTACATCTTTGACCGGCCGTTCCAACCGCACCAAAAACTGCACCCACAAGCACCATGTTCAGGTTGGCGTGAGGAGAGACAATGATCGCGTTGTTTCCACCGAGTTCGAGCAAACACTTACCCAGTCGTTGTCCAACCACTGCACCAACAGCTTTTCCCATTCGGGTAGATCCGGTAGCACTGATGAGGGGAATACGAACATCGGCAGTGATCATCTGACCCACTGATGCATCGCCTTGTAATACACAACTTACTCCTTCCGGAACACCATTGCGTGCAAACACGCCAGATACAATATGCTGACATGCGACAGCAGATAGAGGTGTTTTTTCGGAAGGTTTCCATACACAAACATCACCGCAAACCCAGGCGAGCATGCTGTTCCAGCTCCATACGGCAACCGGAAAATTAAATGCTGAAATGATGCCCACTATACCCAGCGGATGGTATTGTTCAAACATGCGATGATTGGGGCGTTCTGAGGCAATGGTAAGTCCATACAATTGACGGGATAATCCTACAGCAAAATCGCAGATATCTATCATTTCCTGCACCTCTCCCAATCCTTCCTGCAGGGATTTTCCCATTTCGTAGGAAACCAGCTTGCCAAGAGTTGCTTTGTACTTACGCAGCTCATCTCCTATCTGACGAACCACCTCACCACGCTTGGGAGCGGGGACCTTGCGCCATTCCAGAAATGCCCGTTGTGCCTGTTGAATCAGGTTCTCATATTCGGCAGTCGTGGTGGTACCAACGGCAGCAATCAATTGTCCATCAACAGGCGAATAGGATTCTATTCGTTTTTGATTGGAATAGGTATGGGTACTTCCGGTACTTGAGCTAAAGTTGTCATTACCTATTCCCAGTGATTGCAATTCGGTGGCGTTTAGGCCTATAGAAATTGTTGGATGATTCATGCGGCAAAAATACAATTTATTGGAGCATGCCAAACCGAATGAATATTGTCATTAAAAATGACAAGTAACATACCCGTTGTAATGACCTTCGCAAATCAGGATTCCGAAGGAAAAAGCAAGGTTGGTATTTCTACCAAAAACATCTGTTAGAGTGCAACGCTTGCTTTTATGAAAAATGTCTCCCAGTTCATTTCATTCGGGTAAAACTATTTGGCATGAAAAACCTTAATAGGTTTACACAACAGAAAAAATAAGATTTGTAAGTAAAATGAAAGAAATATTTTAGAGGAATGCGGCATAAGTAATTAGTGCCGCCAGAGTCTCACTTTGTTCAAAAAAACAGAAACAAACAAGTCTGTATTTTAGTTTGTTTTTCTTTACATTTTTTTGCGTTAAACTCATATGAATAGAGAGCCTAAAAATGTCCGGAATGCACTACTAAAAGATGTTTGCCTCAGGCAATTTCTTTGCTTGCTTTTTTTGGCATGAATAATCGAAAGAGCTTTTTTTTCACACATTCTGGGCCTCACATCCATCTCTTTTTTCTAAAATACCACAGAAGCGAGATGGCTGTAAGTGCCATAAAGGCAAGCACCAGTGGATATCCGATATGCTCATGCAATTCAGGCATATAATCGAAATTCATTCCATAAATTCCTGCAATGAAGGTGAGAGGAATAAAAATAGTGGATATGATGGTAAGCACTTTCATGATTTGGTTCATGCGGTTGCTTAGCATGCTCATGTATGTATCAATCATCTCACCAACGATATCCCGATAGTTTTCGATGGTTTCGATTACCCGGATAACATGGTCCTGCAGATCTCTTACAAACACAGCTATTTCAGGTTTAATCAAGTTGTTTTCGTCTCGTTGCATGACAGTAATAGTTTCTCGCATAGGAAGCAATACTTTTCTCATGAAAAGCAATTCTCTTTTTATTTTCCTGAGTTTGCGTATAGTTTCCTCATCAGGATCATCTGTAAGTTCTGCATCAATCACATCCAGCCTGTCACCAAATTCACCAAGCATGATAAAATAGGAATCTACCACTGCATCCATCAGTGCATAAGCCAGGTAATCTGCTCCCATTTTTCTAACCCTACCCTTGCCTTGTCTGATTCTTTCACGAATGGCTTCGAATGGGTCGCCTCCTTTAATTTCCTGAAAGGTAATTACTCCAAACTGGGTGAGCACGATGCACAACTGCTCAGTTCTTAGTTCTTCTTCCCTGTACAGCATTTTAAGTACTATCACACTGTAATTGTCATATTCCTCAAACTTTGTCCGCTGATCGGGGCTAACAATATCCTCTATGGTGAGGGGATGCAAGTGGAAATTATTGCCAATCTCTTCTATCAGTTTGGTCTGATGCAATCCATCTACATTGATCCAATGAACAAATTCAGGCTCGAAACTATTAGGAACAACTTCTTCGGGTGTAATAATTTGCTCGGTGTAATTGAACTCCCGAAACTTAAAATGGGTAATAATTGTAGGCGGCAGTTTGTGTGAGCTTTCTGCATGGGTGATGCTTCCGGGTGGCTGGTATGACTTACCTGTGCGCCAAGTGTTGACATTTTGAGAATCAGAAAAATGCATATTGAATGACAAGATAAAAATAAAGTTTTGCGCGAAAAAAGTCTCAATTGGTAACCTCCGTGTTAGCAAACAATCTTGCAAAACCGAGGGTACACATCAAACCCAAAATGAACAATACGATAAAAAGTGTCTGAAAACCAAAGTAACCTGCAATTCCCAGCCCGACGGCGGGCGCAATGATGTTGGCCAGTCCATAAGCAATTGAATATAATGCGGCATATTGTCCTTCCCGGCCTTTTTTTGCGCGCATCAATGAAATATTCATCATAAAGGGCATGGCGAGTATTTCGGATAAGGAAATCAGAAAAGTATAGATGATGGCGGCGGGCAAGCCACAAGGCAGCAATAGCAAAGCCAGAATAGACAATGGGAAGAAACCCGCGCCCATAGTGATGAAACGGCTGATATTCCCTCGCTTTTCGAGCAAAGCCACCAATGGGAGTTCAATAATTACAACCAAGAGTCCGTTAAAAGCGAGCAGGTAACCGATAATATCTTCGTTGTATTGGCAGGAACGGGAAAAATATTGTGGAATACTTGCAAAGAACTGGAAAAAACAAAGAGCATACAAAGCAGTTAGCAGAGTAAAAACGAGGTAAAAAATATCCTTGTACGCGGAAGGTGCACGAACATCTTCATCCGTTTTTTTTCGGCTTTGCTGCATGGCTTTGTCATCCAGTTTAAGGAGAAGGTAAATGCCGGCGGCAACACTGGTTATTGCATCAATAATATACAACCATGTATACCCAAAACTTGCGGCGATAATGCCTCCCAGTGCAGGCCCAACGGAAAAACCAAGGTTCACTGCAAGCCTCACAAGAGATACCGAGCGTGTGAGGTTTCCGGCAGTGCTGCAAGTTGCAATTGCGGCCGAGTTGGCAGGACGAAAAATATCTGCGGTAAAGGCATATAAAAACATGACTGCCGCAATGCCGACAGGATTCTTTATCCAAAGCATATTCAATAAAACCAAAGCGCTCACTACCATGGAAAAAAACATGAGCGTTTTATTTCGGAAGCGATCGGCGAGCCAACCACCTGCATAGCTACCCGAGATAGAACCTATTCCGTAAAATCCCATGATGATACCTGCTTCCTGAACAGCAACTCCAAGGCTTCGGGTGAGATAGAGGGAGGTAAAAAAAAGCACCATAGAGCCGCTTCTATTCACAAAACTGGTGATGGACAATACCCAAACATTGGGCTGTAGCCCTTTAAAAGCATCTAGGTAAATAGCTGCAAATGAACCAGGTTTGATGGATGTTTGCTGCATGGAAAATCAGGTGGTTCAGGAAAATTTATATTCAGTGTTCCATATTTCCCATGATTTCTCAGCTTGTAATTTAAGCATTGACATTCCGTTTAAAACGGATGCTCCATGGGCTTCTCCTTCCTGAAGGAAAAGGGTTTTCTCAGGATTATAGATAAGATCAATGAGGAGGTGATTGTCGGAAATGCCTGTGTAATCAGTGAGGGGAGAAAAAGCTGATTCAGGATACATGCCGCAGGGTGTGGCATTGATAATAAGTGAGAACGACTGTAGTATCTGCGGAGATAATTGCTGGTAATGCAACTGCCCATGTGAGGGATTTCGACTCACCATTCTAAAAGAAATACCCAGGCCGGATAGCGCACATGCAACTGCTTTTGCTGCACCTCCTGTTCCAAGAATCAGCGCACGGGAATGATGCAGGGTTAAAAACGGTTTAACGGATTGCAGAAAGCCAAATACATCTGTATTATATCCAATCCATTCATTGTTTTTTTTAAGTAGACAATTCACCGCTCCTACACGCAGCGCAGACGCATCAATAGTCTTGCAATAGTCGATTATTGTTTGTTTGTACGGAACGGTAACATTTAAACCAAGGACATCTGTTTGCTGTAAAAAATCTTCAATTTCTTGCGGTGAGGCAAGCTCAAACAAACGGTATTGAGCGTCTAGTTTGAGTTCAGCAAATTTTTCATTGAAATATTGGGCCGAATAAGAATGAGAGAGGGATTTGCCGATAAGACCAAACTTTTTCATCTCATGTTTTGGCGAATTTGCTTTTAAAATAAGCAATAATCATTGGCAGAAGGCTAATGAAAATAATGGAGAAAATAACGATTTCAAAATTCTTTTTTACCAATGGAATATTTCCAAAATAGTAACCTGCCAGGCTCAAAAGCGGCACCCATAACATTGCTCCTGCTATGCAAAAAAGCACATAGCGTGTATAGGACATATGGCCTATTCCAGCTGCAAAAGGAGCGAATGTTCTTACAATAGGAACAAATCTTGCCATGATGATGGTTTTACCTCCGTGCTTTTCGTAAAACGCATGGGTCTGGTCAAGGTATTTTCGCTTGAGTATTTTTCGAAACAGTTTAACTTCAAACAATTTCTCTCCGATAAATTTCCCCACTAGGTAGTTTACATTGTCACCTGCAAAGGCGGCAGCTATTAATAATACAATCAATATCCAAATATTAAGTACACCAGTAGACGCAGTGATCATTCCTGCAGCAAACAGGAGGGAATCTCCCGGCAACAAAGGTGTGAGCACCAGTCCTGTTTCACAGAAAATAATCAGGCACAAAATCAGGTAGGTAAGGGTATCATACTGGGCAATCAGATGTTCCAGGTGCTTGTCTATGTGTAAAATAAAGTCGATGATGTTCATGGTTTCATGTTTTCAAAAAATTGCCATATCGGATCTTTCGGAACCGGTGCAGTAATGTCTGTCATTTCTTCCTTCACCGGATGAGGAAAAACAATCCTTCTGGCGTGCAAATGTATGGATGCATCTTTATTTGTCCTATCAAATCCATATTTTACATCACCTTTGATGGGGCAGCCCATGGCACTCAGCTGGGCTCTAATCTGGTGATGTCTTCCTGTTATTGGTTTTACTTCAAGGAGATAATAGTTATCAGATTTACCCAACAATTTGTAATGCAATTCACTTTTTTGTCCCTTGGCAGGTTCTTTGGCAACAAATGACTTATTGAGTTTTTCATTTTTTACCAAGTAATCAATACAGGTACCTTCGCTGGCAGGAGGCTGATTTTTTACTACCGCCCAATAGGTTTTTTGTACTTTTTTTTCCCTGAAAGCCTCAGAAATTCTTGCTGCGGCTTTGCTTGTTCTGGCAAATACAAGTACTCCGCTTACCGGTCGGTCAATTCGGTGAACAATTCCCAGGTATACATCGCCCGGTTTATCAAAACTGATTTTAATATATTGTTTGGCCATTTCCTGCAATGACTCATCTCCTGTTTTATCTGCCTGTACCACCTGAGAAGGCTTTTTATTAATGACCAGCAGATGGTTATCGCAATACAAAATATCCTCTTCTCTCAACATGTTACAAAGTAAACAAATGCAATGGGAAGATTTTGCTTTCCGGGATATAAAAAAAGACCGACAAAGGAAGCCGGTCTTTTCTTTGGAATAAAATATCTTTTATTCAATGATTACCTTACTGAAGCGGTTTCCGGAAGGTGTGCGGAGATGCATCGTGTATATTCCTTTTCCGAAAGCACTGATGTCAATGGAAGCACGATTTG
>Ga0068872_10001755_pt1 | contig 17265 bp, 11 predicted proteins | sample NOAtaG_7_FD_66441 | JGI IMG/M metagenome (GOLD analysis project Ga0068872, IMG submission 66441) | Freshwater lake microbial communities from Lake Erie, under a cyanobacterial bloom - NOAA_Erie_Diel1S_2200h metaG | ecosystem: Environmental > Aquatic > Freshwater > Lake | place: USA: Ohio, Lake...
AGTTCTTGCCTTGTACGAGCGGAAGCACTTGACTTAGATTGACATCGAATGCATTTCCGGCAGTTGCCACGTTTACAAAATTAAAATTGGTTCCACCCTCGTTGATCACATTGAATCCATTGCCAGACCATGCATCACCCGCCTGTCCTTTGACAATGCTAAAAGCGCCATTATTTAATAATCCATCATCAAACGCAGTAACAATTACCGATCTCGAAACTCGAACAGCTGTGTTTCCAGCTAAATCAGTAACATCGTAGGTAATCGTATAGGTACCGGCAACTGCTGTGTTTACTGTTCCAGCCTTTACTATTTTAGAAGTAATATTGCCGTCCAGATTATCATTGGCTGTAGCGCCTTTATCAGTGTATGGATCTCCAATCGTAAGATTGATTGTTGCATCACCAATCAGTGTAATGACAGGTTTTGTTGTGTCAACAGGAGGTCCTGGCAAAGTAACAGTAAATGTATTCTCTGAAGTAGCAGTACCGCCTGCCGTATTCGAGGCAGTTAACTTCACTGTGTACGTACCTGTTTGATATGTTTTTGCAGGCTCAAATTGAGCAGAGGTTGTTCCATCGCCCAAGTCCCACAAATAAATGGCCGCATTGGTTGATGTGTTTTTGAATGTCACAGCACCCGTGGTGTTATTCACTGTTGCCGTAAAGCTCGAGGTGACAGCAGGTGCGACCGCGTCACTACCGCCACATCCCACAGCGAAAATCCCTAATAGAACAATCGCTGTACTTGCAAAGAGAACAATCGATGCACTCCTTGCATTTTTTACTAGTTGTTTCATCATTTTTGTTTTAGTTTAATTTAATTTAATTTAATCGGTTATCTACTCTTACCTTACTCATTTATACACTCTTACATAATCAATCAAAAAGGTTTGCGGAAATACCGTTTCGCTATTTGGTGATCCAACAAAACTTCCGCCTACGGCAAGATTCAGAAGGAGGTAAAACGGTTTATCAAACACCCATTTGCCCGGGAGATCTGCCGGTGTGAGTTGGTTGTACAAAACATTGTCAACATAGAAGTTGATGTAATTGGGTCCCCACTCTACTCCAAAAACATGAAACTCGGTATCAAATCTGCCATTTTTTAGTGTGTAACTTTTGCCAATCGATTGACCGCCTGAATAGCCGGGTCCATGAACGGTACCAAGCATCGTAGATGGATTCTGTCCCCTAAATTCCATGATGTCGATCTCTCCAGCACCTGGCCATGGATTGGTGTCGATGTCTGATCCCAGCATCCAAAATGCCGGCCAAAGGCCTTGGCCCCATGGCAACTTCATTCGGGCTTCGAATCGACCGTAAGTCTGTTCAAACTTTCCCTTCGTTATTAACCTGGCCGATGTGTATTCCGCTCCACTAAAAGATTCTTTCTCAGCCGTAATGACGAGATTGCCGTCTTTTACTGTAACATTTTTTGAGCGATTGGTGTAGAATTGAAGTTCGTTATTTCCCCATCCATTTTGCCCGCGTCCAATATCAAAGCCCCACAAATTCGGATCAGGCGCTCCATTTTTATCAAATTCGTCCTGCATTACAAGTGTGGTAAAATTGACCACTTTTTGTGTGTCATCGGAGCATCCCAAAAAAAGAAAGAACAAGGTTGGCAACAGCAGGCTTTGAACACTAATGAAGAGCCTTTTTGGTATAGATTGATTTCCCTGATTCATTTTTGTTTTTTTAATTTTTATAGAAGTATAAGTTATCCAACAGGAAGTTGATGTTCCCAACAAAGACTATTTGAGCAAGATTATTTTTCTGAGTTGCTATGCTGCCCGTTAGTGGAATGTCAATAGAAACCCACTGACCTTTTGTAATTTGACTTGAAGGAACCGTATATGTGATTTCTTTATCATCCTCTATCGGACCTCCGGTAAAGACGTTTGTATTTAGTACTCCATTGGCACCTCGATCTCTTACCTTGATTTCGAAATTGGCACTTGTTGGCTCATTTGTCCAAATATCTAAGTGCAGAAATTCCATGGAGGTTGCGTTGACGGATGGATTATTAAATTCGATACCTACATAGTTCAGCTGAGTGTAGTACTTCAAATTGTCGTTGTTGATTTTGATGTCAGCTGTTTGCGTGGTAGAACCTCCATAGAATCCGTTAAAGAAATCAACCGGCACATTGGGGTAGGCATTACTAAACAACGAAATGACATTGGCCGCGGGACGACTAGGGGCAGGCAATAGGGTGATATTGCCAGAGGAAGCAATTGAGAGTGACCCTTTTGCCTTGACGCCATTCAACTCGGCAGTGATTTTTGCATTTCCTGTTCCTACTATTGAAACAACCCCTTTTTCATTGACAAGTGCGACAGCTGGATTGGATGACGTGAAGTCGAAGTAAGCTGGCCCTACTGAAACGGTTTGGTTTTGTCCAGAAACCAGATTAAACGTTTGCGTCAGGCCGCTAATAGTGCTGGTGACTCCAATGAAAGATGACTCCAACTTTTCTGCTCCATTGAAAATGGTTGGCCTTGGTTGAGCAATAGTGCCCAACTTTTCATACTTCAATTCATCAATCCAGAAGGTATAGCCGTTGCCATTTTCAGGACCTTCGGCATACCAAAACATGCCTTTTTCAAGAGTAAGACGAGAAGGGTCGGGGAGGGGTATTGTGTATTTTGTCCAAGTAGTATTTATTCTCATGTTGTTCAGGGTAGTCAGGAATTTATTTTCTCCAAAATTATTCCCAAACCCAATCTCGTTGATTGTTGCTGATTGTGTGGCTTTTGCCCAAAAGGTTAGCGCATCGTAGCCAGACAGATCACGACCTCCGTTGTCGGGAAAGATCGCTCCAGCATATGCTCCGGTAGGGTCGCCCACATTGGGAACATCAAAACGCATAGAAGATGAGCCAGCGTAGCGGGTTTGGGTGTCTACTGTGAACGCATCCAGTTTTGAGCCGCCAAAGGGAAAGTATTGCAATCCGCCACTGAAACCATCAATATAAACAGCTGGATTATTTGGGAATTTGGCAACTTTTACCTCCTCCGACAAATTTCTCTGACAGCCGGATATGAACATTGCTATAAATCCTATAAGGATTGCGAAGAGTAGTTTATTTGTTTTCATGTATTCTTCAGGTTATTATCTTCCAACACTAACTCGTACATAGGTTCTGAATTCCCATTCATTTCCATTTGGGAAACCAACCGGGCTAATGATTGGCGAAGTAGCAAATTCTTGCGCCACATTGGGTAGGTACCTTGGCGAATATTTGTCTAGTGAACGCCATATCATTTGCACGCCTACCGATGTGTTGGGAAGTAGAAACCAATCTGGTTTGCCAATAGTGGTTGATAAATCGGCCATTACCTGTACAGGAAACGTTAGGTTAAAATCGCGGTGGTAGTCAAACGGACCCCAGTCGTTAAATTTCAGGTGCGAAGACAGTTTAATTTTCTTATAGATTACTCGCAAGTCTCCGCCAAAGCGTTCAATGGCTCGTTGATCCGAACCGTTGGCCTGACCATTTCCCGCAAAAAGGTTGGCTATGATACCCAATTTGGGATTGACCTTGGAGACGATACGAGTATTAACTTCCCATAAATCAAGTGCTGGCGCTGCACCAGCCGCTGCAGTCGGAACCCTTCCAGTCCCTGGGAAAATGATGGCAGCATCCTGTGAGGTAGGCAGATGGCGATAGACAAATCCAACACTGGCCGCAAGGCTCGCATCCTCTGAGCGATCATTGTCCCACTCATACATCCAGGTACCAGGTGTCGGATCGAAAGTAAGTAACAACTCTCCTCCAACGGTTTCTCGATTAGCTCTTACCACAAACGGATCGACTAAAATATTTCTAAGTCTGCCTGGGCCCCCAGCATTTGCCGGCATAGGATTAACCAATGGCTTTTGCCATAAGAAGTTAGGGGCTATTTGCCATTTTCCTAAGCTATAAGTGAAGCCGGTAAGAAAGTTGTTTTGATTTCCGCTACCACTATCTTTCAATCTCCAGCCGGTAAATGTTTGCGTATAATCGCCCCCGCCATTGGCAACAAGTCCCATTGCCGCTGCCTGACCATACCAGTTGACTCTTCCAGATGCATAGGTCAGTTTTATTTTGGCACCCCAGGTATCGGTAGATTGCACTTGGTCAACAAAGACTTGATAATTTCCTTCGCTTCCGCGTGTTGTTTGAAATTCTCTACCCACAAGCGGCTGTCCACCCCAGATACCCCCGGCTTCTATCTTTAGTTTGCCAAAGAATTTTCTGGATGCTTGGATGGTAAGCCTGCGTGTCCTTGGTTGAGGTACAGCAATTGAACTGATGGCTGCTCCCGGCTCTTCGAGATCCTCATGAAAAATGCCGGTAATACTTAGCTTACCTAGCTCTTTTGTGTACTTCACCAATACGGCCGGGTTAGCCGCCCACCAAAGTTCGCGGCCATACGCCACTTTCAAGCCCTTTAAGGATTTTTTCCCTGCAACTTCCATCCCTTGCGGAGCAAGGCCATTGTAGATATCGATGTTCGGTCCATAATTAGCTTCGGGGTACAATCCGAAAAAATCACCTTCATATCCCCAATGGTAATGTCCTGTTCTATAGAACCCTTTCAAATCAAAAAGCTTATGATTCCATGAGTATTCAGCGCGATAAACTTGTACACGATCAGGTGTGGTTGTTACGGGGTTTCCTGCCGAGTTTATAAATGTTTGTGGACGACCTCTGTTTTCGTAGAATATTTCGTTGATGGGATTTTGTGCAACATTTCCCAACACGTTAAAAGTCACATTTGCACGCATGTTTGACGCTGGATTTGCTTCGATGCCAACGAAGTAAGATTCCATGTTGTCAAAACCCAATTTGTTTGGAAAAGCCGGTTTAGTCGGATCAGGTTTCTTAGGTGTGGTGATTAGATTTCCTCCGGTAGTAAACGTTGATATGTCTGCACGAAGTTCACTTATCCGAAGCTTCGATGCCTGCTCACCAACAAGCGCAGCTTTATCGCCACGTGCTTTGATGACGGCATCCATTAGTTGAATACCGGAAAAAAAATCTTCCACCCCTTTTTCAGTTACTCCCTCTCGATAGGGGTTAAGGGTATGGGCTTCTTTTAAAGCATAGTAAGCGGCACGTGGATACAATGCATAAAGCCCGCGTGGGTTCGTCTGGCCTTTTGCGCAAATGCCAAACCACTCTTCGTTCATATTATTATCTCCCTGCTTGAAGTCACGTGTATAACCACCATTGGACCATGACGCATTATCATCATGAACATCCAAGTCTTTTGTTTGCCCGAATTTCCACCAGCCATCACTAAACTGGAAGGTAAACCCTCCCAATGAATTTCCTGCTTTTCCGAGACCCGCTGCATTTTGATAAATCTCTTTCCAATTGCCCACCATGAAATAGGCTTGCGACTCCTGATCTTCACCGCTCTCTATTGTATTGAACGCATCGGCTCCAAATTCTGTGAACATGATAGGTTTGTTGATCTCATCCTTCACCCGCTGAAAGGCATCGCCAAATGAGATTCCACGATACATGTTTGTTCCAAAGATGTCAATGTCCTTGCAATGTTCTTTGACAAGCTCTAAAAACAGTAAGTCACCATTACACATCGCGACCGGGTGGCCCGTGTCTTTTGCCTTCATTGCCAGGGTCGCTTCATTAAACAACTTGTACATGGCTACTGCTCGTGTAGTCGATTTCCTGTCTTTTATTGGTATGTTTTCGGTTTCTGCGCCTTCCCAAAAAAGCCCGTAGTTATTTTCATTTCCTAAGAGGAACATTAAAAGCCCAGGTGTGTCTTTGTAATCCTCAACCATTTTTGTCACTTCAGCTAGCAATAAAGTCCGTACACTCGGGTCGGCATACTCGGTATTTGGTGCCCATGCGCCATTTACAGTGAGGCCGTATCTACCAAAAGAGTGATTGAGCATTGTGTAGATTCCGTACGATTCGTATATGTATTTAATCCATTTCGCGGGAACACCCGTGTATTGTCGAATCGTGTTCACGCCCATATTTTTCAACAAAGACATTTCCGTATCAAGGGCAGCTTTAATAATGTCGTCCGGCTGATTCCAGAGGCTATAGGAAAAGTTGGTACCAATCGGAAAATAATCCCAATTCATTCCATTCACCATAAAATCCCGGCCATTGACCTGCAGCTTCATTCCTCGATCTTCCTGTTTGACAGAAACCCGATCGGCTTGCCCCAGAAGTGGCTGGGAAAGTATCAAAAGCATAACAACAAAGTAAAGATTCTTCATATTTAACGGATTAGAGCGGTTTTCAAACGGTTGCATATTTGTTACTCCGAAAACGGTTGAAATGTCGGCCCAATTCTACAAATCATCTAAAAAGGGACTACATCAATTCCTTTTCACCACTACTACAAAACTTCATTTATATCGATTTAAAACGCTCTAAATGGATACATTTGCTGCACAACGAGTTTACAAACAGCATTTTTAAAGGGAAAATGGCTAAAGTTGCCACTACATCGATCTTCTTTCTGTTTTGGCTTTTATTGCCAGATGTATCCCCAGCGTTGTCAGGAAAATACCCGATAAAAAACTTTGCCCCCCCTGACTATGGTGCGGGAATCCAGAATATTGACTTTGCCCAGAATAGAGATCTGAGCCTATTCGTTGCCAACAATCTTGGGGTTCTGTCATTCAACGGTTCTTCGTGGGGAAAGCACGCACTAAACACGGGTAAAAAACAGCGATCGCTAGCCTTTGACGAAAAATCGAATCGTCTGTACGTGGGGTCACAAGGTGAATTCGGATTCTTCGAGAGCAATTGGCAGTACGTTTCCCTACTTGATAAAATCCCAGAAAGCTATCTGGATTTTGATGAGGTGTGGGATGTACTTCTGTTCGATTCTAAAGTATATTTCTGCACTTTTCAGGGTATTTATATGTTTGATGGTGAGTCTATTACAGTAATCAGGCGGCCTGGTGGCTTTAATCGTTCGTTTGTAGCAGGGAACAGGCTGTTTACCCAGTCTCCCACTGGGGCACTTTTTGAAATAGAAGGGGATAAGCTGGTCCCACTACCCCAAAATGGTCATATAAACCAGGTGGTGGCAGGCGTAGTCCGCTCCGAGGCTGGTTATGTTTTCTTTTATAATTCGGGAAAAATTGAGGTTTTGAATTTACCGGGAGGTCTCGAACCCTACCTGGAATTGATGAAAGTACTTGGTGGAAAGTATGTCAACCACGTGATACAAATTTCAGATAGTAGACTGGTTATATCAACTCAACTTGCGGGGCTCTATATCTATGATCAACTGACCAAGCAAATTGAAAACATATCCATTTCCGATGGATTGATATCGAACGCCTGTTTGCGGGTGTTCCAGGATTATAGTGGCAACCTCTGGGTAGGCATGCAAAATGGGATTGCACTCATTGATATCAACTCTCCGTTGCGGCTGGTAAACCAGAATATTGATCTTCAAGGAAGCGGTTACGAAGCATTTGAGACTGACGAAGGCACTTACTTCACCACTTCGAATGGAATCTATTTTTTATCCAAAGGCGCATCCAAAACCAAATTTCTAATTGGTACTGAGGGGCCCGCCTATGGCATGCAATTGATAAACAATAAACTTTATGCCGGCCACCACACTGGCTTATTCTTATTGGAACACGGCCAGGCATTTAGGCGCGCCTATTGCGAAGGACTGTGGCAGATCAAACAAGTACGATCAAATCCTCAGTTTGCAATTGCCGGCACTTACACCGGCCTTCATCTTTTTCAATTAGATGCAAAGGGTGAATTACAAGATGCTAAGAAGATTGTTGGATTCAATGAATCCAGCCGATTTTTTGAAGAGGATAGAAAAGGGAGGATTTGGGTAGGGCAGTATTACAAGGGATTGTACTTGCTGACTCTGGATGACGCTCTCAAGCATGCCGCTGTAACCAAAGTTTCTGATTCGTATACACTTCCAATTCAAAAATACATCTTCTTGAGCCGAATTGATGATCAAATTTATATCTGTTCTGCAAAAGGAATATTCAAACTTGATCAGGCAACTGATAAAATTGTGGGGGAAGATGTTTTTACAAAAGTCGTTGGTAAAAATTGGGTTTATCAATTGGTTCAAGACAAACAAAAGAATGTTTACGTCTATTCTGAAAATCTGGTTGGCTTTTTTAAAAAGGTAAGCCCTGAGAACTACGTCTACCTGCCCTCGTCTTTGTTTCAGTTACGGCAATCTTTCAATAACGACTTGCTAAATGTTTCGCGCCATGTTCGAGATGGAATTCTTTTCAACGCAAATGAAGGGTTTATCCAGTATTCTGCTGAACTAGAGGAGGGAGTTTCTACCACCAGCGTGCCACTGGTAAGCCGGGTAATCAATGTTTCTGAAGATAGTGTACTGTATTCAAGAATGCCTTTTCAGTTTCGCCCGGAAAAAACGGAACCTATACGCATCACCGAAGGTACACGCGTTTTGCAGTTCATCGTTGAATCTTTCAAATTCAAAGATGTGAGTAATCAACAATTCAGGTATTACCTAAGTGGATTTGATGAAGCTTATAGCGAGTGGACTTCAGCCAGCTTAAAAGAATATACGAACCTCAGAGTTGGCAGTTATCAGTTCTTTGTCCAGGCGTTTAATTCAAAAGGAGAGATTGTGACAAGTCAACCTTTGTTGGTCGAAGTTTCCCCTGCGTTTTATAAAAGCCGACTTGCTCAGTTTATTTACTTAGTATTAGTGGTACTTACGCTCTACATGATTTATAGATTCCAACGGCAGTACTACCGGAAGAAACAAGTCCGAATGGAGCAGGCAAAGCAAGAAGAATTGGGTCAAAAGCAAAAAGAGCTGCAAGAGTTAAAAGAAGTGCAAATCAAAAGTGAATTGAATCATGTCAATACCTTGCTGGCAGCATCAACCATGAACTTAGTGGTGAAAAACGAGTTCATGGAAACCATTAAGGAAGAGATCAGACAAGCAAAAGCAACGGATAAGGTAGAGGACAAGCAACGGGCGCTAGAGAAGATTATTAAAGAAATTGATACCACTCTAAAGGTGCAAGAAGATTGGAAACAATTTGAACATCACTTTGACCAAATACATGGAGATTTTTTAAAGCGACTTACCCGCGAATTCACGGATCTTACACCGGGTGAACAAAAGTTGTGCGCCTTCCTGCGTCTTAATATGGATACGAAAGAGATCGCCAATCTGATGGCGATTTCCTCACGCGGTGTGGAAGTAACCAGATATCGGCTGCGTAAAAAGTTCAAGCTGGACACACATCAAAATCTTTCGAAATTTATCTTAGAGTATTGAATCGTCTGCCGCGATTTTAAGAACTGCCGGTCTGGCGCTGCGATTTTATATGACGTGGTTTTAACGGCAGTAAAACAAAACGGGCAACTATTTCTAGTTGCCCGTTGACCAATTTTTAGAAGAGCCCCCTGCCGGAATCGAACCAGCGACCTACTGATTACAAGTCAGTTGCTCTACCAGCTGAGCTAAGGAGGCGTAAACGAGGCGCAAAAATACAGTAAGAATCGGGTTTTACAAGCCTTGTGCGGGTTGATTTAACATTTTTAGTTGTTTTTTCAACTGGTTTAAATGCTCCCCAGCCTCTTTAATCTTATTGCCATATTCAGCTTTTAATACATCAGCATTTTTTGCCCGATCAAAAAATGAAAGGTTGTTCTGTAAAACCGCAATATCGTTTTCAGCTTTGGATATTTGTTTACGGATCGTCTGCTCTTTGTGATAGATTTTTCGTTCTGCGTCAGGATCGTTTTTGAGTGAACTTAATTGTATCTCCAATGAAGCTTGCTCTTTATCATTCGCACTCACGTTCTCCATAGATGAAATAGCTTTGCTTACCAATTCGGTAAAGCGAGATTTAATCGATGCTACAGCTCTTTTTGGAACGAATCCAAGTGCATTGAATTTGCTTTGAATCTCTTTGATCTGTTGCAAGGTACCCGTCTTCTCTAAAGAGATGCGCTCAAGCTCGGTGAGCAATGCTTCCTTCGCAACCAGATTCAACTCCTGTTCCTGATCAGCTTTTTCCAACAACCCTCTACGTTGTCCAAAGAAATGGTCACATGCTTCTTTAAACTGCTGGTAGATTTTCTCTCTCCATTTTTCAGGCACTGGCCCCACTTCTTTCCATTGTGATTGAAGATTCTTCAATTCATTGGATGTTTTCTCCCAATCTTGATTCTCTCTTAGCTCAATCGCTCGCTGCACAAGCGCCTCTTTAATTTTTAAATTTTTTACCCGCTCTTCATCCAATTTTTTGAAGAACACATTCTTGTTGTGAAAGAATAATTTAAAGGCAGTCCAGAACTTCTTGTTGAGATCACGCTGGTGAGCGCGGGGTGCAGCACCAACGGCATCCCATTTTTTCTGCAACTCTAAAATGTCTTTTGTCTTTTGGTTCCAATCTTTTATCCGATCAGAGGTAAAGGTTCCGAAGGCACTCACTTCTTCGTTCAACAAAATCTTTGTTGCCTCGTTTTGTTGAAGTGTCAGGAGAAGATTTGCTGTGTAGACATCTCTTTTTGCGTATACGGCATCAGAGGCTGCTTTGAATCGTTGCCACAAAGGCTCTTGTTCTTCTTTCGGAACGGGGCCGATGTGTTTAAATTCATGATGCAACTCGTTGAGCTCTTTAACGGCTTCTTGAATCGACTTGACATCTGCCAGCTTTTCGGCTCGCACACACAATTCTTTTTTCGACTCCAGATTCTTCTTTCGGTCTAGTTCTTTAAGTTCGAAGTAGATGTTGCGATGGTCATAGAATCGGTCAATGATTGCATTGTAGTTTGCCCAAAGTGTTTTTAGATGAGTAACTGCAACGGGCCCGCTATTTTTCCATTCTTTTTGAAGCTCTTTAAACTGATGAAATGCCTGAGGTGAATCTTCTCCATCCACAAGCGCTCTCAATTTTTCAAGAATTTCATTTTTATGTTTTAGACTTTCGTTTTTGCGATCTTCAAGGCTCTTATAGTACGTATTTCTCTTATCCTTGATATACTTAAGCGTGGCATCGTATAAATGATCAAGGTCATCTATCCGAAATTCAAAATCTTCTTTTATTCCGCCTTCACCCAGGTACTTTTCAAGAGCCGCCTTTCTTTCATGTTCGCGAATCTCGTCATACAATGGCTTGATCTCTTTCAACAGGCTATCAATTCGCTTGAAGTTGTCTTCTTTCGAAAGATCTTTGACCAAATTGACAAAGTCGAGTTTCTTGTAGGTGGTAAAATCAATAGGCTTTTCCTCGGCCAGATCATTGACTTCAATATCTGCATCCAGGTGAGCACCACCTGCTGCTTCCGTTTCCTCCATTAATTCGTTTGTCATGATCTTTTCGTTCTCTTCGGGCGACTTGTTTTCATTTGTCATACAGCACTTTTCCACATAAGTGGCCAAAAATACAAAATTTGCTCAATTCATGCTCGGGTCTATTGGGTAATTGGAGTAAACTGAAAACCGCCCACCCAGCTGCTGGAGTGATTTTTTCCACATTGTCTCGGGCGGTGTTTCGAAGATGAGTTCTTGGCTGACTCGATCGCTAATAATCCAAGAATCTGCTTTTATTTCTTCTTCTAACTGACCGGGCGACCATCCGCTATATCCCAAAAAAAACTTGATGTCAATGGGGTCTATTTGATTCGTTTCAATACGAAGCATAAGCTGTTCAAAGTTACCACCCCAGTAAATTCCTTCCGACACGGCAATTGACTCGGCAAGGTCGGGGATGCGGTGCAGAAAATGAAGTGTGTCTTGCTGGACGGGTCCTCCAATACAGACTTTCGAGTGAAAGCTTTGAATACTATCCATTACCTCTGATAATTCCGTTTCAGAAGGCTTGTTTAATATAAAACCAACGGACCCATCATCGTTATGTTCGGTCAAGATAATGATTGTACGTTCGAAGTTCGGATCGGGTAAATATGGCTCGGAGGCCAGTATCCTGCCTTTTTCAGGAAGAAGTGTGTTTTTGTATTGAAAAAACTCCATGGTGCTTCGATTTACGTTCTTAGATAGATAAACTAAGTTGTTTAACTCTTCGAAAATTGCATCCAATAAAGTATAGGTATTGCATAGAACCAAACGAATGATTTGTTAATTTTTCAGGAAAATGGAAAAAGGTATGAAGGGAATGGATGAATTACGAAAAGACTATTCAAAGGCTTCGTTAGATATCAGTGATGTTGACAAAGATCCGATCGGTCAATTTGATAAATGGTTTAAAGAAGCTCTTGCGGCCGGTGTTCCCGAACCAAATGCTTTTACACTTTCGACAATATCTGAGGGCGGGCGGCCTTCTGCACGGATTGTTCTGTTGAAAGGATTGGAGCAACGGCAATTCGTGTTTTACACCAATTATCAAAGTCAGAAAGGGCAGGAGTTGGATGGTAATCCAGCTTGTGCATTGACTTTCTTTTGGCCAGAGTTAGAACGACAGGTACGAATTGAAGGAATTGCCACCCGCGTGCAAGAATCAGCATCCGAGCAGTATTTTCAAAGCCGTCCGCGAGCGAGTCAAGTAGGAGCGTGGGCCTCTCCGCAGAGTTCGATCATCGCCAGTCGTGATATTCTGGAAGCCCGTGAACGCGAGATCGAGAAAAAATATGAAGGCATGAGTCTGTTACCCAAACCAAAGCAGTGGGGCGGATTTTCGATTACACCAGTTGAAATTGAATTTTGGCAAGGGCGAGCAAGTAGGCTGCACGATCGGGTTGTCTATTACTTAGCCGATGAGAAATGGACAATTCACCGACTTGCACCGTAGTGATGATTCGAAATGCGTTTCAAGAGGTGTGAAGTTGCCTGATAAAACAAACTTGCCACGAATTCGCAAATCAACACGAATTTTTTGTCGTATCTATTTGTGCCTATTCGTGAATTCGTGGCAATAAGGCGAGGCTTTTGAGGATTTTAATGTCTGCCACTAATACACGAATTTACACGAATATTTTGTGGTGCTTATTCGTGTATTAGTGGCGATGAAATAGGACTCGATAGTAGCAAAAAAAGATAGCCTTCCAATTAAGCAAATTACCTTGAATTTTTTGCCGTATTTATTAGTGCCCATTTGTGAATCTGTGGCAATGAAATGGCTACTGGGTAACTCTGCAATTAATAATCTCCCAACGTCTCCTCTAACTGAGCCAATGCTTTTGCCAACTCTTCGTCATTGGGGGCAACGCCATGCCATTTATGTGAGCCCATCATATAATCCACACCAAAACCCATTTCCGTTTTCATCAAATTCAAAATCGGCTTTCCTTTTCCGGCCAACGTTTTTGCCAGCGAAAGGCCATTGACGACTTCCTGCATACTGTTGCCGTTAAATTCTAAGACTGTCCAGCCAAAAGACTCCCACTTTGCTTTTAGGCTCAAAAGAGAAAGAATCTTATCAACCGGGCCATCGATCTGTTGACCATTGTAGTCAATGGTTGCAATGACATTATCCATCTGGTTATGAGCGGCATACATCGCTGCTTCCCAAACTTGCCCTTCTTGCTGCTCGCCATCGCCCATGAGCACATACACCAAATGATTGTCCTTATTCAATTTTTTGGTTTGCGCAGCCCCTAATGCTACCGAAAGTCCCTGACCCAATGAGCCAGAGGCGACACGAATACCCGGTAGATGTTCATGAGTAGCAGGGTGCCCTTGTAGTCGAGTGTTCAAGAATCGAAATGTGGCTAGCTCTTTCTTGTCAAAATAACCTGCATGAGCAAGCGTGGAATACCAAACCGGAGATATGTGACCATTCGAAAGGAAAAATAAATCTTCCCCTTGTCCATCCATATTGAAACTTGGGTTGTGGCGTAGGTGATGAAAATACAACGCCACGAAAAAATCAGCGCAACCCAATGAGCCGCCTGGGTGCCCGCTCTGACAAGCATGGACCATACGCACAATGTCTCTTCTGATTTGGGATGCGGTTCTCTCGAGTTGCTGAATATTGGGTAGACTCATTGTTAAAATTTTGGCGAATATATATTAATTTATCAAGCGATAAATGGCAACGAATTAATAACCTACGGCCTTATCATCTCCCCGCGTATAATCAGCAGCGCCTTCCAGCTTTCCGTCTTTTCTTACAAGAATGGCATCCACCCGTCCAAAGCCGGTTCCCTTAATAAATGTGAATCGATGCCCCATTCCTGCTAGCATTAGGCTGTCTTTTTCATTGAGCGCGCCTTTTTCTGGAAGAATGGCATCAGGCAGCCATTGACTATGCAGGCGCTTTGCATTCACAGCTTCCTGCATGGTCATATCAAACTCAATCACATTCAAGATGGCTTGAAAAACCCCCGTGATGATTTTGGTGCCACCGGGCGTTCCGACCACCATGAAGAGCTCTCCATCTTTTTCAACAATGGTGGGCGACATTGCGCTAAGCATTCTTTTATTTGGTTCGATTTTGTTCGCGGCACCGCCAATAGCTCCATACATGTTTGGTACTCCGGGCTTCATACTGAAATCATCCATTTCATTGTTCATAAAAAATCCTGAGCCATCAACGACCACGAAGGAGCCGAACCAACCATTTAAAGTAGTTGTAACCGCAACAGCGTTGCCGTTTGGATCAACGATTGAGAAGTGTGTTGTTTCTTCCGATTCGTAGCCCGGGATGGTGCCAGACTTAACTTCTGAACTAGGCGTGGCCTTTTCAGGATCAAAGGATTTCATTCGTTCGTTGATATAATCCTTAGACAACATTTCTGTGCTCGGCACTTTGAAAAAATCAGGATCACCTAAAAACTTGGCACGGTCTGCAAATACTCTTCGCTCAGCCTCAGTCATCAAGTGAATTGCTTTTACCGAATGAAATCCCCATTCTTTAATAGGATATTGCTCAACCGATTTAAGCAGTTGTAAGAGACAGATCCCACCACTTGACGAAGGTGGCATCGAGATAACTTTGTAATCCTTGTAGTTTGAAATCAACGGTTCACGCCAGGAAGAATGATAGTTTTTTAAATCCTCTAGCGTGATCAATCCTTTTCCACGGTTCATTTCAGCCACGAGGTTCTCTGCCGTTTTTCCCTCATAGAATCCGGCCCGTCCATTGTCGCGAATTAGTTCTAATGTTGCTGCCATCGCCTCCCAACGAATGGTATCGCCACTTTTCCAATTGTCTCTTATGAGAAAAGAGGGCTTCACTGAATTGTATTTTTCGAGATTTTCCTTTGCCTGATTGAACCAACTGGCTTCACGTTCGGTAAGGGGAAATCCTTTTTTTGCCAGATCGATGGCAGGTTGAACCAGGTCTTGCCAGGGTAAAGTGCCAAATTTCTTATGCGCCTCTACCATCCCATCTACTGAGCCTGGCACACCGGAAGCCAAGTGGCCCTTTAAACTTAAATCAGGAATGACCTCGCCTTTTTTATCCAAATACATATCGGTGGTAGCGGCAGCCGGTGCCTTTTCACGAAAGTCTAATGTAGCCGTTGTTCCATCCTTTAATCGTACCACCATAAAGCCTCCTCCGCCAATATTTCCTGCGGCCGGAAAAACGACTGAAAGAGCCAGGTGGGTGGCAATGGCTGCATCGACAGCATTTCCTCCTTTTTTCATAATGGCAACTCCCACCTCAGACGCTAACGGATGTGCCGAAACAACCATCGCAGAATCTGCAATTACTCCTGTTACCCGCGGTTGATCTTCTTTTGGTTTTTGACACGCAACGAGTAGAGTGGTGACTAGTAAGAAATACAAGCTCTTCATAGATTTACATTTTGGTTTTGTAGTTTAAATGTATTATTTCGGATCGAACTTTACTATGAGTCTACGAAAAGAAAAAGCAGCCATCTTAAAACTGGCCATATTGGATCACACCATCAAAATGATTGGAACTAAATCGTTCGATAAAATTCATGTGGATGAGATTTGCAAGAAAACGAAAATATCTAAAGTAACACTCTTTAAGTACTTTCCACAGAAAGAAGATCTGCTTTTGTACTATTTTAGAGTCTGGAGTTTAAGGCGCTTAGTGGAGCTAAAGGAGAAGCCAAGAGAGGGCTTGGCTGGTATTCAATTTTTGTTTGATAAAATTAGTGAAGACTTTGATGCTCATCCCGGAATAATTTTAAGTTGGGTGGGCTACCTTTCAGACATGGGGCGAACGATAAAGCCATTTCCGCTAAAGGCTGAAGAGAAAAAATTATTGTTCCCTGAGGTAAAAGACATACAGTTGATTGAGTTACAATCGCTGGATCAGATGATTGAGAAGTTTTCTTTGGAGGCCATCTTCAAAAAGGAAATAACCAAAACAACTTCTACCCGCGATATCACCAACGCATTTATGGCGCTCTTTTATGGATCTATAATAACTGCCTACATCAACCAGATAAATCCAGCCAAAATGTTTTTTCGCAAAAACATTGAATCGTTACTAAAAGGACTGAGTTAAAAAATACTATTTCATTCTGACAGTCTTTGTCCTTTTCCGCTCAAACATGCGGATATGCCGACTGCCAATCGGGATATCAATGCGATATTTGTTTCCCCTTGCCCATACATGGTGGTAACGGGGCTTGACTACTTTCGTGCCTCCCGAAGAACCACACGAGAAGAGTAAGATTGCAATAACTGCGAAAACGAGAGTACGCATCATGGAAACACGAAATTAAACTATTTATGACGTAGTCCCACGTTTCTTTCCCCGATTTGGATTGCAAATTAAATAGAAGCATCTGGTTCAGGGGCTCGAAAACAATTTTTGCACAAAACTAGACCCACAGGAACTCCAAGCTGGCGCTTTTGGATAACCAAAAAAATTGCATCGTATATGCCGCTTATTACTCGCTACACTTTTTCAGCATCTCTTCGTTTTGCTTTTTGCCCCAAGTGGGTTTGCGAATGTCTGTATTTGTTTCCGTCTTAAAGTATTCATTTGCTTTTTCAAAGTAGATAAGTGCAGCTGCTTTGCCGCCACCATAGGCTTCTGGAGTATAGAACTTACTCATGCCTTCGATGTAATAGATTCTGGGATTTTCTTTGCGAAGTTGCTTGGCCTTGCGAAGGTTTGCATTGTACGATTCCATATGCTTTTGCCACGCCTCGGGTTCCAGTCCGATACGATTGCTAGAGATCATCGCCAGTAGTGCAAATACTTCATCGTTCTCGGCAGCACCGTTTTCTTTGGCTGCCTCTAAACTCTTTTCCGCTTCGTTAAAAAACTGAGCTTTCTTCGCCATGTCCGTCTCAGTTGCTCCGGCTAATGTTTTGGCATAGGCGGCATAGTAATGCGATACCCAATCGGTATTCCA
>Ga0068872_10001757_pt1 | contig 17258 bp, 12 predicted proteins | sample NOAtaG_7_FD_66441 | JGI IMG/M metagenome (GOLD analysis project Ga0068872, IMG submission 66441) | Freshwater lake microbial communities from Lake Erie, under a cyanobacterial bloom - NOAA_Erie_Diel1S_2200h metaG | ecosystem: Environmental > Aquatic > Freshwater > Lake | place: USA: Ohio, Lake...
GTTGTCGCTCCAGCCCTGCACCGGGAACCAGCCGAGCTGGAAGCCGAAGAGGTACTGGCCCACGATGATGTAGACCAGAAAGCTGATAGACAGCGCCACCGTGGTGATGACCATCAGCGAGCGGTCGGCCAGCGAGCCGCGGCGGTAGGCCACCCACATGGCAATGGGCAGCGCCAGCAGCACGTCCAGGATCAGGATAGGCAGCATCACGGTCAGGGTGGCCGGCAGGCGCGAGGCGAAGAGGTTGCTCACCGCCTCGTTCGTGGCCCAGCTCTTGCCCCAGTCGAAGGTGACGATGCTCTTGAGGTAGATACCCAGCTGCACCCACACCGGCTGGTCCAGGCCCAGTTGTTGACGGATGGCGGCAATCTGCTCCGGCGTGGCGTTCAGGCCACCCAGGATCTCGGCGGGGTCGCCGCCGAAGTACTTGAAGAGGAAGAACACCAGCAGCACGACGCCGAGGATCGTCGGCACCATCTGCCACAGGCGCCGCAGGATGTAGGCGGCCATCGTTGAATCACTCCCGGTGTTGGGTTGGGCGCGAGTGTAGAGGCGCCAGCGGCTGTGTTAACCCCGCGTTTGCCCGTGTCCGGGTGCGCCGCCGGGACATCGCCCCATACGCCCCCGCGCGCCGACAAAGTGGCCCGCGCAACCCCGGGAAGACTTGGGTGCACAAGATCACGGGGCCGCCGCTAGACTGCCGGCTTTCCGAGACACCGCCCGCTCAGCGGGTTGGCAACCCAGCACATGATGAAGCCTCTTCTGCTGTTGGCCTGGATCGCCTGGTTGGGCCTGGGTGGTGCTACGGCATCCGCCCAGCCAGCGGCGGGCAGTGCGTCTGCGGTGTCTGCTGCCGCCCCATCGGGCGGCGGCGATGGCACCCGTGGTGCGAAGACCCTGCGTTACGCCTTCCCGATCGCGGAGTCCGGCTTTGACCCGGCGCAGGTGACCGATCTGTACTCCAACACGGTCATCGCCGGCATCTTCGAGGGGCCGCTGGAGTACGAATTCCTGGCCAAGCCGGCCCGCGTGCGCCCCAGCACGGCGGCGGCCATGCCCGAGGTCTCCGCCGACTTCCGGACCTTCACCGTGCGGATCAAGCCGGGCATCTACTTTGCCGATGACCCGGCTTTCAAGGGGGTCAAACGCGAGCTGGTGGCGGCCGATTACATCTACTCCCTCAAGCGCCATTACGACCCGCGCTGGAAGAGCGGCAAGCTCTACCTCTTCGAGAACGCCAAGATCCTGGGCCTGTCGGAGTTGCGCAAGGAGCTGATCGCGGCCAAAAAGCCCTTTGACTATGACCGGGAGGTCGAGGGCGTGAAGCTGCTGGACCGCTACACCTTCCAGGTGCGGCTGGCCCAACCCGAGCCGCGCTTCCTGCAGCTGATGGTGGGGGGCGCCACCTGGGGCGCGCTGGCGCGCGAGGTGGTGGAGTTCTATGGCGACAAGGTGGGCGAACACCCGGTGGGCACGGGGCCATTTCGCCTGGCCCAGTGGAAACGCAGTTCCAAGATGGTGCTGGAGCGCAACCCGACCTACCGTGAAGTTTTCTACGACGAGTACCCACCCGAGGGCGACAGTGCGCGGCAGGCCACGGCGGCCCGCTTCAAGGGCCGGCGACTGCCCATGCTCGACCGCGTGGAGATCTCGATCATCGAAGAGACGCAGCCCCGGTGGCTGTCCTTTCTGAACGCCGGGCAGGACCTCATCGAGCAGCTGCCGGCAGAGTTCTCCACGGTGGCCATCCCCAACAACCAGTTGGCGCCCAACCTGCGCAAGCAGGGCATCCTCATGGAGCGCTACCCGCGCGCCGACGTGGCGGTCAGCTACTTCGGCATGGAAAACCCGGTGGTGGGGGGGTACGAGCCGCACAAGGTGGCCCTGCGCAGGGCCATCTCGCTGGCGGTTGACCTGGAGCGCGAGATCCGCCTGGTGCGACGCAACCAAGCCATTCCTGGCCAGGGCCCCATCGGCCCCGAGACCTACGGCTACGACCCCGCCTTCAAGTCGGAGATGAGCAGCTACGACCTGGCGCGGGCCAAGGCCCTGCTGGATCTGCACGGCTACGTGGACAGGAACGGTGATGGCTGGCGCGACCAGCCCGACGGCAAGCCCCTGGTGCTGGAGTACGCCACCCAGCCCGACCAGCTGAGCCGCCAGCTCACCGAGTTGTGGAAGAAGAACATGAACGCGCTGCGCATCCGCATCGAGTTCAAGGTGGCCAAGTGGCCTGAGAACCTCAAGGCCAGCCGCAGCGGCAAGCTGATGATGTGGGGTGTGGGCTGGAGCGCCGGCGCGCCCGACGGCGACACCTTCATCGGCTTGGGTTTCGGCCCCAACAAGGGGCAGTCCAACCACGCCCGCTTCGACCTGCCGGCCTTCAACAAGCTCTACGAGGCCCAGCGCGCCCTGCCCGATGGCCCCGAGCGGCTGGCGCTGATGCACCAGGCGCGCGACTTGATGGTGGCCTACATGCCGTACAAGATCCATGCGCACCGCTTCTCCACCGACCTCGTGCACCCCTGGGTCCAGGGCTACCACGCCAGCCACTTCCGGGGCTTGTTCTGGAAGTACGTCGATTTGGACCCTGCCGGGCAGGCGCGCCAGCGCGCCGGAAAGTGAGCCCCCCATGACAGCGGTGTGCCGATGCTTTGCTTCAACGGCCTTTGCGGCAGGCCAGGCTTCGACGGTCTGGATGAAGGCCCTGGCCGCGTTGGGCGCTGCAAGCCTGGCCCTGGCCTTCAGCCCCGCGCAGGCCCAGCCCAAGGCCGCACCAGGCGCCTCCGCACCGACCGCCGAGCGTGAGCCCATCAAGCCCGCCGCCCCGGGCCAGAAGGTGCTGCGCTACGCCTTCAACGCGGGTGAGACGGGCTTTGACCCCGCGCGCATCGTCGACCTGTACTCGCGCATCGTCACCACGCACATCTTCGAGGCGCTCTACACCTACGACCATCTGGCCCGCCCGGCCAAGATCAAGCCGCTGATCGCCGACGGCATGCCCGAGCACTCGCCGGACTTCCGCACCTGGACGGTCAAGCTCAAGAAGGGCATCTATTTCGCCGACGACCCGGCCTTCGGCGGCAAGAAGCGCGAGGTGGTGGCGCAGGACTTCGTCTACGCGATCAAGCGCTTTGCCGACCCCGCCAACAAGAGCCCGGTGGTGGCCGGCGTGCTGGACCAGAAGTACATCGGCCTGGCGGCGCTGCGCGACAAGGCGCTCAAGGAGAAGAAGCCGTTCGACTACGACACCGAGATCGAGGGCCTGCGCGCCCTGGACCGCTACACCATCCAGTACAAGCTGGAAGAGCCGCGCCCGCGCTTCATCGACAGCCTGGCGGCGAGCGACCTTTTCGGCGCCGTGGCGCGCGAGGTGGTGGAGAAGTACGGCGACGCCATCCCCGCCCACCCGGTGGGGACGGGGCCATTCAAGCTCGCGCAGTGGCGGCGCAGCTCGCTCATCGTGCTGGAGCGCAACCCAAACTTCCGTGAGGTGCTTTACGACGCCGAGCCGGCTGCTGACGACACCGAGGGTCAGGCCCTGCTGGCCAGGTTCAAGGGCCGCAAGCTGCCCATGATCGACCGCGTGGAGGTGTCCATCATCGAGGAGTCGCAGCCGCGCTGGCTGTCCTTCTTGAACGAGCAGATCGACTACGTGAACGTGCCGCTGGAGTTTGCCAACCAGGCCGTGCCCAACGGCAAGCTCGCGCCCAACCTGTCACGTCGTGGCATACAGCTCTACCGATCGGTCAACGCCGACTCGGCCTTCACCTACTTCAACATGGAAGACCCGGTGGTGGGCGGCTACACGCCCGAGCGCATTGCGCTGCGCCGGGCCATCGCGCTGGCGATGGACGTGGGGCGCGAAATCCGTACGGTCCGACGCGGTCAGGCGGTGCCGGCGCAGTCCATCGTGGTGCCGCACACCACGGGCTACGACCCCCAGTTCAAGAGCGAGAACGGCGACTTCGACCCCGCCCGTGCCAAGGCCCTGCTGGACCTGCACGGCTACGTGGACAAGAACGGCGACGGTTGGCGCGACCAGCCTGATGGCAAGCCCCTCACCCTGGAGGTGGCCACGCAGCCCGACCAGCTCAGCCGCCAGTTCGACGAGCTGTGGAAGAAGAACATGGAGCGCATCGGCATGCGCGTGAAGTTCTTCCCTGGCAAATGGCCCGAGCAGCTCAAGGCTGCGCGCGCGGGCAAGCTGATGCTGTGGACGTTGGGCTCATCGGCAGCGGGCTCTGACGGGCAAGGCTCGCTTGCGCGCTTGTACGGCCCGCAGGCGGGCAGCCAGAACCTGGCCCGCTTCAAGAACGCCGAGTTCGACAGGATCTACGAGCGCATGCAGGTCATCGCTGATGGCCCCGAACGTGACGAGCTGTTCCGCCAGGCCAAGCTGATCTCCGTGGCCCAGATGCCCTACAAGACCACGGTGCACCGTATCCAGAACGACATGGTGCAGCCCTGGGTGATCGGCTACCGGCGCCCCGTGTTCTGGAACGAGTGGTGGCAGCACGTGGACATCGATCTGGCCAAGGCGCCGACGGTGAGGAAGTGAACCCTGCCCACGCGGCGCTGACCACGCCCCACCCGCGATGAAGCGCCGCCGCCTGCTGCGGGGTGCCGCTGCTTCGGCGTTGGCAGGGCCCGCGACCTTGGTCGCGGTGACCGCGTCGGCACCGTCCGCTGCGGCGGCTTCTGCAAGCTCCCCACCAAACCTGGCCTCCACGCCGCCAGCGCCAGCCCAGGGTTCAACGGCTTCAGCATCGGCGCGGGCCCGCAAGACCCTCCGCATCGCCTTCCCGGCGCCAGAGTCCAGCTTCGACCCCACGCAGACCAACAGCGACCTGTACTCCTCCACGATCATTGCGCAGATCCTGGAGGCGCCGTTGGCCTATGACTACCTGGCGCGCCCCGTGCGCCTGGTGCCGCAGACGGCGGCCGCTCTGCCCGAGGTCTCGGCCGACGGCCGCACGATCACCGTACGCTTAAAGCCCGGCATCTTCTTCGCCGACGACCCCGCCTTCAAGGGGCAGCGCCGCGAGTTGGTGGCGCAGGACTACGTCTACGCCATCAAGCGTTTCTACGACCCGCAGTACAACTCCAGCGACCTCTACCTCTTCGAGACCGCCAAGCTGCTGGGGCTTTCCGCGGTGCGCGAGCGTGCGCTCAAGACGCGCCAGCCGTTTGACTACGACACCGAGGTGGAGGGCCTGAAGGCGCTGGACCGCTACACCTTCCGCCTGGTGCTGGGCGAGCCCAACCCGCGCTTTGTGTACCTGCTGGCCGACCCCGCCGTGGCCGGCGCGGTGGCGCGCGAGGTGGTGGCGTTCTACGGCAAGGACATCGGCGCGCACCCGGTGGGCACGGGGGCCTTCCGCCTGAAGAGCTGGCGCCGCGCGTCGCGCATCGTGCTGGAGCGCAACCCCTCGTACCGGCGTGTGGTCTATGACGGTACGCCGGCCGATGCGGGGCCTGAGGGCGCCCTGGCCCAGCCCATGGCCCGCAGCCTGGCGGGCCGCGCTCTGCCGCTGGTGGACGAGGTGGAGGTGGACATCGTGGAGGAATCGCAGCCCCGCTGGCTGTCCTTCCTGAACGGCCATTACCACTGGCTGCTTGTCCCCGGGGACTATGTGCGCTTGGCGGCGCCGGGCGGCGAGCTGGCCCCGTTCCTGAAGAAGAAGGGCGTGCGGCTGCAGCGCAGCCTGCAGCCCATGATCACCATGAGCTTCTTCTTCATGGAGCACCCGCTGGTGGGCGGCTACACGCCCGAGAAGGTGGCGCTGCGCCGTGCCATCGGCTTGGCTTTCGACGGGCAGCGGTATATCGACCAGGTCTGGGGAGGCCAGATGGTGTTGGCGCAGTCCACCATCGCGCCTTTCACCTCGGGCTTCGAGGCCGACTATCGCAGCGAGATGAGCAGCTTCGACCCGGCCCGTGCCCAGGCCCTGCTGGACCTGCACGGCTACGTGGACCGCAACGGCGACGGCTGGCGCGAGCAGCCCGACGGCGCGCCGCTGGAGCTGGTGATGGCCAGCATGGGCTCGCAGCGCGATCGCTTATCGAGCGAGCTCTGGAAGCGCTCCATGGACCGCATCGGCCTGAAGATGCGTTTCGATGTCTCCACCTGGCCCGAGCTGCTGAAGAAGAGCCGCGCCGGCACGCTGATGATGTGGGGCTACTCCTGGAGCGCGGGCTCACCCGATGGCGGCTTCTTCCTGGGCATCGCCTACGGCCCGAACGCCAGCGAGTCCAACGACCCGCGCTTCAAGCTCGACGCCTTCGACCGCCTGTACGAACAGCAGCTGCGCCTGCCCGACGGCCCCGAGCGCGAGGCCTTGATCCGCCAGGCCAAGGACCTGCTCACCGCCTACATGCCCTACAAGGTGCACGGCCACCTCATCACCAACGACCTGGTGCAACCGTGGACCCAGCACTACTGGCGCCACCCCTTCATGCGCGACATCTGGCGGTTTGTGGATGTGGGGGGGTGACTTACCACCAGACCGATAGGCCGTGGTCTTTGTAGGCCTCGAACGCTGCGTCCTTGGATACGAGCGTCCAGCCTTGGCGGATCGCCTGCCAGATGATCATCCGGTCGAAGGGGTCCTTGTGGGCCAGGCGCGGAAGAGCATGGAACGTGGCCATGTCCGCCGCATTTGCCTGCAGGATGTCGAAGTTCATCTGGCGCGCTACTTCGGGCAGCTCGTCAGGCGTGCAGCCTTCCAGGGTGATCTTGCCCAGCGAGAACTTCAGCGACAGCTCCCAGAACGACAGGTTGCTGACCGCCACCGCGTTCTCGCTGTCGACCACCGCGGCACGCGCCCGAGCGCTGAGCTTTCGCGGAGAGAACGCCGCCCACAGGAAGGCGTGCGTGTCCAGCAACAGCTTCATGCGCCAAGCAGCTCGTCGTCGCTCAGGGCGAAGTCCTCGCGCAGCTTGAAGCGGGCCCGACCCTGCAGCACGCCCAGCGCGCGCGGCCCGGGCGCTGCCACCATCCGGTAGGGAACCAACGCGGCCACCTTTTCCTTGCGGCGCCCATAGCTGATGGCCACTGGCTGGTCATCAGCGGCCATCTGGCCAAGCACCTCGGAGAACTGGGCTTTGAGTTCGGCAACGGTGAGCGTCTTCATGGGGTGAACCTTAGCACGAAGCCGCAGTTCCAAGTGGACAAGTTGTCATGAAAAGCGCTTTCGTCATCGAAACTCCGGTTCGCTTTGTAGGCAACCCATGGCGGTCAGCTTCTTCACCTTCTCGGTCGGCTTGCAACCGTGAGCTGGGACCTTTGTGCGGCACTCAGGCAACATTCCGACATGGCTGCACCCACACTCCCCACCCCCCGCATCACCCTTTATCAGCAGTGGCTGGAGCGCGAGCGGGGCTTGCGTTTCGTCGATTACGACGCGCTGTGGCAATGGTCGGTGACCGACCTGGACGCTTTCTGGCGGTCGATCTGGGACTACTTTGGCCTGCAGTCGCCCACGCCGCATACGGCGGTGCTGGCTCATGACCGCATGCCCGGTGCGCAGTGGTTTCCTGGGGCGCAGCTGAACTTTGCGCAGCAGGTGTTTCGCCATGCGGACGCAGCGCATGCGGCGGGGCACCCGGCCATCGTGTTCACCGACGAGGAGGGTTTGGCGCGCCGCGAGTTGCTCGAGCTGTCCTGGCCCGAGCTGCAGCAGCAGACGGCGCGCTTTGCCGCCGCCCTGCGCAGCATGGGCGTGCAGCGAGGCGACCGCGTCTGCGCCGTGCTGCCCAACACGCCGCAGACTGCGGCGGTGTTCCTGGCCGTGGCCAGCCTGGGGGCGGTGTGGAGCATCTGCTCGCCTGACATGGGCCCGGTGGCGGTGCTGGACCGCTTCCGCCAGATCGAGCCCAAGGTGCTGGTGGCCTGTGACGAGGTGCGCTGGGCTGGCGTGGTGCACGACAAGCGCGCGCTGGTGGATGAACTCTTGCGCGGCCTGCCCAGCGCGCGGCATGCGGTGCGCGGGGCCCAGATCGACGCGCTGCTGGAGGGCGCGGGGGATGCAGACGCTGCCACGGCGGCCGCTCAGGCCCCGGCCCACGCCGCCCCTGAATGGCTGCCCTTCGACCACCCCCTGTGGATCGTTTACTCCAGCGGCACCACCGGCCTGCCCAAGCCCATCGTGCACGGTCATGGCGGCGTGATCGTGGAGGCGCTGAAGAGCTCGCTGCTCAATAACCTTGGGCCTACCGCGGAGACGGGCGACCGCTTCCACTGGTTCAGCACCACGGGCTGGATCATGTGGAACTGCCAGATGGCCGGGCTCCTGGGCGGCACCACCATCTGCCTGTTCGACGGCAGCCCGGGCGGGCCTTCGGTCGCGCCGGACTGGTCCACGTTGTGGCGCTTTGCTGGCTTGTCGCACGCCACCTTCTTCGGTGCCGGCGCGGCCTTCTATGCCAGCTGCCTCAAGGCCGACGTGCAGCCCCTGGCCGTGGCCGACCTCTCGGCCCTGCGCGCCGTGGGCTCCACCGGCTCGCCTTTGTCGGACGAGTGCCACGACTGGATCTGGGACCGGCTGCCCCGCGTGGGCGGCCAGCCCATCTGGATCGACTGCATCTCTGGCGGCACCGACTTTGCCGGCGCCTTCGTGGGCGGCAACATCACCCTGCCGCAGGTGCGCGGCCAGATGCAGTGCCGCTGGTTGGGGGCGGCGGTGCAGGCTTGGGACGAGCAGGGCGCAAGCGTCATCGATCAGGTGGGCGAACTGGTGTGCGCCCGGCCGATCCCCTCCATGCCCCTGCGCTTCTGGAACGACGAGGGCGACCGCCGCTATCGGGACAGCTATTTCGACATGTACCCTGGTGTGTGGCGGCACGGCGACTGGATCCGCATCACGCCGCGGGGTGATGGAGCTGCGGCGACGTCCGGTGATGCGCCCCGCATCATCCCCAGCCCCTTTGGCCCTGCGCCTGTGGCCCACGGCGCCATCATCTACGGCCGCAGCGACGCCACCATCAACCGCCAGGGCGTGCGCATGGGCACGGCCGAGCTGTACCGCGTGGTGGAGGCCCTACCCGAGGTGCTGGACAGCCTGGTGGTGGACCTGGAGTACCTGGGCCGCGAGAGCTTCATGCCGCTGTTCGTGGTGCTGCGCGAGGGCGTGGTGCTGGACGCGGCGCTCACCGCGCGCATCCACGGCGCCATCCGCCAGGGCCTGGGGCCGCGCTACGTGCCCAGCCAGACCCTGCAGGTGTCTGCCATCCCGCGCACCCTGTCGGGTAAGAAGATGGAGCTGCCGGTCAAGAAGCTGCTGCTGGGTGCCGACCCGGCCCGCGTGATGAACCGAGATGCCATGGCCAATGCGGCCGCGGTGGACTGGTTCGTCGACTACGCCCGAAAGCGTGAGGCGGGGGGCTGAATGCCAGGGGGAGCGGTCGCTTCCCCCAAAGGTTGTGTTCCCGCACCCGCCGACGTCGTGCACACTCTGGCAATGATCGCCGACCTACCCGCCGGACCGCTGGCCTACTTGCGCTACGTGCTGTTCCACGCCGTGGGGCTGCTCATGGCCGTCGCGCTGGTTGCGGGCGGCATGTGGATCACGGTGGCGCTGCTTGGGGTGGTGGCTCTCTATGTCGTGGGCGATGCCGTGGTGGGTGATGACCTGTCGACGCCGCAGTTCACCCGCCCGGGCTGGCTGACGGCGCAGCTGTGGATGGCCCTGCCGCTGCTGGCAATCATCGTCTTCATCGCGGTTTGGAGCGCGAGCCCTGGTGACCCGCTGGGCTTTGGTGCTGCCGTTCAGGCGCTGACCGGCCACGACGCCCTGGCTGCGCGCCAGGCCACGGGCTGGGGCCACCGGGTCTCGGCCGTGCTGTTAACGGGCTTGATGATCGGGATGATCGGCACCATCACCGCGCACGAGCTCATCCACCGCGCCTGGGACCGCGTGTCCATGACCGTGGGGCGCTGGCTGCTGGCCTTCAGCTTCGACACGGCCTTTGCCATCGAGCATGTGCACGGCCACCACCGTAGCGTGGGCACACCGGCAGACCCCGCCACCGCCCCGCGCGGGCGCAGCGCCTGGACGCACATCCTGGTGTCCACCTGGCAAGGCCAGCGCAGTGCCTGGCACATCGAATGCGCGCGTCTGCGCCGGCGCTGCCACGCCGTGCTGTCACCGCACAACGCCATGATCACCGGTGGCCTCATGAGCGCCGCGCTGGTGGCCGGCGCCTGGGCCCTGGGCGGGTGGCAGGCAGCGGGGTTCTTTGTGCTGTCCGGGCTGTGGGGCAAGGCCTTGCTGGAGGTGGTGAACTACATGGAGCACTACGGCCTGGTGCGCGACCCGGCCGCGCCCGTGCAGCCCCGCCACAGCTGGAACACCAACCGCCTGCTGAGCTGCTGGACGCTGTTCAACCTCACCCGCCACTCGCACCACCACGCCCGAGGCTCGGTGCCCTTTCATGCCCTGCAGCCCATGCCCGATGCCCCCGTGATGCTGGGGGGCTACCTGGGCACCATCCTTGTGGCCCTGGTACCGCCGCTGTGGCACCGCTGGATGACGCCCAAGCTGCTGCACTGGGACGCCCACCACGCCAGCCCCACCGAGCGCGAGCTGGCCCGCCAGGCCAATGCGCGCAGCGGCCTGGCGGCGCTGACCGCGGCAGCCGACGCGGTGCCGCCCTTGGCCACGCCCCGCCGGCCCTGAGGGCACCGCGGCGCCGGCGCTGCGCGGGCTTGATTGACGGGGCTGAGCCGCCGTACGCGGCCCAGTTTTGAGGCACGCCCAAGGCAGAGGCAAAGGCCCATGGTTTGCGCTCCCGCAGTTCGATGCTGGGGTGCAGGAGCACGATCGGTTGGATGTTTCATGTCATCGACCGCAAGCCTGTTGCGTCCCAGTTGCCCATCCGGGCATCCGCGGCGCGGCGCGTCCTCAAGCAGCGCAGTTGGCGCCTCAACCGTCGTGGGCCTTGGGTGCTGGCAACCGCTTTGGCACTTGGCAGTATCGTGGCCTGCGGTGGAGGTGGCGAAGCAGCTTCGGGGACGGATGCGGTCGCCTTTTCTTTGGCGCCCTGGCCTGTTCAGGACCGGTGGACCGTTGCTTTCGCGCCCTCCGATGCGGACTTCCCCAACCCCGACCGCGGCTTCTACGCCACAGGCGACGCCGACTTCTTGTCGTGGTCCAACCCGGACACCTTGCGCGAAGCGTATGCGGCTGGTCGGCGCTTGGTCATGGCCCGGGTTCAGCTTGACGCCTGGCGTGACACCGACCTGCCTCCGTCGTTACTGGTGGCCCTGGGCGAACGCTTGGCGCAAGTCCGAGGAGCCGGCGTGAAGGTGACGCTGCTGTTCAATTACGACTTCAGCGAGGCAGGGCAGGACGCCTCGGCCGAGCGCATCCGCAGCCATCTGCAGCAGTTGAAGCCGGTGCTGGCGGCTTACGCAGATGTGATCCCGCTCATGCGCGCCGGCTTCATCGGTGCCTGGGGGGAGTGGCATTCCTCCAGCGCCGGCAACAGCTGCACGGGCCGGCCAGGGTCCGAGGCCTGCGCGCAGGCCGAAGCCAAGCGGCTCATCGTGCGTGACGCCCTGCTGGAGAACGTGCCCGAGACCACGCAGATCGGCATCCGCTTCCCGGCCGACTTGATGCAGTGGTACCCAGACCCGGGCCAGCAAAGCCGCCTGGGCCTGCACAACGATTGCTTCCTGGCCGGGCCGAGCGACACCGGCACCTACACGCGCCCGGGGCAGCGCGAGTACGTGAAGGCTCTGTCAGCGCGCACGGCCTTTGGCGGCGAGACCTGCGTCAGCGGGGAGACGCCGGTGCGTGACACCTGTGCCGACATCCTGGCCGAAGGCGCCCGCTTTCACCTGGCCTGGCTGAACGCTGACTACGCACCGTCCGTCATCGACGGGTGGCAGGCGCAAGGCTGCCTGGCCCGCGTCTCGGCCTTCATGGGGTACCGGTTGCAGCTCGACGCAATCGCGCACGCGGGCGAGGTGGCCCGAGGCCAGGCGCTGAGCTTCGACATCGATGTGCGCAACGTGGGATGGGCGCGCTTCTTCACGCCGCGGCGCCTGGTGGTGACGCTGCGCCACCGCATCTCGCGAGAGCACTGGACGGCCGCCGCCGGCGATCTGCGGGACCTGCCGGCGCAGGCCACCGCCTCCAGCCGTATTCAGGTCGCGCTGACGGTGCCGGCCGCGGCGGAACTTGGGGACTACGAGGTCTGGTTGGGTGTGCCGGACAGCTTTGCAGCCACGCAAGGCGACCCCCGCTTCGCCGTGCGCTTTGCGAACGCCGACAAGCCCGACGGCCTGCAGGCCTGGAGCGCGTCGCAGGGCCGGTTCAGAACGGGCTCGACGGTGCGCGTGCGCTGAGAGACCATGCCTCGTAGCCCGGCGCCTGCTCTCACTCCTGTGGCGCTCGGTACGGCGCAAACACATCCCGCAGCGGCGCCGCAGGCGCGGGCTGCGGCGTGAGCGAGCGCTCCAACTCGTCCAGGTGGCGGCGCATCTCGGCGGCGCTGCCCGCCGAGCCGGCCTGTTCCAGCGCAGCCAGCATCTCCTGGTGGCGGTGGGCCACGCAGGCCGGGCGGCCGGGCCGCTTGTACAGCGCCATCAGCAGCGAGGTGGTGGGCAGCAGCTCGTCCAGCATGCGCACGAACACCGGGTTGCCGGCCAGGCGCGCGAGCGCGCGGTGGAACTCGCCCGACAGACCAATGGCCGCTGCGCTGTCGCCGCGCGCTTCGGCCGCGGCTTCGCCCTCCACCAGGGCGCGCAGCTCGGACAACTGCGCCAGTGTCAGCCGCCCACCCAGGCGCCGCGCGATCTCGCACTCCACCACGCGCCGGGCGTCGAACACGGGTGCGGCATCCTCCAGCCCGGGCTGCGGCACCTGTGCGCCGCGGTTGTGGCGCAGCTCGATGATCTGGTCCTGTGCCAGGCGCTGCAGGGCCTGGCGCACCACGGTGCGCGACACGGCAAACGACTCGGCCAGCTCTTCCTCGCGCAGCCGCGCGCCCGGGGCGAGGCGGTGCTCCACGATGGCGCGGTACAGGCCCTCGTAGACGCGGTCGGTGGCCGTGGCCACCTTGGCGGGGCGCGGGACAGGGGTCGTTGTACGCGAGGTCATCTGGATGTGGATGTGTCAGGGCAGCGGCATCGCCAAGCCCAGCGCTGCAGAGCATATCGCTCGGGCCTCACAATGAAGCGGCTGCAGCAAGGACCCCGCCATGAACCACCCCCTCCCTCCTGCCGATGCCCTGGTCCACAGCCTGCGTGTGGACGGTGCGCGCCTGTGGCAGCGCTTGATGACGTTGGCCGCCATCGGCGCCACGCCGCGTGGCGGCGTGTGCCGCATCGCGCTCACTGACTTGGACCGCCAGGGCCGCGAACTCTTCGCCACCTGGGCGGCCGAGCTGGGCTGCACCTTGCGGCGTGACGCCATCGGCAACCTGTTTGCGCGCCGAGCTGGCACAGACGACAGCCTGCCCGCGGTGGCCACGGGCAGCCATATCGACACCCAGCCCACGGGCGGCAAGTTCGACGGCAACTACGGCGTGCTCGCCGGGCTGGAAGTGCTGCACACACTCAACGACCAAGGCGTGCGCACCCGCGCGCCGCTGGAGGTGTGCGTGTGGACCAACGAGGAGGGCTCGCGCTTCGTGCCCGTGATGATGGGCTCGGGCGTGTACGCCGGCGCCTTCAGCCTGGCGCACGCGCTGGCCGCGCGTGACACCCAGGGCGTCAGCGTGGGCGAGGCGCTGCAGGCCACCGGCCAGGCCGGCCCGGCGCCCGCAGCGATTGCCGACGGTGCGCCACGTTTCGGCGCCTACTTCGAGGCCCACATCGAGCAGGGCCCGGTGCTGGAGGACGCGGGCATCACCATCGGCGTGGTCAGCGGGGCCCTGGGCCAGCGCTGGTTTGACGTTACGGTGCAGGGCATGGAGGCGCACGCCGGCCCCACACCCATGGGCTTGCGGCGCGACGCGCTGCTGCCCGCAGCCGCGTTGATGCAACGCGTCAACGCCATCGCCCTGGCGGAGCAGCCGCACGCGCGCGGCACCGTGGGCCAGGTGCTGGTGCACCCCAACTCGCGCAACGTCATCCCCGGGCGTGTGAAGTTCACTGTGGACTTCCGCCATGCAGACGCCCAGGGCCTGGCGCGCATGGACGCTGCGCTGCGCGCCGCCGTCGCCGAGGTGACGGTGCCCGGCATCGAGATCACCGTGGAGCAGGTGGTGGAGTACGTGCCCACGCCCTTCGACGCCGACCTGCGCGAGCTGATCCGCGCGGGTGCTGAGCGTGCCGGCCTGTCGCACATGGCCCTGGCCAGCGGCGCCGGGCATGACGCGGTCTACGTGGCGCGCACCGCGCCCGCAGCCATGATCTTCGTGCCCTGCAAGGACGGTATCTCGCACAACGAGATCGAAGACGCGCGGCCCGAGCACCTGGAGGCCGGCGCCAACGTGCTGCTGCACGCCATGCTGGCGCGGGCCGGGGTGGCTTGAACGAGAACCCAATACATGGAACTTCAAGTCCAGCCGTTGACCGCTACGGCCTTTGCTGCTTACGGCGAGGTCATCGGCATCCCGCTGGTCGGCGCGGCTGCCACGGCGGATGCTGCCTACGCGCGCGGCCTTCCAGTTCGCGCCATCAACGGCGGCACCAGCCAGCGCTTTGACATGCCGGGCGGCTTGAACCTGCAGGCGCAGGGCGGTCAGCCTTGTGTGGCCGTGTTCCGTGCCCAGGCGCAGGCCCTGAACGGCCCGTGGCGCCTGATGGAGCGGCACCGCCTGGGCAGCCAGACCTTCATTCCGCTGGCCGGGGCCCGCTGCGTGGTGCTGGTGGCGCGTGGCGACGCCGCACCCGACCCGGCCACGCTGGCCGCCTTCACTGTGGACGGCGCACAGGGCTTCACGCTGCATGCCGACACCTGGCATCACGGCCTGATCGCACTGGACGAGGGCGATTTCGTGGTCATCGAGCGGCGCGGGGCTACGGTGGACTGTGAGTTCGCGGAGCTCGCCCCACACGTGACACTGCGGGCCTGAGGCGGTGTCCCTGAGGCCGCAGCCTTGAGGCTGCGCCGGCGCTAGCCGATCTGCTGCGCCAGGCGCACGAGGCTGCGGTCGCTGCCGGCCGGGCCGAGCAGCGAGATACCCAGGGGGGCGCCCAGCCGCGTGGCCAGCGGCAGCGACAGTTGCGGAAAACCCGCCAGCCCGGAGATGCACAGCATGCGGATGGCGGCGTTGCGGTAGTCCTCCAGCGCGGCCTCGCTGTCGCTGCGCAGCGGGGCCACGTCGGGCATGGTGGGCAGTACCAGCACGCCGTCATCGCCCAGCAGGGCGGCCAGGTGCGCGCGGAAGCGCGTGCGGAAGGCCGTGGCCTGCGCCACCTGGTCATCGGTCAGTTGTCTTGACCAGGCAAAGCGATCGGCTACGCCCGGGCCCAGGGGCGGGACGAAGCGCTGGATGAAGCCGCCGTCGGTGCTCCAGGCCTCGCGACCTTGCAGGTGGCGGAAGTGCCAGTACATGGCCTCGAAGCTGTCCAACACCACGTTCACGCCCGTCGCTGCACCCAGGGCGGTGGCCACGCGCTGGCGCGGCGCTGCAAAGGCTTCGGCGGCGGCCAGCGTGAGCAGGCCCCACACATCGTCGGGCGAGAGCAGGCGCACGCGTTGCGGCAGCGGCTTCGCGTCGTCCCCCAGCAGCACGTCGGCCACGCGGGCGAAGGTGGACACGTCGCGCGTGAACCAGCCGCAGGTGTCGAAGCTGGGCGAGAGGTCCAGGCAGTCTTCCAGGCTCACGCGCCCGTGCGTGGGGCGCAGGCCCACCAGGCCACAGTGGCTGGCCGGGGCTCGCACCGAGCCGCCGGTGTCGGTGCCCAGCGCGAAGTCCACCAGGCGGTTGGACACGGCCGCGGCCGAGCCCGAGGACGAGCCGCCCGTGATGCGGTCCGGTGCGCCGCCGTTGATGGGCGCGCCGAAGTGGGCGTTGTTGCCGTTCATCGAGAAGGCGAGCTCGTCGGTGAGCGTCTTGCCCGCGAACACCGCGCCGGCGTCCAGCAGCTTTTGCACCGTGGGCGCCGTGCGCGTCTTGATGCCGGACTGCGCCAGCAGCAGCGGCTGGCCGCCACTGGTGGGGTAGCCGGCCACGTGAAAGAGGTCTTTCACGGCGAAGGTCAGCCCCGCCAGGGGCCCGGTGCCGGCATGCGGCACGGGCGCGTCCGGGTAGGGCATGAAGCAGCGGGCGGTGTCATGGACGAAGGGCAAGGTGGTCTCCTGTCGAGGAACGGTGAAACAGTGGCTGTCGGGAGCCCTGCTGTTCAATGAGGCGCTGGCGTAGGGACGGTCGGCGCGGTGGCTTTGGTGGCGTCCGTGCGGAAGCACCGCGCCTGGTGGCCCGGGGCCAGCAGCACCGGCTCTGGGGCGCTCTGGCGGCAGCCGTCCTGGGCCCAGGCGCAGCGCTCGGCAAAGGCACAACCCGGGGGCAGGGCTGAGAGGTCGGGCGGCGCGCCGCCGATGGTCTCCAGACGCGAGCCCTTGGCCAGGGCGCCGTGGGCGCGGCTCTTCAGCAGGGCGAGGGTGTAGGGGTGGCGGGGCTCGCGGATGAGGGTGCGTGCCGGGCCTTCTTCGACGATGCGCCCGGCATACATCACGGCGATGCGGTCGGCCACCTCGACGGCGGCGCCGATGTCGTGGGTGACGAAGACCACGGCCAGGCCCAGGTCGCGCTGCAGTTCGCGCAGCAGCAGCAGGATCTGGATCTGCACCGTGGCGTCCAGCGCCGTGGTGGGCTCGTCGGCCAGCAGCAGCTGTGGCCGGCAGGCCAGGGCCAGGGCGATCATGGCGCGCTGGCGCATGCCGCCGCTCATCTCGTGCGGGTAGGCCTGCAGCCGCCGCTCGGGGCTGGGGATGCGCACCCGCTCGAAGAGCTCCAGCGCCCGCTGCTGCGCTTGCGCGGCGGAGACGTTCTCGTGCCGGCGGATGGATTCCACGATCTGCGCGCCCACGGGGTACACCGGGTCCAGCGCCAGCAAGGGCTCTTGGAAGATCATCGAGGCCACGCGGCCGCGGTAGTCGGCCAGGGCGCTGGGTGACAGGGCGAGGACGTCGTGCTCGCCCACGCGCATCTGGCCGCCCATCTTCGTGTGGCGCGGCGTGTGCAGGCGCAGCAGCGAGCGCAGCGTGACGCTCTTGCCCGAGCCGGACTCGCCGATCAAGGCCACCACCTCGCCGCGCTTGACCTGCAGGTCCACGCCGTCCACGGCTCGCACGGGCTTG
>Ga0068872_10001761_pt1 | contig 17249 bp, 12 predicted proteins | sample NOAtaG_7_FD_66441 | JGI IMG/M metagenome (GOLD analysis project Ga0068872, IMG submission 66441) | Freshwater lake microbial communities from Lake Erie, under a cyanobacterial bloom - NOAA_Erie_Diel1S_2200h metaG | ecosystem: Environmental > Aquatic > Freshwater > Lake | place: USA: Ohio, Lake...
TCTGGCGAGCCAACTTCTGCGGGCGCTGTCGGCGGCGGGCCTGCTCCACGAAACCTCGGGAGCGGAAGCCACCTTCGTTCCGGCGCGACCCTTGGGCGACATCACCGTGCAGACGATCCTGCTGGCGATCCGCACCGCCAACGGGCGGGACTTGTCGACCGCCGAAGATCCGGGCAGGCAGCCGGTGGTTTCGGCCCTGGAGTCGATCCGACGCGCCGAGGGAGGTGCCGCTGCATCCGTGACCTTGGCTCACCTCGTGGCTCCTGAGACGGCTCGGCCGCGTGCCTGAGACCCGTCTGGAACACCCGGGACGGGCCTATTTGGGGGCCGGGCCGTCGAAGGACAGCTCGGTCTTGGTTCCGCGGCGATCGTCCACCATGCTGACGCTGCAGGACCATCGATCCCCCTGCTCCCGAAACTGGGTGATGGAGAACTGCTTGAGGCGCCGCTGACGCGCATCGTAAACCTCCGCGCTGAGGAGGACGCCCAGGTTCTCGTCGATCCAGGATCGGACGACCGCCGGACCATCGGGCCTTCCCGAGCGGCTCTCCAGGACCTGACACCATCGTCCGTTGCTGAGTTCGCGGCCCCGAAGCCGTTGGTCGGGCCAATGGAGAAACTCCATGCCCAGTTCCCAGAGCTCAAAATCCCCGCCTCCTAGGGTCTCGGATCCCTGAGCCACGGTGGGGGAGGCGTCCGCGGCGGTGCGTGCCCGATGCTGCCGTTCATAGCGGGGTGCTCCATCCAAGCGGTGATGGATCGTCCAGACCTCCGGCCCAGGCTCTGACCCGGCCGGTCCCACGCGGTATTCCACGGACCATTGACCCGACCCGGGTCGCGCCACAACGGCCACCGGAACCCGGGTCCGTCCATTAGTACCCCTGATCTTGAGAATCGCTTGATTGGTGGATGCCGCTTGCGGGATGGCCGTTCGCAGCCTCAACGCCCATTCCTGCCCGGTCCCCTGGGAGGCCGACCGTGCCTCGTCCGCCGGGGCAGCTACGGCGCCAACCAGACCCACCATGCACGCCACCGCCACCGCCCAGTTCAGGCAGACTCTCCACCGTGAGCTCCTCGAACCGGAGTGCCTTCGAGGGCGAGGCTTTGGAGGCTGTGCTGTCACCGGAATCGAAGGCTGGGGTTCTCACCGCGTCTCCCGCTGACAACCAGCCCCGGTCCCCGTCGGGTTGCCGGGCCAGACTTGATGCCGGGGCACCCGCAATCGGACCCGGATGCGCAGCGGCTCGGGTCGCGACGGAACCGGGACCGCAGAAGGAGCACGCTGGTGACGAGCACCACCCCCAATGCCGCTGGTTGTTGCCAGTCCATGTGAGCGGAGGATAGCCGGCAGCCCGGTCGGGGCAACCTCGGTGGCGGCCATGCCCCCGTCCGGGCGCCTGGCTCGGTGGCCGGTGACGCAACGTCGCCCAAGGGCGTGTTCGACTCCAGGAGCGGCCCATCCGGGGATTGACCGGAGCCCACGGCCTGCTTGGCTCCGACACATGCATCCCGAACCCCCAGAGCTCTCCCCGTCGGATTCGGATCCACGGCCTGCTGGCCCTCGGGGCCTCGGCGGCTTCCGATGCCGTCTGGAGCTGGCATGCCTGTTGGCTCTCGGTTTCTGGATGACCGGGTGTACCCGGGCGGTCCGCGAACACCTGGTGACTCCATCCCCGGTGTTCCCGGCCGTCATCCGACCCCTGGACGCCAGCGTCGGTTCGGTGATCCTCGTGCACGAACGCCTGCGCTTCGTCGTGCTGGACTACTCCTTGAGTTCCCAGCCTTCGCCCGGCACCTATCTGGAGCTTCAGCGTGGATCGAACCGCGTCGGCCGGGTCCGGTTGTCCCGCTGGACCGGACCCACCACGGCCGCGGCCGACTTCGTCGAGGGCCTCCCGAAGCTGGGAGACTCGGCTCGGCCGGAATGATCTTGCGCATCGGGTTTTGACCGCAGGGGTCGAAGGTCCCCCGGGCGGGCCGGACCCGTCGGCTTGACCCTCCGCGGAGACGATCACTAAGTTGGCCCCGTGCGATCCTTGCTCTTGGGCGTGTGCCGTTTGATTCTCGTGACCACCGGCCTCCTCCGGTTTCCCGATGCGCTGCTCGCCGCATCCGCGGAACCCATCCCTGGCCTGGCCTCGGTCCTCCGATCGGGCCCTGCCTCGGATCACCGATCGGCCGACATCATCGCCCTTTACGTTCCTGCCGGTCAGCCGGCGACACCCTTCCTGCCGGCCGGTCCGGTATCGGCCACCTGGAGCGGCGAGCTCACCGTGGACCTGCGTGGCGATTACACCTTCCATGCGGCGTTCACCGGTAAGCTGAAGCTGCTGATCAACGATGCGGTGGTCCTCGACTCCGAGGGCAGGAGTCCGTCCTGGGTCGACAGCCAGAAGGTGCGTCTCAACAAGGGGGCCAACCGGATCGTCGCGGAGTATTCCGGTCCCCAGAAAGGCGATTCCGAGGTGCGGGTGTACTGGTCCGGCAAGGAAGTTCCCTTCAACCCGATCCCGACCGCAGCGCTCAGCCACTCGACCAACCCCGACATCGAACGTTCGGATCGCCTGAGGAAGGGCAGGGATCTCTTCGCCGAATTGCGGTGCATCCGTTGCCATGCCGGGGAGGGCTCCATGCCGGAACTCGCGGCGGATGCACCCTCCTTCTCCGGGATCGGTTCGCGCCGCCAGTTCGGATGGATGGCCCGATGGATCGCCCAACCGGCATCGCTCCGGACCGATTCCGCGATGCCGGACCTGTTCCACGGACCCGATGCGGTGGGCCAATCCGAAGCCATCGCGGCATTCCTGGCCTCCCTCAAGACGGCGACGCCCTCGGCGGCCACGGTGCCTGCCCCCAACCCGGAGGCCGTCGAGGCCGGACGTGGCCTGTACGAGAAACTCCATTGTGTGGCGTGCCATGTCGCTCCCGACAGTTCTGAACCAGCACCCGGGAAAATCCCGCAAAAGGGGGTCCGTTCCAAATTCGCCCCGGGTGCGCTCGCGGCCTTCCTCCGCAAACCCTCCGAACACTACGCCTGGATCCGAATGCCGGACTTCAAGCTCTCGGCCCTCGAGGCCACCCAACTCGCCGCTTTCCTCGAGTCGGTGGCTGATCAACCTTCACTGGCCGCACCTCCGGCCGACGAGTCCATCCTCCTCAAGGGCAAGTCGTTGGTCTCCAGCTCCGGGTGCCTGAACTGCCACTCCCTGGATCTGCCCAACGCGTTCAAGGCCAAGCCCCTCGCAGACCTCAAACCGGAGTCCTGGACCTCCGGCTGCCTGGCCGAAACCCCATCCGCGGACTCGAAGGCTCCCCGCTACGCGCTCTCGGCGGCCGATCGGGCTGCACTCGGCGCCTTTGGCCGCAGCGATCGATCCTCACTGAACCGCCACTCTGCCGCCGACTTCCTGGCCCGGCATTCGGTTTCACTCCATTGCCGGGAATGCCACGGCAAATTCGAGGGTTTCCCGGCTTGGGATCTCTTGGGCGGCAAGCTGAAGCCCGAATGGGCGAGCCGGTTCATCACCGGATCGGAGTCGCGCAAGCCCCGTCCCTGGCTCGAATCCCGGATGCCCGCATTCCCCACCCATGGTGCCTGGTTGGCCCAAGGTCTGGCTACGGCCCATGGGTTGCCGCCGGTGGCTCCTGCCGATGATGCTCCCGATGCCGAGCTGGCGAAGGTCGGCCATCAGTTGGTCGGATCCTCCGGGGGGTTCGCCTGCATCTCCTGCCATAGCGTCGGCGAGTTCGGTGCGACCCAGGTCTTCGAGGCCCCGGGCATCAACCTCGCCCTCTCCCACGAACGCCTCCAGCCGGATTTCTTCCGCCGCTGGCTCAGGAATCCGGTCTCCATCGATCCGAACTCCAAGATGCCTGCGTATTTCGACGAGGAGGGTCGGAGTGCCCTCTCTGAGGTGCTCGGTGGCGATGGCCCCAAGACGATCCGCGCCCTTTGGGAGTACCTTCGGCTCGGGTCGAAGATGCCCAAGCCCGAGTGACTCCAACGCTGCCGGGGTCGAGCCCCAGACCCTGCCCCGGTTCACCAGGCCACGCGCTCGAGGAATGACAGGGATTGCGGGATTTGCTGGACGCTCACCGCGGACTCATCCTCCAGGAAGTAGTGCTTCACCCCGGCCTTGCGGGCCGCCTTGAGGATTTTCGGCCAATCCATCTGGCCGGTGCCCAGCGCGACGTCGTTGTTGGGGTCGGTGCCGCCGTTGTGGAAACCCGTCGGCACCCCCTTCTTCAGGTCCTTGAGGTGCATGAGTTCCCAACGGCCCGGATACTTCGCCAGCCACGCGGCCGGATCCTCTCCGGGATATTGGACCCACAGAACATCCATTTCGAAGGCGACCAGCCTCGGATCGGTCTCCTGGATCAGGACATCCATGGGCGTCCTGCCCTGCCCATCGCGGTGTTTGAACTCATAGCCGTGGCAGTGGTAGAACACCTTGATGCCATGGGCTGCCAACGCTGCTCCGGCCTTGTTGAAGTCGGAGGCTGCCTTGCGGGCCGCTGCGATGTCGAACTCACCCTTGCCCTTGATCCACGCCGCTCCGACATACCGGATCCCCAGCTCCTGACATTCCCGTGCCACCGCCTCGGTATCGCCGGTGATGCGTTCCATGGGGAAATGGCCCGCGATGGGCTTGAGGCCGGCCTGCTCAAGCCTTTGACGGAGGTCGGCGTTCTTCAGGTTGTAGTTTCCAGCAAGCTCCACCTCCTGGATCCCGAAGCCCTTCACCGTCTCGATCGTCTGTGGCACGCTGCGAGTGAACTGCGCGCGGAGACTGTAGAGCTGCAGGCCCACCGGACCCTTGAAATGGGTGCCGGTCCCGACCGCCGGTTTCCGGGTCAGGCATCCGGCTCCGAGGATCAGGCTGCACACGAGGCACCACCAGGAGAGGGACTTGGGATTCATCGGGCCCGAGTCAACCCCAGGGTGGACCCCGCTGGCAATCTGGGACTGGCCAGCTCAGCGGGAGACGGCCTCGAGGCTGGCTGATCGCTGATCGCTGATCGCTGGTGGCCCCCAACCAACGACTGTCACTGCGGGCTCCTGTGCCCGGTGGGCCACCTCAGGCTGCCCTTGGCTCTGGGTGACTCCAGCGGACCGGCCGGTCCATCTCCCCGGGCCGGCTGCTGGATCGTCAACTCATCCGCATGGGCATGATGACATACAGGAAGGGTTCCTGGGTCTTGAGCACGCCCGGGCTCAATTCATCGATCAATTCGAAGAACACTTCATCGGAATCCAGCGCTTTCAACGGGTCCATCAGGTAGCCCGGGTTGAACGCGATGGCGAAATCCTTGCCCTGATACTTGATGGCCACCGTCTGCCGGGCCTCCCCGACCTCCGGGGCGTTGGCCGTGATCGCCAGCTGATTGCGGCTGAAGGTCAACTTCACCGAATTCTGCTTGTCGGTGGTCATGATTTCGGCCAACCGGAGGGCCTTGAGAAACTCCTCCCGGTTCAATGGCACCCGTTCCAGGGGCTCGGCGGGAATGACCTGTCGATAGTTGGGATAGACACCGTCCACCAGTTTGGTCACCAGGATGGCGGAAACGCCCCCCTCGACGGCCGGCACGGTGGAGAACGACGCCTGGTTTTCGGTGAACTTCACCTCCACGGTCCCACCCCCTTGCAGGAGGCGCGTCAACTCGTTGATGGCCTTGGTGGGGAGGATGAAGTCGGCCTGGTTGTCGGGGGATACCTCGAGTTCCTCCTCGCACAAGGCCAGCCGCCGACCATCGGTCGCCACCAGGATCAGTTTGTTGTCCTTCAGGCTGAAATAGATGCCGTTGAGCACGAAACGGCTTTCGTCGGTGGAGACGGCGAAACTGGTCTTCCGGAGCATCCCCTTGAGCTTGTCCTGGGGGATGGACACGGTCCGGTTCTGGGCGAAAACAGGCAGCGGTGGGAACTCCTCGGCCGCCAAGCCGTTGACCTTGAAGAAAGCGCTTCCCGAACGGATCGCGGCAACGGACTTGTCGTCCACCTCCATCTCGATGTCCGTAGCCGTCAATTCCCGGGTGATGTCCACGAGCTTCTTGACCGGGAGGGTGGTCCGGCCCTGGGTCTCCACCGAGGCCGCCACCGAACAGGTGATCGTCACGTCCAGGTCGGTCGCCGTCAGGGACAGGCGTTGATCCCCGGCCTCGAGGAGCACATTCGACAGGATGGGCAGGGTGGATCGGGACCCCACGATGTTCTGGACGGCCTGCAAACCCACCAGCAACTGATCCTTCGCGATCGTGAGCTTCATGTCGCCCTTACTATTGATGGAGAATCTTCAAAGAGAAAGTCCTTAGTAACCGTCGTGAACAACCCGGACAACCATCAGGAAAACCAGCATCGACGGCCAGATGCCGACAACCCGGTCGGTGAATGGTTCTGGGAACAACCCATGCGGAACCCAACCCCGGGGGTTGTTGGGGATCTTCTCGACAGCGATTGGAAGGTTGTCCCCAGACGATTGGTAAGAACTTTCCCCGGGCGACCTTGAGCCTTCGCCCTGACCGGTTAGGCTGCCGGAGTCGATGAACCCGAAATCCTCCACCCGACTCCGCCCGGGAACAGCATGGAAGCGGAGACGGGGTTGGCTGGTGCGCGAGGAACGCTTCGCGGATTTCCAGCAGGCGATGCGGTGGGTGCGGCGGGTCGCCCGGGAGGCCGAGCGTTGGAACCACCATCCCGAGATCCATGTCCGTTGGAACACCGTCACCCTCAGGCTCCGGACCGAGGAAGAGGGCGGTTTGACTCCGAGGGACTGGCATTGGGTGGACGTCACCGAGGATCGGTTGCGTCGACGACCCGCCGGAACCCGTCGACCAAAACCGTCAGCCCCGGTCACTCACGATTGAGAAAGAACCCTCGTTGCTTGGCGGAGATCGGGTAGCCGGCCCGGTCGAGCACCTGGAGCATGTCCTCCCAGACCTTGCGCTTTTCAGAAAGGGCCTGATTGCGCAACAGATAGGCGGGATGGTAGGTCGGCATCACCGGGATGCCGCGATGTTCCTGCCAGGATCCGCGCAACTGGGTGATGCCGGCCAAGCCCTTGCCCAAGAGGCCCTCGACGGCGGTGGCACCCAGGGCGACCAGCACCCTGGGCTGGATGAGATCGATCTGTCGCTCCAGCCAAGGAAGGCAGGTGGCCATTTCGTCGGGCCTGGGTTTGCGGTTGCCAGAGGTCTGTCCCGGGGTGTCCGGGCGGCATTTGAGGATGTTGGCAATGAACACCGAATCCCGTGAGAGCCCCATGGCGGTGATGATCTTGGTGAGCAGTTCTCCGGCCTTTCCGACAAAGGGCTCGCCTTGGAGGTCTTCGTCGGCCCCGGGAGCTTCACCGACGAACAGGATCCGGGCTGATGGATCACCAACGCCAAAGACCACGGAATGACGCGAACCGACCAGATGGGAGCATTTCGAGCATGCGAGGATCAGGCCGCGAAGCTCCTCCAGGGCGGCGATCCGGGCCTCGGCGGCCAAGGGAGGTGGGAGCGGGGAACGGGCGGAGGGTGGGGCGTCCGGCAGCGGAGAAATGGCCCTGGACCACCGGGACAAGGCTCCTGAGGACGGAACCACCGGAGGCGGCGAAGCCAAGGATGCCGCCAGCGACACGCCCGCCCCCGGACCAGGGCTCGGAGACGGGCTCAAGGGCGCCGGGCCGCGCGACACCATCCCGGCCGTGGTCAATCCCGCCGATTCGGGCCGGGCGGCGGATGGCGACAGGCCGAGCAGCGTCTCGCGTCGCACGGGAACCCAGGCAACGCCCCGGTCTCGGAGCGCCTCCAGGTGGGCGATGGTCGCTTCCAGCAGTTCAGTGTACAATTCGGACATGGATGACGCCCACCAAGCCTCGGGAATCGCCATGGCTTTGCCAAGCGCCGTTGACCCGGGAGCCTGAGGGGTGATGCTGTGTGCCGGCCCGTCCAACCATGCCCATGAGCCTCCACGATTTCCGAAAAACCAAGATCGTCGCGACCCTGGGCCCGGCCACCGAGTCGGCCGAGATGCTTGAACGGCTGATCCTCAGCGGGGTCAACGTGCTTCGGCTGAACATGAGCCATGCCCGCCCGGATTGGGTGCGGCGAATCGTGGGCGACATCCGGACCCTCGCGCAGAGGCACCGTCGGGCCGTCGGCGTCCTGCTCGACACCCAGGGTCCGTCGATCCGCACGGGAGACGTGGCCGCCAAGATCCCGCTGGGTGTCGGCGAGCGATTCACCTTCACGGTGCGAGGCAGGGTGCCGGAGGCCGGCAAGTGGACCAGCGTCGGCTACGAGGGGTTCGTCGACGACGTGCGCACCGGAGACACGCTGATCGTCGACAACGGCGAGATGAAGATGCGCATCGTCGCCAAGACGGCGGACACCGTGGAGTGCGAGGTGCTCACCGAGGGAACGATCGGCAGCCGCCGTCACATCAACCTGCCCGGCGTGCATGTCTCCCTCCCGGCCCTCACCGACAAGGACAAGGAGGACGTTCTCCTGGGACTCGAGGTGGGGGTGGACTACGTGGCGCTGAGCTTCGTGAGGGATCCCAAGGACCTCGAGGACCTGAGGTCGTTCCTGCGCCAGCAACCCTCGGCCCATCAGCCGCAGATCGTCGCCAAGATCGAGCACCAGTTCGCCGTCAACCATTTCGAGGCCATCGCCCGCGAGGCCGACGTCATCATGGTGGCCCGGGGCGACCTGGGCATCGAATGCCCCTACGAGGAGCTGCCGATCATCCAGCGGCGCATCGTCAAGACCTGCCAGAAACTCGGTCGACCGGTCATCGTGGCCACCCACATGCTGGAAAGCATGATCCAGAGTCCCCTGCCGACCCGGGCCGAGATCACCGATGTGGCCAACGCGGTGTTCGAGCAGGCCGATGCGATCATGCTCAGTGGAGAGACCACCGTGGGAAGACATCCCCTGGCCTGCATCGAGGTGATGGACACCATCGCCCGGCGCATCGAGCGCAGCGGAGGGGCCAACTACCAGGAGCACGCGGAGTTGACCTCTCCCCGCCAGAAGCTGGTGCGCAGCGCCGTCTCGCTGGCCGATGACCTGAAGGCCGAGGCGATCCTCGTCTTCACGCGCCGCGGCCACATGGCCCGATTCGCCTCGTGGATGCGGCCGCGGCACTCGGTCATCCACGCCTTCACCGACCGATGGCCGGCTGCCGACGGCCTCACCGTGCTCCGGGGCGTGGTTCCCAGGGTGGTCGAATTCAACTTCGAGCATCCCGAGCGGACCGTCGATGCCGCCGTGGCGCAATTGTTGAAGGATGGGGCATTGCGTCGCGGAAACACCGTGGTGGTGGTCACCAACATGGCCTCCGGAGAGCGCATCGTGGACGGGGTGAAGATCCGGACCATCGATTGAACGGCGAAGCCACCCGGAGACCACCCGCCAAAGACGACGACGTGAGGGAGAATCATCCAGTCTGGCGATCCTGGTTGGTGGTGGCGCGGGCCTCCAACCTGCCCACGGTCTGGTCCAATTGCCTGGCTGCGGGCGCCCTGGGAGGCGGCCTGGAGACCGGCCGGATGGGGGTCGTGCTCATCGCAGCGAGCCTCCTGTACACCGGCGGCATGGTCCTCAACGATGCCTTCGATGCCGAGTTCGACCGGCGATTCCGCAAGGAACGGCCCATCCCGGCCGGCATCCTGGCGGAGTCACGCGTCTGGCAGGTCGGATGGTGGCTTCTGGCGGCCGGATTCCTGGGCCTGGCGGTTCACGGTCCCTGGCCGGCGGTGCTGTCGGCGGCGTTGGCCGGAGCCGTGGTCCTCTATGACGCGGTCCACAAACGGACGACGCTCTCACCCCTGCTCATGGCCACGTGCCGCTTCCTGCTGATCCTGGCCGTGGCCGCCTCCGGGGAGCGGGGAATCACCGGCGAGGCCATGTGGGCGGCCCTGGCCCTCTCAGGCTGGATCATCGGCCTGAGCTACATCGCCCGTCGGGAGAGTCGCCGGGGCCCCATGGCCTACTGGCCCTTGGCGTTTCTGACCCTTCCGGCAGTCCTGGCGGTGCTGGTCCATGGCGACCATCCATCCGGCGGCGTCCTCGTGGCGGGAGGGATGTTCGTCGGTTGGGGGGTCTGGTGCCTGAGCCATACGGTCGGAAGGTCCCAACCCCACCATGGAAGGACCGTGGCCGGCCTCTTGGCCGGGATCTGCTGGGTGGACCTGTTGACCCGATCGCCGGACCCAGCCGACCTGCTCGTCCATGGAGGCCTGTTCCTGCTCTGCCTCCTGGGCCAGCGCTTCGTGCCCGCCACCTGAGGCCTCCGCCCCAATCCGGACGCACCGGCGGTGGTCCCAAGGGCGGGCGCTTCGGGCAGCACTTTCCTTTTGGCGCAAACTTCCATCGGCCCCATACTGGTTGCGGCGTTCGGGGAGCCGCTGGTGCCGCGGCTGAGAGGGGGGCGGAAGCCTCCGACCCGTGGAACCTGATCCGGATCATGCCGGCGAAGGGACAACCCTCCCTTCCCCTGCCTCCGGACCCGGACCACCCTGCCGGTCGGCCTTCCCTCAAGGGGGAGTCCCACCGGCGAGCGCGCGAATCCGATCCCAGCCAAAACACGCCGACCCGACCGCCGCCGCACCGACGCCCGCAGTCCCGATTCTCCCCAACATTCCCCAACGCCATGATCGCCGATCCCAAGACCTCGTTCGAACCCCACAGCCGCGACCAGTTGCCCAACTCGACCCGCGTCTATGTCGAAGGTCGGGTGCACCCCGGGATCCGCGTCCCGTTCCGGGAAATTTCTCAATCGCCGACCCAGACCGTGCGGGGAACCCGGGAGGAGAACCCCCCGGTCAGGGTGTACGACTGTTCCGGTCCCTGGGGCGACCCAGCCTTCACCGGGAGGCCGGAGGAGGGCCTGCCCGCGCTGAGGGCGTCGTGGATCCGAGACCGGGGCGATGTCGAGGAATACGATGGCCGAGAGGTCAAACCCCAGGACAACGGCTACCTCTCCGGCAAGCATGCCGAGTACGCCAGCAAGGCCGAGCGGAACCGTCTGGTGGAGTTCCCCGGCCTGACGGCCAGCCGCCGTCGGACGCTGCGGGCCAAGCCCGGAACGGCCGTCACCCAGCTGGCCTACGCGCGGGCCGGCATCATCACGCCGGAGATGGAGTTCATCGCCATCCGGGAGAACCTCGGGCGGGCGCGCCTGCTGGACCTGGCGAAGGATCCCGTGCGCAACGACCTCGGCAAGCAGCACGCCGGTTCAAGCCAGACACCGGACAGTCCCCACGCCCCGTCGGTCTTCCGCAGGTTTCCCCAACGCATCCCGGCCGAGATCACGCCGGAGTTTGTGCGCAGCGAGGTGGCCGCCGGCCGGGCGATCATCCCCGTGAACATCAACCACCCGGAGAATGAGCCGATGATCATCGGCCGGAATTTCCTGGTGAAGATCAACGCCAACATCGGCAACAGCGCCGTGGCCTCGAGCATCGAGGAGGAGGTCGAGAAGATGCGGTGGGCCACCAAGTGGGGCGCCGACACGGTGATGGACCTCTCCACCGGCAAGAACATCCACGCGACCCGCGAGTGGATCCTCCGCAATTCCCCCGTGCCCATCGGGACGGTGCCGATCTACCAGGCCCTCGAGAAGGTGGGCGGCAAGGCCGAGGAGCTTACCTGGGAGATCTACCGCGACACGCTCATCGAGCAGGCCGAGCAGGGGGTGGACTATTTCACGGTGCACGCCGGGGTGTTGCTGAGGTTCATCCCGCTGACGGCCCGCCGGATGACGGGCATCGTCAGCCGCGGTGGCAGCATCCTGGCCAAGTGGTGCCTGGCCCATCACCGCGAGAACTTCCTCTACACCCATTGGGACGAGATCTGCGAGATCATGGCGGCCTACGACGTGAGTTTCAGCATCGGCGACGGCCTCCGGCCGGGATCCATTGCCGACGCCAACGACGAGGCCCAGTTCGGCGAGCTCCAGGTGCAGGGCGAGCTGACCCGCCGGGCCTGGGACCGCGGGGTCCAGGTGATGAACGAGGGCCCGGGCCATGTGCCCATGCACCTGATCGAGGAGAACATGGCCAAGCAGCTCGAGTGGTGCCACGAGGCGCCCTTCTACACCCTGGGGCCCCTCACGACCGACATCGCGCCGGGTTACGACCACCTGACCAGTGGCATCGGGGCGGCCATGATCGGCTGGTACGGCTGCGCGATGCTCTGCTACGTCACACCCAAGGAGCACCTCGGCCTGCCCAACAAGAAGGATGTGAAGGACGGGGTGATCGCCTACAAGATCGCCGCCCACGCGGCCGATCTGGCCAAGGGGCATCCGGGGGCGCAACACCGCGACAACGCCCTGAGCAAGGCGCGCTTCGAGTTCCGCTGGCAGGACCAGTTCAACCTGGGTCTGGACCCGGTCACGGCGCGCGAGTTCCACGATGAGACGCTTCCCCAGGAAGGCGCCAAGACCGCGCATTTCTGTTCCATGTGCGGGCCTCACTTCTGCTCCATGAAGATCACCGAGGACGTGCGGAAGTACGCGGCCGAGCAGGGCATCACCGACGAGGAGGCCCTGCGCAAGGGCCAGGAGGAGAAGGCCCGGGAGTTCGTCGAGAAAGGCGCGGAGGTGTACACCAAGGCCTGAGCATGGTGTTCGGGACGACGCCCCCGCAGGTGGCGTCCCTGTCCATCCACGGGCGATCGGATCTCAAGCCTGCGGGGACTCTAGAAGGTGAACGTCCACTCCATCCAGGCGTAGAGCGCGTCGCCATTCGGGTTGGCGTTCGGGGCCCGGTCGAGGAACGACCCCTTGAAGAGTGCGGTGACACCCGTGTCGAGGCGGCAGTTCCCCGGCATGATGTCCCAGCGGATCCGGCCCTCGAGCTGCTGACCGACAAACGCCCCGGAGCGTCCCGAAGGGTCCCGGACCCCGGCGGCCGTGAAGGCGTCGGAGGGGTTCTCGAGCCAGATCCAGCGGTGGCAGAGGGAGGTCTCGATGCGTTGAAGCGGTTGCAAAGACGCCCGGACCTCTGGAGACCTGAGATTCGCCCGGGCGACTGCCCCGTAGATGCCGGTAGGACCGAAATCGAACCGCCGCGCGCCGAAGAGGGTGTCAAAGCGGCCGTTGCGGCCATCGCCCGGATCGGAGTCGCCGCTGGCCTGATCCAGTCGAACGCCCAACCGGGGGCGGAAATCAGCCTCCCAAGTGTACCCGGCTCCGGCCTGGAGCAGCCAGGCGGTGTGGTCCAGGTCGACCGTCGATCCGGTCGTTGTGCGCGAGGACCCCCGCTGCAAGGCGGCCTCGACCTCGAAATCCCACCGGCCGGGCCGGGCGTTGCGGACGAGCCGGCCCCCGGTGGTGTGGAGCCGCCGGTGGCGCCGGGCCGGGTCGGCATCCTCGAAGAGGCCCAGCCAGTAGGCCTCCAGCCGGGCGTCCGAGGCCATCGCCGCGGACGTGGCATACACCCCGTGGAGTTGCTGGCCGAATCCCTGCGAATCAGCCACCACCTGGTTGTCCAGCAGCGAAGGGACGTCCTCCGGCAGCCGTTGCACCGGCAGCAACGCGAAACCCCGGATCGTGGCCCCGGAGCCCGAGGTCCACAGCCAGTCGGCGCCGGTGAAGGTGTTGATGGTGTTGCGGTAGGCGTTGCGGGCGACCAGCCGTCGGTTGCCCAGGTCGAGGGTCTCGCGGCCGAGCACCAGGCGGTGGGTTCCCGACGATCCGAGCGCCCCGGCATTCCATCGAAGGTGGGCCTGCAGCAGGTCCACCGTATTGACCTGGCCGGTGTCGATCGGGCTTCCCTCATCCGACAGGTGCTGCCGGCTGTCCATCAGTTCGGCCACGGCCCCGACCGGCTCGGTCCGGACTTGGCCGAGCAGGCTCGTGCGCAGCGCCAAGGCCTGGTCGCCACCGGGCCGCCCGGCTCGGAACTGGTTTCCCAACGACTCGTAGCGGATGCGGTGTTCCACCGCCACCTCCGCCCAGTCGGGCAGATCCAGTGCCGAGCTCAGGCGCCACGGCGCGGGCTCGGCCGCGATGCCAACCCCGGAGCCGAGCAGCAGCATCGGCAGACAGAAGAATCGTCCGAGGTTGGGAGTCCGGTCCATCATGGAAGGCCCCGGAAGGAGCGCGCGGCATCCAACGCGCCCAAGGGACCGTCGGGAAGCCTTTTCACGACGCCCGGAAACAAAACCCTCGACGCTCCCGGCAGGGCGCGGGATACCCCAGCCGTGATGCGACCCGACCAGCGAACCAGGACCAGGGATGGCGGCCTCCGGCCCCATGATTCTCCGAGCCCTGTCCCGGGTCGCCGGCTCGCCCGGGGTTCGGGCCCGGCAGGCACCGGCTCTTCGAGGAGGATCGCCGGGTCGGGGCATCGATTCTTCGAGGCGTCATGAAACTGGTCTTCTCCGAGGCGTCGGCCGATCCGGATCGTTACGTCTATCCCTATGTCGTCTGGGCATTTCCGGATCCCGGGGAGACGCCGGCCGACCTGTTCGAGGCGGGATTCCTCCCGTCGGCGCCGGACCTCTCGCGTTTCTACCTCGCCCGCCAATTGAGGGTGCCGCTGGCCCCGTGGCGACCGACCTCCGAGAACCGTCGGGTGCGCCGCAAGGCCGGGGACCTGCGTTGCGAGCTGGTGCCGCTGGACCGCTTCGAGGTGACCCCCGAACGCCGGGAGGCCTGGCTGGCATTCGCGGAGGCCCGCTTCGGTCGCGGCGTCATGCCCGGCGCACGCCTCGACCGGTTGCTCGCCGGGCGGGTCATCACCCACGTGCTGGTGTTCCGCGAGGGCCGGGACCATGGCCCGGAATGCGGGGTGGCCCTGCTCCACCTCGAGAGCCCACGGCTGGCGTACTACTACTATGCATTCTACGACCTGGCCTCGGCCGGTCGCAACCTGGGCATGGCGATGATGGTCCGGGCGGTGGAATGGGCCCGCGACCAGGGGTTGGCCCACCTCCACCTGGGGACCTGCTATTCCCCCAGGGCCCTCTACAAGACCCAGTTCGAGGGCATCGAGTTCTTCAACGGCCACCGATGGTCCGGCAACCTGGCCGAGTTGAGGCACCTGCTGGAAACGCGTCCGGACACCCACCGGCTCGAGTCGTCCGACTACCTCGCCTTCGTGGACGGCGGACTCTCCGCCGCCAGCGACGCGTCGCCGTTCCGGGTCCCGACCCGGGGTTCACCCAAGGCCTGATCCGGCTCCGGAATCCTGCTCCGGAATCAGGCCCTCGCGGCCGCTGCCCTCCCGGATCCGGCCGGCGGGCTGAATTCGTCGGCGTGGTAGGAGCTGCGGACCAGCGGGCCCGACGCCACATGGACGAAGCCGAGGGACTCGGCCTCGAGGCGCAGCTCGTCGAAGACCGCCGGGGGGATGAACTCGACCACCGGGAGGTGCCGCAAGGTGGGTTGCAGGTACTGCCCGAGGGTGAGCAGGTCGCACCGGGAGGCCCGCAGGTCCCGCAAGGCCTCCGAGACCTCCGAGCGCGTTTCGCCCAGTCCCAGCATCATCCCCGACTTGGTGTGCACCGCATCGCCCAGGCGGTCCTTCACCTTGGCCAGCACCCGCAGCGACCGGTCGTAGGTGGCACGGTGGCGCACCGACGGGGTCAACCGGCGCACGGTCTCCAGGTTGTGGTTGAAGATGTCGGGATGGGCGGTCAGCACGGTGTCGATGGCCTCGTCCCGGTCGAGGAAGTCGGGCGTGAGCACCTCCACCACGATGCCCGGGTTGAGGGATCGGACCGCCTCGATGGTCCGGCGGAAATGGTCCGCGCCCCCGTCGGCGAGGTCGTCCCGGGCCACCGCGGTGATGACCACGTGGCGGAGGCCCATGCGGCGGGTCGCCTCGGCGACCCGAGCGGGTTCGTCCGTCTCGAGGGCCAGCGGCTTGGCCGTGGAGACCGCACAGAACCCGCAGGCCCGGGTGCAACGGTCACCGGCGATCATGAAGGTGGCGGTGCCCCGGCTCCAGCACTCCCAGTGGTTCGGGCACTTGGCGCTCTCGCACACGGTGTGCAGGCCCAACCCGTCGAGCAGGGAGCGGGTGGCCGTGAAGGCGCTGGACGTCGGCAGTTGGACCTTCAGCCATTCCGGCAGCCGCCGGCGCGGCACCAGCGGGATCGTGGCCGCCGGGATCGCCGGCGTGGACGAGCAGGAACTCATGTGCGGCCGACAACCTCAAACCCGTCCGGCGGCTTGGCAACAGCTTTCCGGCGGGCTGTCGTCGCCTCGACGAAATCCACCGCGTTGGCGGCCACGACCGACCAGTCGAGCCGGGCGGCCACCCGGGTCGCGGCGGCCCGGCCGAGGGCCCGCCGCCGGTCCGCGGGGAGGTCGAGAAAATCCGCCACGATTCCGGCCAGCGAGCGGCCGTCCCAGCCGGAGAACCGGATGGCGGGTTCGTCGGCGAAGTAGCTCGACAGGTTCTCCAGCGGCGTGCTCGCGCACGGGATCCCGCAGCCGAGGTATTCGACGGCCTTGGCCACGAAGGCGCAGTGGACCCCCTCGGATTCCTCATACGGCACCAGGCCCACCGTCGCCCCGCGCAGGGCTTCGGCCATCGCCTCGTAGGGGATGAAGCCCGGGCACTCCAGGCGGAGGTCCGGGGCCGCCGCCCGAATCTCCCGGACCAGTCGGGTCAGCGCCGGGGTCTCCCGACCCAGGAAGCGGAACCGCACCTCCGGACGCGACGCATGCAGCTGCAGCAGGCAGTCCCGCGCGACGGGTCCGAGGTGGTGCGTGTCGAACGACCCGTGCATCACCACCACCGGGCCTCCCGGCTGCGCGCCTTCGGCCGGCTCGCAGGCCTCGGGCCGGAACCGCCGCGCGTCGTAGCCGTACTGGATGACCCGCAGCCGGTCGGCCGGGTATCCCGTGGCCCGGAAGCGCTCGGCCAGCGGGGCGGACACCGTCATCACCCCGTCCGCCTGGAACCTCCGGGGCAGCGTCCGCTCGAAGCGGTTGAGCCACGGCACGAAGCCGGTGCGGGTGAACACCGCCGGCCACGTCTCCATGAAGCCCGTGAGGTAGTCGAGGAAATTGAAGACCACCGGCACGCGCCACCGGCGACCCAGGAGCCCGGCGGCCACCGCCGAGATCGTGTGCTGCGAGAGGATGGCATCGAATGCGAACGCCTCTCCCCGGGCCCGGCGCCACCGGCGCAGCGTCCGCTCCGCGTGCCATGCCAGCGCCGCCGGGTAGGCCAGGTACTTGAGGTTGCGCAGCGCCGTGTACCGCCCCATCGGCCAGGCGGTGAAGGGGTGGATGATGATCC
>Ga0068872_10001764_pt1 | contig 17245 bp, 5 predicted proteins | sample NOAtaG_7_FD_66441 | JGI IMG/M metagenome (GOLD analysis project Ga0068872, IMG submission 66441) | Freshwater lake microbial communities from Lake Erie, under a cyanobacterial bloom - NOAA_Erie_Diel1S_2200h metaG | ecosystem: Environmental > Aquatic > Freshwater > Lake | place: USA: Ohio, Lake...
GGTGCATTAAGTGGTGCAGCTACTAGCGCAACCACTGCTGGTACAGTAACAACCGCTGCACAACCAAACATTACAAGTGTTGGTACTCTAACTTCTCTTGCAGTAACAGGTAACGTAACCGCAGGCAACGTCTATGCCAACTCAGGTACTATTGGCGCATCGCTTCTTACCGGTACATTAACCACAGCAGCACAACCAAACATCACGAGTGTTGGTACATTAACTTCACTAGGTGTAAGTGGAACTGTCACAGCTCCCAACTTCACTGCTAACACGGGCGTATTTACTGGTAATGGTAATGGATTAAGCTCATTGCAAGCAAGTAATGTTACCGGAACTCTTCCAAATGCTGTAACTAACAACATTACAAACGTTGGCACAATTACTAGCGGTACTTGGAATTCAACATTTACTGCTGGACTAAATGCAAATACTCTCGCAAATATTCAGGGAGCTAATGTCAGCGGTGCAGTAGCAAGTGCTACAGCAGCAACTAATGCTTCTGCTCTTTTACAGAACACATCATCAGCAACAACAGTATATCCCACATTCACTACAAGTAGTGCTAATGGGAACTCAAGTGCAGTAATCAACACTGGCATTAGTGCTAACTTAGGCAATGCTTCTATTACCGCAACGACTTTCGTTGGTGCATTAAGTGGCGCAGCAACTACAGCAGGTACAGTAACAACAGCAGCGCAACCAAACATTACTAGCGTTGGTACGCTCACTTCATTGACTGTATCAGGAAATACTTCTGTTGGTAACTTGATTGGTCCAGTAGCAAACGGCAACAGCAATGTCAATATTCCTGCTGCAAACGGAAATGTTAACGTTAGTGTAGCAGGCAACGCAAACATTCTTGTTGTCACCGGTACTGGTGTAAATGTAGCAGGTACATTGAACGCAAGCGGTAATGCAAATGTTGGCAACATCGGCGCAACTCGTGGTGTATTCACAAACGTAGCAGGCGAAGGCGGAAACCTAAGCAACATTCAAGGAGGCAATGTAAGTGGTACTGTAGCAAGTGCAACAGCGGCAACTAATGCTAGTGCATTGCTACAAAATACGTCAGCAGCAACTACAGTTTACCCAACATTCACAACATCAAGTGCGAATGGCAACTCAAGTGCGGTTATCAATACAGGCATCAGTGCTAACTTAGCAAACGCAAGTATTACAGCAACGACTTTCGTCGGTGCTCTGTCTGGTGCAGCCACTTCAGCAACTACTGCCGGTACCGTAACAACAGCAGCCCAACCTAATATTACCTCAGTAGGTACATTAACAAGCCTTGCTGTTACAGGAAACGTGACTGCTGCTAACTTTATCGGTAATCTTGCAAATGGCAATAGTGATATTAGCATTCCTGCTGCAAATGGCAACATCAACTTTGATGTTGCAGGTAATGCAAATGTGCTTGTTGTCACCGGCACTGGTGCAAATATTGCAGGTACATTGAATGCTACAGGTAATGCTAATGTTGGTAATATTGGCGCAACTCGTGGCGTATTCACAAACGTATTGGGTGAAGGTGGTAATCTCAGTAATATTCAGGGCGGAAATGTATCCGGTGCTGTAGCAAGTGCTACAAGTGCTACAACAGCAGGTACAGTAACAACCGCAGCACAGCCAAACATTACTTCAGTCGGTACACTAACTTCATTGGGAGTTACCGGTAACGTAACTGCCGGTAATGTCTACGCTAACTCAGGTACTATTGGTGCATCATTACTAACTGGTACATTGACTACCGCTGCACAGCCTAACATTACAAGTGTTGGTACGCTAACATCTGCAACTGTTACAGGTAATGTTGCAGCGGGCAATCTAACAACAACTGGCGTATTAAGTGTAACTGGTACTGGTGTAAGCAGTATTGCTGGTAACCTAGACATGACCAGCAACACAATTATTAATCTTGCAACTCCTACTAATGCAACCGATGCAGCTACTAAGCAATACGTTGATGATGTTGCCCAAGGTCTTCACACTCATGATAGTTGTAACGCTGCAACAAACACTACTCTTGCGACAATTTCCGGCGGTACGGTAACTTATAATAATGGTACAGCGGGCGTCGGTGCAAACCTTACAACAACTGGTTCATTTACGACAATTGACGGCGTTACTCTAACAAACGGAATGCGAATTCTTGTTAAGAATGAAGCAAACGCCGCACACAACGGTATCTATGATCGTACTAGCAGCACGGTGCTAACTCGCTCAACTGACTTTGATACACCAACAGAAATGGCAGGCGGTGATTTCGTATTCGTTACAGCAGGTACGTTATACGATAACACCGGTTGGGTAATGACAGACGCAGTTACAACAGTTGGTACTGACCCGGTCAATTGGGTGCAGTTCTCAGGTGCTGGTACATACACTGCTGGTACAGGCTTAACATTAACTGGATCACAATTCAGCATTAGTAATACTGCTGTAACCGCAGCAAGTTATGGCAACGGTGACAGAGTTGCCACATTCACTGTCAATAATCAAGGTCAATTGACCGCAGCATCTAACGTTGCTATTACTGCAAACGCTGCTAACCTAACCGGTACTACGCTTAACTCATCAATCGTCACTTCAAGCTTAACTTCAGTAGGTACTTTAGGTTCATTGGCAGTAACAGCCAACATAACTGCTGGCAACGTTTATGCTAACTCAGGTACAATTGGCGCTCAAACACTTAGGGGCGAAGGTGGAAACATTAGCAATATCCAAGGTGCTAATGTTAGCGGAGCTGTAGCAAGCGCAACAGCAGCAACCAACGCAGCAGCATTACTACAGAACACATCTACCGCAACAACCGTATACCCAACGTTCACTACTTCAAGTGCTAATGGAAACTCAAGTGCAGTAATCAACACAGGTATTAGTGCTAACTTAGGCAATGCCTCTATTACTGCAACAACTTTCGTTGGTGCGCTATCTGGTGCAGCCACTTCAGCAACAACTGCTGGCACAGTAACAACGGCAGCACAGCCTAACATTACATCAGTAGGTACACTAACATCACTTGGTGTAAACGGAACTGTAACGGCAGTAGCATTTACAGCTAACACAGGTGTATTCACAGGTAATGGTAATGGATTGTCTTCTCTCCAAGCAGCCAACGTAACCGGTACGCTTCCTAATGCAGTAACAAATAACATCACTAATGTTGGCACAATCACTAGTGGTACTTGGAACTCAACATTTACTGCTGGCTTGAATGCAAACACATTAGCTAATATTCAGGGAGCTAATGTCAGTGGTGCAGTAGCAAGTGCGACCGCAGCAACCAATGCAGCGGCATTACTACAAAACACCTCAACTGCAACTACGGTATACCCAACCTTTACTACTTCAAGTGCGAATGGTAACTCAAGTGCAGTCATTAATACAGGTATCAGTGCTAACTTAGGTAACTCAAGTATTACTGCAACGACTTTTGTTGGTGCTCTCTCTGGGGCAGCAACTACCGCAGGCACCGTAACAACTGCTGCACAACCCAATATTACATCAGTTGGAACATTGACTTCTCTTGCTGTTACTGGTAATACTACATCAGGTAATTTCGTAGGTACATTAGCGAACGGCAACAGTAATGTCAATATTCCTGCTGCAAACGGCAACGTTAATATAACCGCAGTCGGTAATGCTACACTGGTTATTACTGGTACTGGTGCTAATATCACCGGTACACTTAACGTAAGTGGTAATGCTAACGCAGGAAATATTGGAGCAACACGCGGTGTATTCACGAATGTATTAGGTGAAGGTGGCAACTTAAGCAATATTCAAGGCGGCAACGTTTCTGGTGCGGTAGCAAGTGCCACAAGTGCCACAAGTGCCACTACTGCCGGTACAGTAACAACAGCAGCACAACCCAATATTACATCTACTGGCACGTTGACTGCGTTAACTGTATCAGGTAATACTTTCTTGGCAACGTCAAGTGGCAATGTTGGTATCGGGACAGCAAGTCCGGGTCAGATATTGGACGTGCGCCCATCGGCTAACAATATTTTACAGATTGAGAGTGCCAGTCACGGTACGTTGACTGGTCTTGCTGCGGCCGCATCTTTCTCTCGCGGGAACGACGGTGCTATTGACATTGCAGCGATGTTCGGGTGGAACAATGGTGGTCTTGCGATGGCAGGTCGTGAAGGTTTAGCCTTTGCTACAGGCGGCACTTCTACCTACTCTGCTACTGTTGAGCGTATGCGCATCACTTCGGCAGGGCTAGTTCAAATCAACACGACCAGTGGATCCGGTCATCTTAACGTAAATGGTAATACCGGAGCGCCTGCAATCCTCTTGTCGGATTCAGTATCAAGTAATCCATATATGCAATTCCAAAACGGTGCGTTTATTCAAGGACTTGGGTCAGGTGGAACTGAAGACCTGCGTTTCCGCGCTGGTGGAACGACTGGTGATTTACTCTTTGATACCAACTCTGCTGAACGTATGCGTATACTTGAAACCGGTAATGTCGGTATTGGCAACATTGCGCCAACACACACGCTATCAGTTACGGGTACAATGAACGTAAGTGGTAATGCTAACGTAGGTAACTTGGGAACAGCACAAGTACTCGCTACAGCGAACGTTACTGCTCCCCAATTGATCAGCAACGTTGCATCGGGTACGGCACCGTTAGTGGTTACTTCTAATACTCTTGTCACTAATCTTAATGCCGACTTACTAGATGGATTGAATTCTGCAACCGCAGCTACAGCAAACACTATTGTTGCTAGAGACACAAATGGAAATGTTTCTGCTAACTTCTTTATCGGTAATGGTAGTCAGTTAACTGGCGTTGTTGCAGGACCTAGTGCATCAATTGCTAACGGCAACTCAAATGTTAATATTCCTGCTGCTAATGGCAATATCAACTTAACCGCAGTTGGTAACACTACGATGGTTATTACTGGCACCGGAGCAAACATCTTTGGTACACTAAACACTGGTACGGGTAACGCTAACACAGGTAACTTAGGTACAACTACACTAATTGCAACAACAGGTAACATCACTACTATCAATAGTGGTTTGATGCAGCAGGGAACAAGCAACGTAGCAATCGTCTCAGGTGGTAACGTAACACTAAGCGTAGCAGGTGTTGCAAGAGTTACAGGCACCACTACTGGTTCAACATTGTCTGGCATTGTTTCTATGCCAGGCACCGCAACCATTGATACCGGCAATATTACTACTATCAATAGTGGCTTGATGCAAAATGGCAATAGTAACGTTACTATTACTGCAAACGCAAACGTCACTATTAGTGCTGTGGGTGGCGCTAGAATCACTGCTACATCAACAGGTGCTAATGTCACCGGTACATTAGGTGTATCAGGAAATGCTAACGTTGGTAATTTGGGAACTACTAGCCTAGTAGCAACAGGTAATGCTAATATCAACTTAGGTGCAGGTAATTCAGTCACACTAACTGCAACTGCTCCTCCCACAGTTGATATGTTCGTCATCACTAATACTGGTCAGAACGTAGCTACGGCCGGCGTTAGTGCAATGCAAGTTAACTATATTGGTGGTACTGGCGCAATTGAAGCATCTGCGGTCCGTGCTGACATGACTCCGGGAACTACATCAGGTAGTACATGGAATGCATATAGAGTTGCTGCAACGGCTCCGGCAGACGCAGGCGTAGTATTCAACGGTATGAAGTTTGATAATAAATCTGTTGGAGCAGGAACTTCTCGTGCATTCTTCGTTGGTACAGGCTATGATGAAATACTAAACCACAACGGTACTGTAATCATCAATGGTAACGGTACAGTAAATGCTTCGCAATTAACAGGGTCATTGACTACATTAGCTGTAACCGGAACTAGTAACTTAAACAACGTAAGCAACGTCACTATCTTAGGCGGGACAAACGGTCAAGTCTTAACTACTAACGGCGCAGGCGGATTGAGTTGGACTACGGTATCGGGAGGTGGTGGCGGAGCCAGTATCTCAAATGGTACAAGTAACGTCAACATTGCTACTTCAGGTGGTAACGTAACTGTTGGGGTTGGTGGTACCGCAAACGTGGCTACATTTACTGCTTCAAACCTAACATTGGGAACAGGATCCGGCGGTAATATTACTGGCGCGAACGTAATTTCTGGAACTACTATCCAAGGATTTATTCAACCGACGACCGGCACAACGACAACTGCGCCGATTGTCTTGACTCCGGGAACACTGCTTTCTACTCCTGTTGTCGGGGCGATTGAAATGGATGGTGCTGCTATCTATGCGACCGAAAATACCACATCCGGCCGTGGAGAAATGGGTGTATTCCACCAGTATCGTCTGACTACTGATAGTTCGGCGTTCGGTCCCGGTATCACTGACTTCTTCCCGGCAACGTCATCAATTCAGTTAGAAGCAAGTTCAATCTATGAAATTGATGCTCAAGTATGGTTCTTAAAAACCACTGCAGGCACAGCAACGTGGACATGGACTAATTCTTCAGCAGTGCAGATGATTAAAAGTTATTATGTTGGTACGGCGGTCACAGGTTTTACTACAACAATCACAACTACTGCTCCTATAGGTGGTATAGCTGCGCAGCAGACATCGACAGCTTTAGCCCATGCTGCTACGGCTTCTATGACGGCCGCGACTAACCAACATTTCCACTTCAAAGTTCATGTATGGACAAACGCGGCTACTAACCTTCGTCTGAGATTAACTCAATCTGCTGGTACTGCTACTCCGAGAGCAGGCAGTTACTATGCTGTAAGAAAAATCTCTGCCAACGCTGGTACCTTCGCATAATGGTGAAATAAATGGCCACTAAATCATATCTATTCACATCTCCAACTAACTCAATACAATCTTGGACTCTTCCTTCTGATTGCGATGTGACATATCCGGTCACGGTAATTTGTGTAGGAGCCGGAGGCGGAGGTGGCAGAACGTCTGGTGGCGGAGGTGGCGGAGGCGGAGGCGGTTGGTCTCGTTCAAATATTACGTGTACTGCTGGGCAGACAATATGGTGGTTTGCTGGCGCTGCAGGTACTGGTGCACCATCCGCGCTCACCAGCGCTGGTGCCGCTGCAGGTACCGCCGGCGGCAACACTTGGGTAAATAAGTCTACAAATAGTGCTCCCGCATCAGCTACCGATGGAGCTTTAGCTAATGGAGGCCAAGGAGGCTTAGGTACATCTACCGGTGGTGCAGGGGGTTCTACTACTGGAGCTATCGGACAACAAACTTTTGCAGGTGGCACCGGCGGTAACGGCGGGAACACTAATGGTGCCGGCGGCGGCGGCGGAGGTGGCGCTGCAGGATTATACGGCAATGGATTTGCCGGAGGCAATTCTCCAACAACTTCTACTGGCGGTGGTGGCGGCGGTGGCGGATCTGGCGGCGTTGGAATTACCGCTCCTGGTGCCGTTCAAGGCGCAGGCGGCAATGGTGGTATTGGATATCCAGGACCATTAGGAGCTAATATCAACGGTGGCGCAGGCGGCGCTTCTCAAAGCAATGGAAGCGCCGCTCCTAGCACCTTTCCTACTGCCGGCGGCGGCGGAGGCGGAGGCGGCGGAAGATCCACTCCAAACAACTCGCTTGCAGGCAGTGGTGGAAACGCATCGTTTACCAATGCCATTCCTGTAGATTTTGAAAATGGTTCTGCTGCCCTGCCAGGAGCGCACACCGGTCCCGGCGGTGGAGGCGGTGGCGGAGGAGGTCACAGCGCCGGTGGTGCAACCTCTGGTGCCGGGGGTAATGGTTCTTTCGGCGGTGGTGGCGGCGGCAGCGGCGGAAACCAGACCGCTACAGGTACAACTCTTGCTAAAGGTGGCGAAGGCAGTGGTGGATTCGCATTGATTATATACAAGGTTAAAGAATCAATTGTGGCTGCAAATGTTGTATTAAGAAACTCAGTTACGTCATGGGCTTAAACAAATCTTCGTTCTATTGTCATAACTCAATTTACCGATAAATACTCACAGATTATAGGAACCATACATGGCAGATAGATATTGGGTAGGTGGAACAGGCACATGGGACGCTACCGCTGGAACTAAGTGGGCAACTACATCAGGCGGCACCGGCGGTGCATCTGTTCCGGGTGCAGCGGACGTAGCAATTTTTGATGCCAGCTCTAATATAGCTGGGTCTGGTGCATCCTATACAGTCACTAGAACAGCAACCGCTGCAATATCAGGATTAAGACTCGCAAACCCAAGTGCAGGAACATTAACGTTTGCAGGCGCCGGCGCGCTTCCAATATCAGGCAATGATGGATTGGTAGTAGGTGCTACAGTAAACTATACTGCTACCGGTCTAATAACATATAGTGGGACTACCACTACATTCACAACAAACAATAATGCTATTGCTGCTGCAATAACACTTACTGGAACAGTAACATTAAGTGGTAATACTGCAACAGCCGGTGTATTTACTTTTACATCAGGTACCCTCAGTTTAGGAACAAATACATTATCATGCAATACCTATGCAAGTACCGGTTCCGGTACTAGAGTTTTTAATTTTGATACTGGTACATTCAATGTAACTTCTACTGCAACTACAACAGTTGTTAACTACACCGGCGGCAATCTCACAGTATCAGGTAATAGAACAATCAACATAACAGGCAATGCTTCCGCTGGCATAACCAGAACTATTACTTCTACTACTTCAATAACTAGTAGCAATGCATTATCCATTAATGTTACTGCTGGTGCAGGAACTGTGCAGTTCAGTGCCAACAGTTATGTGTTATCTTTAGATACTAGTGGATTTACAGGTACAGTAAATGTTGCTTCAGGAAACCCATTATTTCTTTATGGTAGTTTATTGGCAGGATCATCTAACACCGCGTTGACATGTGATCTTCAATTTATTTCAACAAATGCAGGAAACACAATAACTGGTAATAATAAATTGTCAGGATCAAGTTTCACATTTAATGGTGCCGGCGGGGTTTGGACACTACAAGACTCTATTACACTAGTAAATACTCTCAATGTTCGTGCCTGTCAGCTTGACGCCGGAACACTCAATCTCAATAATACTGCGCTGACTCTTAACGTAGCATCGGGTATAAGTGGTCAGGGCGGTTTTAGATCAGCGACTACATCGGCTAGAACTCTCAATTTTGGCTCGTCCGGATCTATGGTGATTAATGATACCGGTACAGGCTCGCACGCCCCGTGGAACACTACAGAAACATTAACAATTTTAGGAACTTCTAATGTAACAATTAACCATGGACTATCAACAGGAAGCCCTACTGCTAACATTGATGTAGGAGACCCTACAGAAAGCAACTCTGTTAACTTCACGTTGCTATCACCGAATGGTGGAACAAATAGTGGTAACGTTATCAACTTAAATGGTTCTGCGTTTAGAACATTAAGCATGAGTGGGTTGACCGGAGCAAACGTAACTTTTGACCCTGCTGATGTGTATATTTACGGTAATTTTTCATTGCCTACTACAACAGGAACCAACGTAACATATGCGTCTAGTAGCACATTGCAGTTTATATTTGCTTCTACTCAAACAGGAAATACCATAGCCACAAATGGTAGAACATTCCCTAGATTAGCAACGTTCAATGGCCTCGGTGGAGCCTGGACATTGCAAGATGCTCTCAATTTAGGTTCTAATGCATTAACGCTTACAGCCGGATCATTGACTACTGGCGGATTTAGTGTTACTGCTGGCAATGTTGCATCTACCGGAATCAGTACGAGAAGTTTAACATTAGGTGCCTCTACATTAACATTGTCTTCAACTGGTGCACCTGCAGCATGGAACGTTGAATCAACTGGATTGACCTTTAGTGCAGGAACATCTAGTATTGTATTAACCGGTGCAGATGCTACCTTTAGTGGAGGGTCACAAACTTATAACAATGTTACATTTAATAACGCCGCATATTCTAGTGTTACTATAAACGGAAGCAATAGTTTTAATAATTTTACTCTCATTCGTCCTACTAGTTTTAATCTTGTTCCCATAACCTTTTCAGGTAATCAAACGATTACAGGAACAATAAATGTAACTGGCACCAATGTAGGTAATTTTAGATTATTGTTCTGTTCTTCGGTATTAGGAACACAACGAACGATTACATCAACTGGCTCAGCTACAAATATCAACGATATAGACTTTAGGGACATTGCAGTTACTGGTTCAGCTTCACCGTGGACTGGGACACGACTTGGAAACGCCACAAACAATAGCGGTATAACATTTACTAGTGCTAAAACTGCTTGGTGGGTGGGTAGTAACGCTAACTGGAGTGGCACTACATGGGCATTGACTAATGGCGGCGCAGGTTCTGCTGATAATTTTCCACTACCGCAAGACACCGTCAATATTGTTAGCGGTCCTTCTGCAATAGTCAACTACAATTATACGATCGGCACACTCAACATTTCAAGTGGCGGCACCACAACCGGGCTAAGCATCGCAACTGGAGTCACTGCATATCTTATTGGCAATGTCACGGTTACTTCAGGTGCGATTATACGTTCAGGTACAGGAGAAATTGTATTTTATAGTCCAACTGGTGTAAGCTCTCCGATTGTGTTTACATACAATGCTTCTGCTAGAATGCAAGTGCCTATGACTATTAATTGCGCAGGCGGATTACAGTTAGGCGCAGCATTAAACATGGTTAGTGCTACCCTAGGAACGGGTCCACAACTCACGCATGTCAGAGGGGCATTTGAAACTCAGAACTTTGCATTAACAACTCAAACATACATATCATTAAATACTCCCGGTTATACTAGAAGTCTCTCGTTAGGGTCTTCTACACTTACCTTAGTAGAATCTGCGGGCGCTACGACTTTTCAAGTTGAAACTGCAAATTACACATTCACTGCCGGAACCAGTACAGTGGTGCTTAGTGGGGAACAGTTTGATTTCTTATCAGACGGTAATCTAACTTTCTATAATCTTTCGCTAACCAGTACAACAGGTACTCATCAAAGAATATTTGCAAGCACTAGCTATTTTAACTCTAGTGATATAGTAAACAAAATAAACTTTACCATAACCAATAACTTTGCTATTACTGGCCGATCAGGCACCGGCGACGAAAACGCATTAATAAAGTTCATCGGCATAAGTGCAATAACTGTGTCAGGCACATTTTCTGTTAGCGCATCGTCAAGCATTGTTAAGAGAACTACATTATACTCAGTAGATGATATAATGACATTATCCGCCACAACTTTAGGAAATCTCAGCGATACTGATTTTTGTGGTATTACTGCTTCAGGAGCTTCAGCACCTTGGTCTGGAACCAGATTAGGAAATGCAGGTAGAAACTCTAACATTACATTTACTGCTCCTAAAACCGTATACTTCGCTCAGACTGGAACTAGTACCTATATTTGGGCCACCACAACAAACTGGTCTGCTACTCTCGGCGGGGCGACAAGTGTAGACAATTTTCCCCTTGCCCAAGACACCGCTGTATTCACTGACACGTATCCAGGTTCTGGCGGTACTCCGATCAACAATGCTAATTACTGTTTCCCCATATTAGATTTTTCTAGTAGAACAGTTGCGATGACACTTAACATTAGAACAGAATGCATCACTGCGGCAAACGTCAACCTTCCCAGTGCAGTAGCATTAAGTAATACTGGTGGCACTGTCAATTATGGTGTATGGAATTTAACTGGAAACAATCAAACTTTCACTACTAGTGCTGGAAAAAATATCCCTCAACAGATACGGGTAATATCAAATGGAACTGTTCAATTAGGATCTGATATTACGATCACTGATACAGATGGGTTAGAAGTTATTTCAGGTACATTTAATATCAATAACTTTGCGGTAACCACTCCACTATTGGTTGCAGTTTACCCAACAACTAAGACTATAGCGTTTGGTACCGGCAGCATAACAGTGAATGGAAATAATACCACTATAGTCAACGTACCATACAATGCCCTTGCTGGTTTTGAAGTGACTGGAACACCTACAGTCAATCTAACATACAGTGGTGCTACTGGTACTAGAGTAATAGAAACAGCAGGCAGTGCCGGACAATCTAAGTCTATGAATATCAACATTACTGCTGGTACAGATATAGTTACTGTAGGCACAGGAACATACCCATCCGGAGTGAGAAACTATAATCTACAAGGCTTTGCCGGAACTTGGTCTCATAATCTCGTGAACTTATATGGTAATCTAACCGTGGGTTCAACGGTAGCTACGATTCAAGATGTATCATTTGATTATGTGGGTACGGGTGCATCTACACTTACTTCAAGTGGTAAGACACTTAGGGGTATCATAGAAGTAGATAGTACAGGTTCATTTTCATTAGCCGATAGTTTGATATTGACTGCGTTTAGCACCAATCTAGCATATCTAAAACTCACAACGGGTACGTTTGATGCAGCAGGATTTAACGTAACAGTAGATAGAGTAATATCAACTGGTACAAACACAAGAACATTATCGTTGGGTTCTGGTACTTGGCTTGTTACAGCAGATGATAGTGGATTAATATACGCATGGGATATGTCTCCGGGAACTAATCTAACAATGCAGCCCAGCACTTCAATCGTAAGACTTAGCAGCAGTGGAGCACAAACATTCAACGGTGGAGCAAAAACTTACAACACTGTTTCAGTTGCGGGGGTTGGGCCAAAGTATATCAGACAGAATAATACATTCACTACGTTCAACAATACTGTTCAACCATGCACTGTTTTGTTTGGTGCAGGAGAAACGCAATCCTTTACTAACTTTGATCTTGCAGGCACCGCCGGCAATCTAGTCACCGTTGGGTCAACCTCTACATCTAATGCAACATTATTTAAACTGACTGCATGGAATGTTGGTGCTAATAGTGTTAACGGTGGTAATAATACTGGCTTGACATTTGCCGGCGGGGGAACAAATGACTACCTAAGTATCAGCTATATTACCGGTACTAACTCTCTAGCAGTAGGGGGGATTATATTCACTAACATAGCTGGATCGGGATTTAGAATCACATTTTAACAGTTGATTAGCATCTAATATAAGTATCATTAATGTGATGAATATTTTTCTGTTAGACTATTATACTCGTCTTCGTGCATGGCATTCGCTTAGACAATCTTTAGAAAACGGCGATATACAAAGTATCTGCGTTGAAGTAGACAAGTTTTGGCAAAAGACCCCACTCGTCAATCACTATCTACATCCAGCAGACACGCCCGACTGGCCCAATCCATGGGAACTCATTAGTGATAATAACTATTGTAAATATGCCCGAGGTTTAGGAATGGTATACACACTTATGCTATTGGGTGTAAAAAACATTGACTTTGTGGACTGTTTAGACGATAATAATGAGAACGTATGTTTAGTCCTGGTTGACAACGCAAAATATATAATGAATTGGTACCCTGATTCAGTATTAAATACATGTCTATCAGATTTCACTAACTTCAAACAAATTGATATTAAACCATTAAAACAGAAAATAGGCAAAGAATGATTAATGTAACAAAGCGATCAGGGAACAAAGAGCCACTGTCCCTAGAAAAGTGGCAACAACAGATTACAAAAGTATGCAATGGAACGGCTGATGTAAGCCAATCCATGATTGAAATTAAAGCACATCCACATTTTTACGATGGAATAACTACACGAGAGATTGATGAAATCACTCTTAGAGCTATCGTGGATTTGATTGATATTGAGGCTAATCCCGATATCGGTCACACCAACTACCAATATGTCGCAGGTAGACAAAGACTTTCCATGCTTCGTAAAGACGTATATGGAAATTATAACCCACCATCATTGTATGAGATTGTAAAGAAGAATATATCGGTGGGCCTTTACACTCCCGAACTTCTTGAATGGTATTCGGAAGATGAATGGAACAAGATGGATGAATTCATTGACCATGAGAAGGACGAGGAGTACTCATACGCAGCAATTGAACAGATGATTGAAAAATATCTTGTTCGCAATAGAGCCACTAAGGAAATCTATGAAACTCCTCAAGTTCGGTATATGGTCGCATCAGCTACAGTCTTTCATATGGAAGAAGCTAGCAAGCGTCTTAAGTTCGTTAAAGAATACTACAATGCAGCAAGCGATGGACTATTCACTCTTGCTACTCCGGTCCTCGCTGGTTTGGGCACTCCTACTAAGCAGTTTAGTTCTTGTGTTCTTATTCGCAGTGACGATGACTTAGATTCAATCTTTGCTTCGGGAGAAATGATGGCTAAGTATGCTAGCAAACGTGCTGGCATTGGCTTAGAAATCGGCAGGCTTCGCCCCCTCGGTTCGCCTATCCGCGGGGGCGAAATCATGCACACTGGCATGATTCCGTTTTTGAAGAAATGGTTCGGTGACTTACGTTCTTGCTCACAGGGTGGCATTCGTAACGCAAGTGCCACTGTATTCTATCCTATCTGGCACCATCAGTTTGATGACTTGATCGTTCTTAAGAACAATCAGGGTACGGAAGAAACTCGTGTTCGTCATATGGACTACGGTGTAGTTCTATCTGCATTCTTTTGGAAGCGATTCAAGAACAAAGAGAATATCACGTTCTTTGATCCAAACGAAGTTCCTGACCTGTATGAAGCATTCTACAAGGACACCGCAAAGTTTGAAGAACTTTACGTGAAGTATGAAAAGCGTAAGGATTTGCGTAGAAAGGTAATGAGTGCTGAGGAAGTCTTCAAGGGAGGCATTCTCAAGGAGCGCACTGACACAGGTAGAATCTATCTCGTGTTCATTGATAACGTAATGAATCAGGGTCCGTTTGATCCTGAGTATCATACAATCTATCAGTCAAACCTTTGTGTTGAGATCCTTCTTCCCACAAAGCCATTCAAGCGTTTAGACGATCCTACCGGTCGTATTGCTCTTTGTACACTTGGTTCAATGAATTGGGGTGCATTTAGAAATCCAGAAGATATGCGTAGAGCATGTCGCATTCTATTGCGTAGCTTGAACAATATCCTAGACTATCAGGACTTCTTGTCAATCCAAAGCAAGCTATCAAACGAAGAAATCAGACCAATCGGCATCGGCGTTACTAATCTTGCATACTGGCATGCAAAGCGCGGCTACAAGTATGGAGAACAAGATGCATTGCAAGAAATCAAGAGTTGGGGTGAACATCAAACTTATTACTTGATGGAAGCAAACGTTGAACTTGCTAAGGAACGCGGCAAGTGCTTAGACAGTGACAAGACTCGCTATGGTCAAGGCATCTTCCCTTGGGAACTTAGATCAAAGGGTGTCAACGAACTAGCAGACTTTACTCCTGAACTTGATTGGGAAACACTACGCACTGAAATGAAGGCGTACGGTGTGCGTAATGCCACAGTTGGTGCAATTGCTCCGGTAGAATCAAGTTCGGTGGTTATCAATTCAACGAACGGCATTGCTATGCCAATGAGTTTAATTAGCGTCAAGGAATCAAAGGCTGGATCGTTCATTCAGGTTGTTCCTGAATATCAGAAGTTGAAGAACAAGTATCAGCTTATGTGGGACCAAACTGATTGTGTTGGTTATCTCAAGACCTCCGCTGTTCTAGCCGCTTACATGGATCAGTCAATCAGCACAGATACCTTCTACAATCCTGCTCACTTCCCTGATCGTAAGGTCCCTACAACGCTCATCGCAAAGAACTTAATGCTTGCAAGTAAGTGGGGAATCAAGACTATCTATTACAGCTTGATCAATAAGAAGGGCGCGAAAGAAGTAGAAGATGATGCACCGCTTGAAGAAATTGATTTCTTTGAAGAAGACGGTGACTGCGAAAGTTGTAAGTTATAATGTTAGAAACAATTTGTGATATTTTAAAGGATGCCTATGCCCGTAACTGGATTACCAGCAGAGACGGTAACGTAAGCATAAGACACCACGATAGAAACCATTTCTTCATCACTCCTAGTGGCGTAAGAAAACAGACATTACAACCAGATCAATTCAAGAAAATTGATTTAGTTGAAAATGGCTGGGAAGTTGCAAAGTACACCGATATCTCCGAAAAGCTAACACCTAGCGGAGAGATTCCGCTACACTATGGCTTGCTAAAGAATATGGGTCAGCACGGTGATGACATTCGTGTAGTAGTGCATGTTCACCCTACATACTGTGTTGCTGCAATGCATGCCGGTATCAACTTGAATGAGTTAGTGACACACTTCCCTGAGTTGGGCAGATACACTAGGGTCGCACCGAATGTGGGGGAAGTTCCTCCGATCAGTGAAGAACTTGCAACAGAATGTCACACTAACTTAGGTCTTGACAGTCAGGGTAACATCGCATATGATATCGTGGGCATCAAAGGACATGGCGTAGTTGCAATTGATACTAGTCCCTGGCGCGCATATGAGCATATTGAAAGATTAGAACATATTTGTAAAATCGTTCTTGCATCAGGGAATTATTAAATGATTGACACACGCATTTCAGATATTCTCAACAAAGAGAAGGTCAGACAGGAAAACACCATTGAACTAATCGCTAGTGAAAACTTTACTAGTCCAGAAGTTATGGAACTATGTGGAAGTATTCTTACTAATAAGTATGCTGAGGGACTGCCCGGCAAGCGGTACTATAATGGTTGCGAACATGTTGACGAAGTGGAAAATCTTGCAATTGAATATGCTACTCAATTGTTCAACTGCAAGTTTGCTAATGTTCAACCGCACTCAGGAGCCAATGCCAATCTAGCAGTATTCAAAGCTTTCCTGACTCCCAATGACAAGATTGTTGGTATGGACTTAGCTAGCGGAGGCCACTTAAGTCACGGTGCAAAAGTTAATGCGAGTGGCAAGTGGTTTGAAGCTTATAGCTATGGCGTTGACGAAAACGGTTTGATTGACTACAATGCCGTAGCTGAATTAGTCAGACAAGTTCAGCCCAAGATGCTTATTGCAGGTGCAAGTGCATATAGTCAAGTCATTGACTGGCGCCGTTTCAGAGAAATTGCTGATAGTGTTGGCGCTATTCTATTAGCTGATATCAGTCACTATTCAGGATTGATTGCAGCAGACGAATATCCAAATCCATTCCCTTACGCACATGTTGCCACAACTACTACACACAAGACGTTGCGTGGTCCCAGAGGTGGAATGATACTTTGGAATGATGAGTCTTACAATAAGAAGATCAATGGTGCAGTGTTTCCCGGTACTCAAGGTGGCCCGTTGATGCACATCATTGCTGCTAAAGCACAGTGTTTCTATGAAGCATTGCAGCCAGAATTCAAGGTTTATGCAAAGCG
>Ga0068872_10001767_pt1 | contig 17236 bp, 12 predicted proteins | sample NOAtaG_7_FD_66441 | JGI IMG/M metagenome (GOLD analysis project Ga0068872, IMG submission 66441) | Freshwater lake microbial communities from Lake Erie, under a cyanobacterial bloom - NOAA_Erie_Diel1S_2200h metaG | ecosystem: Environmental > Aquatic > Freshwater > Lake | place: USA: Ohio, Lake...
GCAGGTCGTCCAGGTCCAACGGCAAGAGACGGAAACAAGGGGTCCGCGAGAGAGAGTTCAGGGGACAAACAGTACCCGCCTGCTCAACACATCAGGATAGTGGGCGCGGAGCAAGACACGGTGTGGCCTCACCCTGCTTATGTTCGGTTCTTGCCTGCAGTTCTCTCGAGGCATGAGCGCTAGAAAAGCAAAGACCGCACCCGGATTAACGGCATTTTGCACGGAACGGAGTGCCGCTTTCAGGAAGCGAACGGTGCTGCTCATTGCCTGATCAATCAATCAGAGCCTCGTCGATCTTTCCGGATCGACGAGGATGTCGGCGATGTTCTGGGCGTCGCGCACTTCGCAGGCCCCGCGCCGGACGCGGAGCAAAGGATTGTAGCGCGGGCTGCGTGGCGCAAGCAGAAGTTGCCCAACGAACTGGATTGAACTCTAGTACATTTCCAAGGTCCGCTCGCCCATTCCATAATCGCGCAACCCATAAATTTGCAGAAGAGCTGCTTTTCAGTCGGCGCACCTCCATGCCGCGATTTGATGGGGCGCGAGATCTCTCGCGCCAATGAGATATCTGCTCGCATGCGACGGCGCCCCGATTAGCGTTAGATCCAATGTTTCCGGGCCGTAGTTGAAGGCAAATTGCATGTCGCCGGCGCGCCGAAGACGAAGGTCTTCGCCCAGATCTCGACAATCAATGCAAGTCTCCTGACAAAGGCGCCTGACCAATTCGCACATCAGTCGCTCATCCGGCCAGCTGGCCAGATACTGAAACCGACCGTTCCGGATCCAGGCCGGACGCCCATCGGCAAATCGGGCGCATACGTCTGCACTGGTTTCTACCCTCTCATTCCACCGCCCTGCCGGATACTCATGGTTATCTATCCGTACTTTGACCACTTCGAACGCAGGCAGTGTTTCCAGCTGCTCAACGCGCAACTCCAGATCGGCCGCCAAAGGTCCGGGCGCCAAGCCAGGCGGAATGTGGCCATCAACAGTGCGCGATCCTGTCAGCGCTGTTGCAAAAATTATCGCGTTCGAAGATTTGAGGTTCTCCCAAGTCGCTTCCGAGATCACTGGAACGCTCGGCAGCAGGATGATTTTGTAGCCCTTCATGTTGCTGTCGCTGAAAACGAAATCCACATTCAAGCCGAGACACCGGCAAGCAGAATAAAATGCACGGCTTGGCTCAAGAGGACCCAGTCTATTGCCCTGAGGCTGGATTTCGTGTTGCCAAAGGCTCGGATAGTCCAAAAGGATAGCAACGTCCGCCTTCCGCTGCTGCAGACCCGTAAATTTTGAAACCTCAAGCCCGACCTGACGAATTTCATCAAGCACGGACTGGGGCGTCCTGTCCGGCGCCAGCAATCCCGCATGCATCTGTTCCTGGGCAAATGGCGCCTGGCGCCAGCGAAAGTAGCTTACAAAATCGGCGCCGTGCGCAAAAGCCTCCCATGTCCATAGGCGCACCATGCCGGGCGCGGGCGCCGCATTGAAGGTGGCCCAGTTCACAGGTCCAGGCTGCTGTTCCATGACCGCCCAGCGGGGCGCGCAGGCCCGAAAGACGTCATGGTTGAAGGCCGCAAAATCGGGATCCCCTGCCCGCAGCCAGCGCGACTTCTTCTCCTGGCTCGCATGGCTCTCGCTGAGCAGGCCGATCGGATAGCTGTCCCAGGATGCGATATCGAGGGAACGGGATATGTCGCGGTGGTCCAGCCGGTAAAAGTCGCCAATGAAATTGTGCGTTATGGGGCGCCCGGGACTGTGGCGCCGAATGATATCCACCTGAAGCTGGTTGAAGCTACACATCTGGTCCGAACAGAAACGGCGCCAGTCTAGCCGATGGGACGGATTGGCTTCGGTCACTGTAGCGCCTGGAGGGTCGACCTCGCTGAAGGAATTGTAGATCTGCGACCAGAACACCGCTCCCCAAGCGGCGTTCAGACCATGTATGTCCGTGTACCGCTCTTTGAGCCAGTAGCGGAAGGCTTCGACGGCGTCTTCGGAAAAGCTCTCGTCCGAACCGTGATGACCATACTCGTTATCGGTCTGCCAAATGGTGACACCCGGATGCGTTCCGTACCGCTGCGCCATTTCCTCAACGATGCGTCCGCTCTCAGCGCGGTACGTTTTGGACGAAAAGCAGTAGTGGCGCCGCGATCCAAATTTTCGTGGATGCCCATGCGCATCGAGCGGCAGAATGTCCGGATGCGCATCGATGAGCCATTTGGGAGGCGTCGCCGTCGGTGTTCCGAGTGTGACCTCAAGCCCAGCCGAATGAAGCACGTCAATAGCCGTGTCGAGCCAAGCCCAATCAAACACGCCCTGACGGGGCTCCATTCTCGCCCAGGCGAACTCACCGATCCGGACATGCGTGAGTCCCGCCTCACGCATCATGCGCGCATCGTCCGCCCAGTCACCTTCCGGCCAGTGTTCAGGATAGTAACAAACGCCAAGCTTCATAAACGTGCTCGTTGGAATCAGACGAACTGGAAAAACCGGCTGTGACCGGACCTTCAGAAAGCCGCATCAGCACAGGTTTCTGTAGTCTGGCAGCCTATTGTTTTTGAATGATTGATCACGTTGCCGCTGATACCTTTTAGAATCGACTTGATTTCGCGCAGACTACAAGCATCTTAGGCCCCATGTTATACAAACCGTCAATAATAAAACTCGATGGAACGACCGGGGCAATCTTCCGGCGCGACCACCGCAAGGCAGATGGCCGGCTCTTGTCACTCTACGGTTATGCGCCACATGAAGGCCGGGTTCTCGATGAACTCCTGAGACCGGAGACGGCGCCAGGAGAGTTGCGCCGGGATCCGCTTCGCAACACCTGGGCGGTCTATGCGCCTCACCGTCAATCCAGGACATTTCTACCATCCGCGGCAAACGATCCGCTGGCCCCGGCCCGCCCTGGCGCAGCCGCTACGGAAATCCCGTTCGAAGATTTCGAACTCGCTGTTTTTGAAAACAGGTTCCCGAGCCTCTCCCCCAGCGCCGTATCCAGTGGGCTAAGCGCTTGGGCTTCAGCGCCCGCGAATGGGCAATGCGAGGTCGTGGTGTTTTCCAAGGAGCCGGTCGGCAGTCTCGGCTCCCTTAGCGAGGCGCGCCGGGTGCTACTGATCGAGGCCCTGATTGACCGCTATAAACGCCTTCACGATGCAGGCTTTGCCTATGTCATGCCGTTCGAGAACCGAGGCGAGCAAGTTGGTGTAACGCTGCCCCACCCGCACGGCCAGATCTACGCATTCCCGAGCGTTCCAGAACCGCAAGCTACAGCCGACAAAGCCTTTCGGGACGGGTTCAACCTTGTGGCCGAGCATGCGTCCTGGGGTGGACGATTTGACGTGACCGGGGACGGCAGTCTCATTGCTTTCTGCCCGCCCTTCGCCCGGTTCCCCTATGAAACCTGGATCATGCCGAAGCGGCTCTGCGCCGGTCCATGGGATCTGAACGCCGAGGATGTCCATTCGCTCGCGCGTCTTCTGGCAGAGGTTCCCCGCAGGCTCGATGATCTATTCGGCGAGACGATGCCGTACATGATGAGTTTCCAGGCGGCTCCGCGCGATGCAGGTTCGCACTTCCAGTTCACCGTGCAGTTCTTTCCGGTCCTGAGATCGGCTGGACGGCTGAAATACCTCGCGAGCGTGGAACAATTCACAGGTGTCTTCACGGTCGATGTCGTTCCCGAAACCGCGGCTGAAATATTGAGAGCGCTATGACCTTCGTCACCACACCCGGCCGCGTCAACCTGATCGGCGAATGGATCGACTTCAATGGCGGCACCGTGCTGCCGATGGCTCTGCCCCAGTCCGTTCAGCTGGAACTACACGCCAATGGCGGCCAGCAGGACCGCATTCAGTCTGAACAATTCGCCGATCATATCGATTTCGACATAAGCGCACCCGCCGCGAGCCACTGGTCAGATTACGTTCGAGGCGCCTTGCAATATGCGCGTGCTCAGGGTTGGCTTACCGGAGGCCAGGATGTGAGCTTGAAAAGCACGATTCCCGTCGGCGCCGGCCTCTCGTCATCGGCCGCGACAATCGTCGCGGCCCTGAAAGCGTCCTCCGGAGATCTCGTCTGCGTCGATCCAGTGAGCATCGCGCATGCCGCAAAGGCGGTCGAAAACGAATTCATCGGCGTACCTTGCGGAATCATGGACCAGATGGCTGTTGCGATAGGCACGAACGGCAACGTTCTGGCGCTGGATACACGCGATTGTTCCTATGAGATCATCCCTGTTCCCACTGACTGGACCATCGCAGTGGTACATTCCGGTATTGGCCGCGCGCTGGCGGATGGACGCTACAAGACCCGCCGGGAAGAATGCCTGAAGGCGGCCGATGCACTGAACGTTTCATACCTTTGCGAAGCAAACCTCGAGGCGGCTCAGGCGCTTCCGGAGGCTTTGGGGAAACGGGCCCGGCACGTCATCTCCGAAGGGCACCGCTCCTTGCGGGCCATCGACGCGCTGAAATCGGGAGACCGGCAAACCTTTGGACTCCTCATGCAGGAAAGCCATACGTCTCTGCGTGACGACTTCGAAGTGTCGGTGCCCGAGATGGACGCCATGGTGCGCGATGCAGTTGAACTCGGCGCCGATGGCGCGCGCATGACAGGCGCGGGCTTCGGAGGGTGTTTCGTTTGCCTGATCGCCGTAGATCGGGCTGAAGCATGGTGGCCAAAATTGCAGGCACGACACCCCGGCATGAAGCGAATCGCCTGAGCGGACCCGGCAGCAGTTCTGACGCTTTTGCAGACGGTCGGATCGTTTGGACCCGGTGGGTCAAAGCGAGCCGGAAGGTAGATTTCCGGGCAGAGCGCTCGCCGGCATTTTCCGATTCGGTTGAGCCAATCGGCTAAAGTGCAGCGGCGTCTTTGAGCATTCCTGAACCCGGCCCGGCCTCTGACTGCTTGGTTGAAATTTCCCGAAACTTATTTATTGACGTATGATATAATAATGAACGGGGAGACCATCATGACCACAAGAAACCGCCTGCAACCGGGCAACTGGATCCTTGCCGCTGTCGCCAGCGCCCTGCTCGGAGCCTGCGCGGCAGGACCAAACGCACAAGACGCCCTGATGGCCGAGCGGGCGCGCGAGCAACGCGTCGCAGAGATTGCGGACCTCGCCATTGCAAAGCAGCTTGCGCCAGGCTTGCTGACCATGATCCGCGACGCCAACGGCGTGATCTATTCTGATGTCCGTGGACTGAATGACGTCGAAGAGGCAAGCCCTTTGAACGAGGACAGCCTGTTCCGGATGTACTCTATGACAAAACCCATCACCACAAGTGTCGCGATGACGCTGGTCGAGGAGGGTACGCTTTCCCTCGATGATCCGGTTTCGAAATGGATACCCGCCTTTGCTGAAGCTACGGTTTTTGAAAGCGGCACGCGGATTGAAGACCTGAAGACCAGGCCGCTCGACCGGCCGGTCCGGATCCGTGACCTGATGCAACACACAGCCGGCCTCGGATATCCGTTCAGCCCGGATGACCCGGTCAGCGTGCTCTTCGCGTATCGCGGCATCGAAACAGGCAGTCGGGCAGATGCGTCGCCCGCAGATGGCAGCCCGGCGCCCGCGACACTGGAAGAGATGGTCGACCGGCTCGCCGCGATTCCGCTGCGCAACCAGCCCGGTGATGCCTTCACTTATGGCAACGCAACAGACGTGCTGGGCCGGGTCATCGAAGCGGCAAGCGGCAAGCGACTGAGCGAGGTCATGTCCGAGCGCATTTTCGAGCCCCTTGCGATGACGGATACCTTTTTCAGTGTGCCTGAGAGCAAACGTGACCGGCTGACGTCTGCTTATCGCGCGATCACCGATGCACGGTTGCAGGACGCGATACTTGATCTTGTCGATGTTGACGCCCTGCCTGCCGGCAAGCTGGCGCGCGTCGATGAAGCGTCCACGAGCCCGTTTGCACGGCCCTACCCGATTGATTTTGGCGGCGCCGGACTCGTAAGCACGGCTGCGGACTACCTCAAGTTTGCCCAGATGATTGCAAATGGCGGCGAATTGAACGGCGTCAGGATCCTCAAGAAGGACACAGTCGCTCGAATGCTGACGGGCAGCCTCCCCGAAAGAGCGCGCGATACCCCCAGCCTTGCCGGCAACGGGCTGGATTTCGGCCTCGGATTTGCCGTTCTGGAAGACCCGGGTATTGCTGACCTTAACATCCCAGCTGGGACAAGTTTCTGGGGCGGCGCAGCCTCAACCATCTTCTGGGTAGATCCGGAAAATGAAATGTCAGGCGTTATCTTGACCCAAGTCTTCGGCGGCGACTTCCGAGCAGCCTATCTCGCCATGATCGATGCCTGGTATGGAGAATCCGAAGCCCCTTGACGCCATCTGCCCCCGCGCTCTACTGACGTTTATTATAATAATGTCGGCAGTAGACCGGCACGCGAGGAGCTGGCGGTATGGCCGAACAGAACGTGTCTTTGAAGACCATCCTCGCCTATGGCTCGTTGTCACTTCCGATCGGAACAATCGGGCTGCCGATCGCGATCTATCTTGCCCCGCTCTATGCAGGCCAGCTTGACCTCAGCTTGCAGATGATCGGCGTCGCCTTTCTGTTCGCACGGCTGTCGGATTTCATCACTGACCCGCTGATCGGTATTCTGAGTGATCGCTGGCGCCCCGCCATCGGTCGGCGACGGGTCTGGCTCCTGCTTGGCACCGTTGTCATGATGTCGGGCGTGTTCCTGCTCTTTCGGCCGGTCGATGGCGTCAACATTTACTATTTCCTCGGCGCGGTCTCGCTCGTCTATTTCGGTTACACCCTGCTCGGCATTCCTTACGCAGCATGGGGCGCAGAACTTTCGACGAGCTACCATATCCGGACCCGGATTACTTCAAGCGCCCGATTTTTCGATATCGCGGGCCTTATCATCTCGACCCTGATTCCGGCCGTGGTGCTGGCAAGGACTGGCGCCACCAGCGGCGACGTCATGCGCGAACTAAGCACCTTCATTCTGATCGCACTCCCTATAGCAGCGACAATCGTATTCTTCACGGTCCCGGAGCCCGATGCGCCCGTGGTGAAGTCCCCGTTCAGCCTGCGGAAAAGCCTCGGGTTGCTGACAAGCAACGGACCGTTCGCCCGTATTGTCCTCGTGCTGCTTGTTGGGACCATCGGCGAAGTCTTTCGCCAGACGATCACCCTCTTTTTCGCAAGGGATGTTGTCGGGGTGACAAATATCGGCGCGGTTTATTTCTATTACTTCGTCGCCGCACTGGTCATGGTGCCTTTTTGGCTCTGGCTGGCGCAGCGGATCGAAAAACACCGCGCGCTGACGCTCGCGTTCATCATCATTGCGATCACGAACGGTTCGATGTTCTTCCTGGGCCAGGGGGAAGAACTCGCCTTCATTGCGCTCTTCGTCATCAAGGGGGCCTGTTATGGTCCGGTCCTGATGCTCCCACCCGCCATGATCGCCGATACCGTCGACATCGATACGGCAAGGACCAGAGATCGCCAGCAGGGTCTCTTCTACGCCTTGGCCGCGATGATCCAGAAAATCGGCTATGCTCTGGGCGCTTCCCTGCCGCTGATCATCCTCGGTGCCATCGACTACGACTCGAAAGGCGAGACGGCCCCGCAAGCCCTGCATGTTCTCACGCTTTGTTACAGTGTCATTCCCGGCGTTCTGGTCCTGGCGGCCGCCTGGTTGACGATCCGCTATTCGCTGACCGAGGCCCGTCACCGTGAGATACGGAAAATCATAGATGCCGAGGTGACAACTCCGGAAACGCCGGCCTGACCAAAAGGAAGATCAGCCAATGATGAAAGGGATACACCATACCGGGCTGTCCGTGCTCGACCTCGAAAAGGCGATTGCCTACTGGACCGGGTGCTTCGGGTTCGAGGTCGCCGCCCGATTTGACGTTGAAGACATCCCAGAAACCCGGGCTTTGATGCAGGCGGAAAACCCGGCTGCAAAGGTTGCGTTCCTGACAGGCCCGACCGGACACGTTGAACTCTTCCAATTCGACGCGAATGCGGGCGTCCCCGCACAAAGCCATACCGTCCATGATGCCGGTATTCGTCACGCCTGCCTCCAGGCGATCGAGGTCGATCCCCTGTTTGATCGTTGCGCCGAAAACGGAACGCGCTGGCATGCAAGGCCAAGCGGTCTTGGCACAGGCGCGCTGTATGCCTACGTCCGCGATCCCGAAGGAAACATCATCGAACTTGAAGGTGTCCCCTGGGGCCCGGCAGACCAGACCCTGCCCTGGTATGCTCACACAGCAATTGTTACGCCGGATATAGATCGGCTCACCGCGTTTTACGAATTCCTGACGGGGACCAAGGTTCATAACCGAGGCGCCTTCGGTCCGCATCGTTCCTTTGACCGGGTCGCGGGGCTGGAAGGGATCGTCTTCAAAGGCGCCTGGATCAGGCTTGACAATGCGACGTTAGAATTCTGGGAGTATGATGTGCCCCGCACAACGCCCGCTCCGCGCAAAGACGCAACAGGGCCGGGCTGGAACCATATTTGCTTTGAAGTCGGCAATGCGGACGAAACATATGACTGCCTCGCCGCCGCCGGAATCCCCCTCCACGCGCCGCCCGTCTCCAACGCATTCGGGACACTGTTCTATGGTCGCGACCCTGACGGCAACATCTTTGAATGCCTGGAAGTCTCGGCGCGCTTCCGCGCCTTGTCGGTTGATCGGCTAGCAGGACGCGAATTCATCACGCGCCTGGATGATGCGATCGAGGCCCACTACAAGCCGGCGCGGTGACCTCAATTAGGCTGGTGCCACCTTGCGCGCCGAACGCCTTTTGAGCTTACCGGATGAGCAGCCCTTGGAGACCGCCTGAAGGCTGCCCATGATCATGGTAACGAGAAGATCTTCGACAAAGTCGATGTCTTCCGGATGCTGATCGAAATAGGCTCCCGCCGCGCTGCTCAAGCCGAGGCCGATATCAATTGCCGGCACTGCGATCTGGCGCGGAATACCGAATTCCTTGACGAGGCGCTTTGAAAGGTAATCCACATACATCTTGTGGTGCTGCGCATCTATGTCTCTCAGGACCTCGGCAACATCCGGCTCCAGCATGAGTTGCTGGATGATGATCCCTCGCTCGCGGACATATTCGAGCATGGCACGGGAGGTCGCGCGCACCAGCGCGTCCATCGACTTGTTCACGCCCGCCAGGCGAAGATTATTCTGACGATTACGCTCAACTTCGCGCAGCAGCAGTGTCTTCAGGAGTTCGACACGGTTCGGGAAATAATTGTAGACAAGCGGCTTGCTGATACCGGCTTCACGGCCAAGTTTGTCCATGTTGAGAGCAGAGACGCCTTGCTCACGGATGAGCGCAGCGGCATGATCAAGTATCAGCTCGCGCCTGACTTCGGGTGCCAGACGCGTACGAACGGGTTTCGATGTTTTTGCCATGTGATCCTGTTATAATACGAGAATAAATATTACAATAACACTCCGGCTTATGTTGGCAAAGCTTTATTGACGCAAATTCTAATTGCAGCGACACATCGCCATGCCGAATACTGCCCAGTTCGATACTGCTCCGACGATCCGTGAGCTCGTACGTCCGGTAAACGGTCTCTCTATGAATGTCGCAACCTGCGGCGATGGCCCGGCGATGGTTCTGTTGCACGGGTTTCCTGACCATTGGCGCGTCTGGCGGCCCCTGATGGAACGCCTCGGTGACACATTCACGCTCTTTGCACCCGATCAGAGGGGTTATAATTTGACCTCGCGCCCTCCATTCGTGTCAGATTACCGGCCCGAACATCTGGTCGCTGACGCCGCAACGCTCATCGCCTCCCTCGGCGAAGAACCCGTCTGCCTTGTCGGGCACGACTGGGGCGCAGCCATTGCGTTCTGGTTGGCGATCGAGCGGCCGCACCTCCTGAAAAGCCTGACGATCCTGAATGGCGCCCACCCCTATCTTCTGCAGGATGCCATCTGGGATGACCCCGGCCAGCGCGCCGCCTCGCAATATGTCGACACGCTTCGCTCGCAGGAATTCGAGAACGAGGTAAATGCTGACGCAGGTGAACGTCTCGCCAGGGACTGGTTCAGCGTCGACCTCGCCTCGGGCCGGATGACGCGTCAGGACTTCGAGGCGGGTCTTGAAGCCTGGCGCAGCCCCGGCGCCTGGACAGCCATGCTGAACTGGTACCGGGCGGCGCCCTTCGTAATTCCCAAGCCGGCCGCTCCGCCACCGGCAACACGGTGGACCGACGGGCTCGACTATAAGGTCAAGGTTCCGACCCAGGTGATCTGGGGCGAAAAGGACCCCGTCTTCGGCTCGGTTCTCGTTGCTGCCCTCAAGCAGCACGCCGCTGAGCTCGATGTGCATCACCTGCCCGGCGCCGGACACGTTCCACAGAGAGACGATCCGGATACCTGCGCGTTTCTGATCCGGGACTTCGCAAAGAGATTCCTTTGACAGCGATCTATTGACGTTTAGTATAATAGATCGATCAAGGAGAAACCTGCTTTGTCGGGATCAGGAACACTTGGCCTGGAAGGGCGAACAATCATTATTACGGGCGCGGCGCGCGGAATCGGTCTTGCCGCGGTGGAGAGATTTGCGGCTGAACGCTGCCGTATTCTGGCCCTTGATCTCGATGGCAGCGAGTTCACAAGCGTAAAGGACATCGCCGCGCGGACGCTTGGGGAAGTGATTACGCTTCACGGCGACGTCTCCCGCGAAACAGACTGGGCACGCGCGATGGACACCGCGCTCAACGCATGGGGACGGGTCGACATTCTCTTCAACAATGCCGGCATCTCGGGACCGACGCTCGATGTGACACGCTACCCCGTGGACGCTTTCGACCGGGTGATCGACGTCAATGTGCGCGGGGTATTTCTTGGCATGAAGTATGCCGCCCAGCATATGAAGACGAGAGGAAGAGGCGTCATCATCAACGTGTCTTCGATCTCCGGCTCGCGCGGCGGAGGCAATATCTTCGGCTATACAGCGAGCAAGCATGCCGTGAACGGGATGACCCAGTCCGCCGCCGTCTCTCTCGCCCGGCACGGGGTTCGTGTCGTGGCAGTATGCCCCTGCCCGACGGGCACGGAAATGATGTACGAGCTGGAACGCCGCGTCTCGCCGGACGATCCCGCCGCAGCCCGGCCTGGCCTCGCCGCCAGCATTCCCATGAAGCGGTATGGCGAGCCCCACGAGATTATAAATCTAGTCGCCTTTCTCGCGAGCGACCAGGCAGCCTTCATGACAGGCGCTCTGGTTCCCGTTGATGGCGGCTGCCTCGCAGACTGAACAGGAGACTTCGAATGGATCTGAACCTTGACGGAAAGAAAGTGGTCGTAACCGGCGGTAGTCGCGGCCTCGGGCGCGCGATCGCCGAACAGTTTCTCGCAGAAGGCGCTGAAGTCAGCACGTGCGCCCGGGGAGAAGCTGGCCTCGCACAGGCGCTCGATGAAATGCGCGCGGCCGGAGGCAAGGTGCACGGGGCTGCGCTGGATGTTCGCGACGCGGCAGCCTTCCGAGCCTGGATCGATCGGGCCGGCGCAGAGATGAGCGGAATTGACATCCTTGTGAGCAACGTCTCGACCCGTCTTCAGGGAACGGATGAAGCCTGGTGGCGGGATTCGTTCGAGACTGACTTCCTTCAGCACGCGCGCGCGGCCGAACAAGCCTTGCCTTTTCTCAAGAAGAGCAAGGCCCCGTCCATTGTGTTCATCTCTTCAATCGCGGCGGTCCTGACCAACCTCCCACCGGATGAACTTGCCTATGGAGTCATGAAGGCGGGGCTTGTGAACTATGCAGGCCAATTGTCAGCTCGACTCTCGCGCGACGCCATCCGCGTCAACGTCGTCTCGCCGGGACCGATTCATTTCGAAGGTGGAACCTGGGATGCAATCCGGAAGGCCAATCCGAAACTGTTTGAAGCGGCAGCCCGCTTGCCCCAACTAGGCCGGCACGGCACGCCGGAAGAAGTCGCCAAGTCCGCCGTGTTCCTTGCGAGCCCCGCATCTTCCTACACAACCGGCGTCAATCTTCGGATTGATGGCGGCGCTGTGAAGACGGCAAACTTCTAAAGAAAGAGGCACCCGGCGGTTTCGCCGGGTGCCTCAAGTTAGAGCCGCAATGCCTTGGAGGAAACATCAACAACGGCTCGATTGACGACGACCTCAGAAGTCCTTTGTCAGGATGATGCCGTACGTCCGGGGCTCAAGAATTCTGGCATTCCGGTAGCGACCAATGAGAGCATCCTCGATGATGATGTTCGTAATGTTGTCCTCATCGGTGACGTTCTTCACATATGCGCTCACCTCCCAGCCCTTGTCAGCGCTGGCGAGCTTCGCCTGGAAGTCGAGGAAGCCCCAGGCGTCGATCTGATCGGTCGCAATGTTGAATTCCCTCGCGAAGTATTTGCTCTGCCAGGCCGCGTCGGCGCGCAGCGTGGCCTCCCAATCGCCGCGACCGGTATCCCAGCTATACTGGCCTCCCACCTTGACCTTGAACTCCGGCGAATGTGGCAGTTCGTTGCCTTGCAGGTTGATAAATACCACAGGCGAAGTCGCCGTCGCGCTCTGAGCGGGATTTGCTGCGTCTACCGTCGAGAAGTCGCCGATTTCCGTGTTGAGATATGACAGGTTCGAATCGAGGAGCCAGCCATCTGCGGGCGCCCAAGTGAATTCCCCCTCGAGTCCCCAGACCTTGGCATCAGCGTTCGAAGTGACGAATGAAGCATTGATCCGCTGGGCCAACTGCAGACCGGCATAGTCATAGTAAAAGCCCGAAAGGTTTGCGCGCATCGAGCCATCAAGCAGTGTGTTCTTCGCGCCCAGTTCAAACGCCGTCACCGTCTCCTCGTCGAAGCTGGGCTTGACATTGCTGCCTGGATTGAGCCCACCGCTCTTGAAGCCGGTTGAAACCGACGCAAACAGGAGGGTCTCGTCGGTCATCGGCAAGTCGGCCTTGTGATCAACCGCGATCTTGCCGGTCCATTTGTCACCTTCAAGGTCTGCGAGCGTAAACGGAAGAACCGGCGTCAGAACGATGGCGCGAGTCCGGATCGACCTTTCTTCCTCGGTGTAGCGGGCGCCGACCGTCAGATTGGTGTCAGGTCCGAGTTCGAGATACCCTTCGCCGAACACGGCCCATGCCTCCTGCCGGGACTCAGGCGTCTCGGTATTGACGAACCAGGTTTGAGGCGGACGGCCCAGAGCCCGCTGCAAGTACTCGATCGCCGGGTGCCATGTGCGGAAGGCGGTCGAAGACTTAGAATCCGAATAGAAGAGCCCGGCGACATAGTTGAAGCGACCGTCGAACTGAGTGCCCAGTCGCAGCTCCTGCGTCCAGGTCTGGTTGTCGGTCGCAAAACTGTCCGTCGTCCGCAGCTGGTTCGTCGTGATGACCGTGTCTTCGTTCAGGCTGTAGGTCAGCGGTGCCGTGAAGCGATACGGCAATGCTGCATTGTCCCAATCCGTTGTGCCGACGCTTTCATTCCAGTTGAAGCCCGTGACCGAGGTCAGGACAAGCGAGCCGAAATCATGATCGATGTTCAGTGTGCCGTAGAATTGTTCGGCGTCATAGGTCGGATCATAGTCCGCCGAGACCTGCCGGAGATCGGTTGGGTTCGGCGCGCCCGCATAGATCAATCCACCCGATGCGACGCCCGTAAACCCGATCAAGGATTGCAGGATCGTTGTCTGGGACGCAGGCGAATCGAACCCTAGAGAGGTCGCACTGCAGCCGAGCACAGGGTCAGCCGTGCACAAGCGCTTGGCTTCGCGGGCGCGGGAGCTGTTTTCTTCAAAATAGCCAAGAACCAGGTCAGCCTTCGTGTCGCCGAGATCGAAACTGGTCGTGCTGCGCACCGCCCACTGGTCCCGGTCGTCTATATTGTTCCCGGTAAAGATGTTCTCGGTGAACCCGTCGCGTTTCTGCGAATAGCCGGCGAACCGCTGGCCGATTTGGTCTGAAATCGGAATATTGACGGCGCCGCCGACCCGTACAGTGTTGAAGTTTCCGATCTGCAGGTTGAGGTCACCGCCGAACTCGGCTCCCGGCTTGCGGGTAATGATGTTCACAGCGCCGCCAGTTGTGTTGCGCCCGTAGAGCGTTCCCTGCGGGCCGCGCAGCACTTCGATACGCTCAAGGTCAAAGAACTCGTTCTGCGGAACCTGGCCGATCCCGGCAAAGTTGATGAAAGCGCCCACACCGCCGCCACCAATCCCGCGGATGGTCAGGTTTTCGTTGCCTACGAGCACCGCGTTCGGAATGGACAGCTGCAGATCGGTGGCGTCCTCGATCTGGGCCCGGTCGAGCGCCTCATCACCAAAGGCGCTGATGGCAATCGGGACATCCTGGATCGACTCTTCCTTTTTCTGGGCAACCACCGTGACGGTGCCCAGTCGCCGGGACGAAGCCTCAGCCGTAGTGCTCTCCTCCTGGGCATGCCCCACCGGCACAATCAGGCCTGCGATTGCAATGGCGGAAACCGAAGCCGTCAAGCAGGGTCCGAAGAAATTAGGCTTTCTGGAAATCATGTAGTCCTCCCTCAGGCATCGATGCCTTTATTATACGTAACGTCAATAAACGAGGAAGGTGCGGTGACGTCAAGTGTTATTAAAATGATCGTCAGCAATGCTGATCGCGCTCAGGGAGCTGCTCCTGAGCCTCACCGAGACCGAGCAGTTGCAGCATACGCATTTTATTATACTATACGTCAATAACAAGGGCGGAGATATCGAAATGACAATCGAAGAGGCCGTCTCGCGCGGCGTAGCGAGCGCGATTTACGCCGACCGGTGGCCAGACCGAGTGGCTATTCGGGACGCGCAATCCCACAGGACATTCAAGGCACTGCACGAGAACGCAAACCGGCTTGCGCAGGTTTTCAGCGACGCTGGCCTTCGCCCGGGCGACGGTATCGCGCTGCTCTGCGGCAATCGCTGCGAGTTCATCGAGACTTTCCTGGCAAGCCAGCGAACCGGCCTTCGTCTGACCCCGGTCAATTGGCACTTGTCCGGGGCAGAAGCCGCCTACATTGTTGAAGATTGTGAAGCACGCGCCATCGTTGCCGAATCGCGTTTCCTGAATGCCGAATGGATCGGCAATCTTTCCAGCCTGCACGTCAAACTGTCCGTCGGCGGCGCATCTGCCGGCTGCGACGACTATGACGCCGCCCTTGCCGCCCTTGCCGCCAGCAGCGCCAGCGAGCTGGCGAGCCCGGCTCACGGCACGATCATGCTTTATACTTCGGGCACGACCGGACGCCCCAAAGGGGTAATGCGGCGCCTTCCCGAGCCTGTCGGCCCCCAATTGGCGGGCTCTTTCTCTGATTTTGATCCGGAAACAGATGTCCAGCTATGCTGCGGCCCCGCCTACCATGCAGCGCCGCTCCTGTTTGATATACGCTGGCCCCTCGCATCAGGTGTGAGGATCGAACTCCTTGATGGCTGGGACAGCCGCCGCGTGCTCGAGACGATTGCGCGCGAAAAAGTAACCCACGCCCACATGGTACCGATCATGTTCCAGCGCCTGCTTGCCTTACCGAAAGCCGAGCGCGACCAGTTCGATGTCCGGTCTCTCCGAAAGATCTTTCACGGCGCTGCGCCCTGCCCGCCGGATGTGAAGCGCGCCATGATCGACTGGTTCGGACCGGTCCTTCATGAGTATTATGCCGGCTCGGAAGGCGGCGCCGGAATTCACATCACATCTCAGGAATGGCTTGAAAAGCCAGGGAGTGTGGGGCGCATACCGAGCGACGGATCCGTTCGCATTCTGGATGAGACCGGCGCCCAGGCGGCGCAAGGCGTAGACGGCACGATCTATCATGTGGCTGATGCAAACAATCCGTTCGAGTACTTCAAGGCTCCGGAGAAAACCGCAGCGCAGAGCCGCGAAGGCTATTTTACGCTCGGCGACATCGGTCATGTCGACAAGGACGGGTTCCTTTTCCTGACGGGTCGGTCCGCTGAATGTATCATCTCGGGCGGGGTAAACATCTATCCTCAAGAGATCGATGACGCGATCGCGCGCCATCCGGGCGTGGCAGACGTTTGCTCGATTGGCGCACCGAATGCCGAATGGGGCGAGGAAGTACGCGCCGTCATCCAACTGAAAGACGGGTTCATCGCGAGCGATACGCTGGCGGCGGAAATTCTCAAAACTGCCGCCGAAACGCTCGCGAGGTTCAAACAGCCGCGAGGCATCGATTTCGTGAATGAACTGCCCCGGCTTCCAAGCGGAAAGATCCAGCGTGAACGCGTCCGCGCGCGCTATTGGGCGGGCCGCGAGAAAAAGATCTGAGGTCGATATGGAATACCGGTTCACACAGGCCGAAGAGGCTTTTCGCGAGGACGTCCGGTCGCTCGTTGCGCGTCACTTTCCGCGCTCACGCCCCTACAATGATTCGCCCGATCATCGCCGGGAATGGATCGACGCACTGCGCACACGTGGATGGGCCGCCTATAAATGGGCACCTGAATTCGGCGGGCCCGGATGGAGCGCCGTCCAGCGCTATATCTGGGAACGCGAGACAGCTTCGAACGGTGTCCCCGCGCAGCTGGGCGGGATGGGCATGATGATGCTGTCGCCGATTCTTCAGGGATATGGCAATGCCGAGCAATGCGCGCGCCATCTTCCCGGCATCCTCAACAATGAAGTCGAGTGGTGCCAGGGGTATTCAGAACCCGGTGCCGGCTCGGACCTTGCGGCCCTGCGCACGCGGGCAGAACGCGACGGCGACGCCTACATCGTGAACGGCGAAAAGGTCTGGACAAGCTGGGCACATATTTCCCACTGGATGTTCTGCCTCGTTCGGACACAGGAAACCGAACGCAGGCAAGATGGCATCTCATTTCTGCTGATCGACCTGTCATCACCCGGCATCACCATCCGGCCAATACCGACAATCGATGGGATGCACCATCTCAATCAGGTCCTGTTTGAAAATGTACGTGTACCGATTGTAAATCGGATCGGCGAAGAAGGTCTGGGATGGACTTACGCCAAGGGCCTGCTCACCCATGAACGCACCGGGCTTGCCAACATTTCATTGTCGATCTTCCTGACCCGGCGCCTGCGCGGCGAACTCGCAAAGCAGGCGCAGCGCGGCGCGAACACGAACCCGGAAGAAGGCTTTTCGCTCAGGCTTTCGGAGCTTGAGATGGAATTGTCCGCGCTGGAAGCCACAGAGCTGCGCGCCTTGTCGGAACTTGAAGCTGGCGAGGTACCCGGCCCCTACACCTCGATCCTCAAGCTGAAAG